>ENA-ORXT01002382-ORXT01002382.1-marine-metagenome-genome-assembly--contig:-NODE-2382-length-22686-cov-5.733469_pt1 | contig 22686 bp, 17 predicted proteins | sample MGYA00237868_ERZ511482 | MGnify/ENA metagenome assembly ERZ511482
AACTACCGCAGACCGAGGAGAACTACTGGGAGATCCAATTCACACTGGCATCCCACCACCACGACCACGAGCGCTACGAGGAGGAACTCCAGGTATTCGAGAGGATGGGAGAGAGTCCCCTGTTCCCCGACGACTTCAGCCTCGCCTATGCCCGGCGCATGGGGCTTGCTTTCGAGTTGCTCGGGCGCCATCGCGAGGCGGCTGAAACGTACGAGGAGGTCCCGGACAGCGACCTCGAGTACGAGGGTGCGCCAACCGCGGTCATCCGGGCCGCCGTCATCCGGCACGAGCTCGGGGAGCTCGACGAAGCCATGCGTCTCTTCGAAACCCTCAGTCGGGTTGAATCCTTCGCAGAAGACGAACCCCTCAAGCAGCAGTGCGAGGAAATGGCGGCAATGGCCAGAAAACCGGACCAGCTGCGCGCCTACTGGGAGACCGCTTCCTCCTGGGAGCCAGAGTGGGAAGCGCTCCGCGACGCTATGAAGATCGAAGAACCCGAAGGGGTCGTCGTCTCGCTCTTCGGTAATCCCGATGCCCTCCAGCGTTCGCTGACCGCTGAATTTCGAGACGACCGAGCCGGCTTCGAGAAACTTCTCTTGCAGGCCGTGCACGGCGCACGGTGGCAACCCGAGTTCGTTCTGCCTCTCGGCTCCTGGCTCGGCGGCGCCTTGCCCGAACTCCAGCCCGACCTCGCCAAAGACGCAGCCGAGCTCGCTCTCGCTCTTCTGCTGCCCTTCGAATGTCCCGACCCTGACCTCACGTGGAGAACGCGCCTTCAGGGAGGCATTGTCCTGACCGACCTCGAAGGCCGAGTCGATGAATGCTTGGAAGTCTGCCAGCAATTCTTCGAGCAGAAGGAGGTGCCCCAGGACTCGAGCACCGGACACGTCGCCGCTCGTCTTGATGCCATCGCCCGAATTCAGGGCGGGGCCGACCTGACGGAAGCCACCGAGAGGCTCGAGAAGATCCTCGCCATCACCGAGATTGAGAACTCGCGCGACCTGACGGTCGACGTCCTCTGCACCTCCTACCTCAATCAGAACCGCTCGGACGACGCGATTCAGCTCCTCGAAAAGGAGGCCAAGCACCCGGTCATCGTCGGCAGCTCGGAGGCGAGCGAACGGATCAAGGCACGACTCGAAAGCCTCAAGGAAGGCGGACGCAGTTCGGTGGCACTCACTCGTGCGGCCAAACGCTGGCTGGAGAGAAAGGCTCACCTCGTACCCTGGTTCGAGCACGCCCAGCCGGCTACGCTCGACGAGGTGGAAGACGTCGAGGAGGCGCTCGAGGATCTCGGTCCTCAGACCGTGTTTGCGGATCATCTCAAACTGCAGTTCCTCGCTGTTCGCGACAGCGACCTGGGTGCCGAGCGGAAGATGGAAATCCTTGCCGAATTTCTGACCGCTGTCGCTCAGTCACAACCCACCGTTGATCGGTGGCTGGGAACCTACTCCGGGTTCTATGACAACAAGCATGCCCCGGCCCCGGCGCGGACCAGTGCTTTCATCTCCGCCTTCGTCGAAATGCTCGTCTACCACGACGGCCACAGGATCGAGGAACTTCTCGAGCACCCGCTTTGCGAAGGCGACATCAACGACACTCTCGTCGATGCGGTGAAGTTGCTAGCCGAGCACGACTCAGGGACGGTGAAAGGGAACGCTGACCTCATCAAAGAGCTCACCGGCAAGGCCCTTGCTTCGGGACAACTGCTCGTCCTGCGCACCACCTTCGAGCGAATCCTCGCCCTTGGGGGGATCGACGAGGCCAGTCGCATCGCCAAATCGGCAGCCAAATGGCGATTCGATGGCTCGGTTGACGAGTCTCCAGCCGCCATCCGCCTGGATCTTCTCAAGAAGATTCGTGAGGCGCGGAAACTCCAACCCGTGCACGGCGCTCTGGCTGAGGTAGTCCTCGCCGCGTATCCGCCACCCGTCGGTCGCCTTGACGGCGAGGACCTGCCACGAATGAGCGGCGTGTTCGAACTCGGTCTTCTGGAACGAGAGAAGCGGCTCGCTGTGATCCTGCGCCGCATCGATGCCGGTGACTTTTACGGCGAGAATCTTGCCTTTTGGAACCTGTTTGCGGAAGCACTGCCGCGAGAGCCTGCCTCCGACGATCTCGTTCTCGAGATCACCAGGGCCGGAGTTCCTCCTGCCTCCGAGGAGGGGGACGAGACTCTGGAGATGCTCATCGGCATCGGAGGAAGCGCTCTCGACCTCGACGAACCCGACCTTCTTGCCCGCTACCTCGAAGCGGCGGGCAAGGCAGATGATGCCCGCAAGTTCCCGATGACAAGCGCCACCCTGCGCACCCGGGAGACGCTAATGAAGATGCGCCAGGATCCGACTGAGGACGTGGAAATTGCCTTTGAGACGATCACCGAGCGGAGCTCCGCCGACTACCGCACGCGGATCCGGCTCGACCGACACCTCGCCCTCGGCGACCGCGACGCCGTGAATGCCATCCTCGATGAGACCGATCCGGACACGCTTCTCAATCCGATGCTGCTCCACCGCACCATCGCCGCGTGCGAACTCTGCGAGCGCGAGGACGAGGCCGAACTTTACCGAGAAGAACTCCCGCAGGCACTGCGAACCGCCCTCTTTGATCAGTGGATGAATCCGTCCCGCTGGGCCGGTCGCATCTTTGATCTTGCTGAAGCCGGGGACGCGGCCGATCTCGTGCCGGAGGCCTGGTTCAAGGACGCCGTCGCCGCCACCAAGGACAGCTTCGACCGAGTCGCCATCGCGGTCCGGTGGCATCGTCTGCAGGGAGAGCCCGAGGAAGTCATCAAGAGCGCCGACATCCTCCTCGAAGGGTTCCCCACCTTCTACGACTTCTACTTCTACCGAGGGAGTGCCCATGCGGAACTGGATCACCGGGAAAAGGCACTCGCCGACCTACGCGTCTATCTCAAGTACGGAGCCAACGAGCCCGACTACCAGACGGCCCTCGAACTCGTCGAGGAGCTTGAGCAAGAGAACGGCCTCCCTGCCGAGTAGCATGCCGTCCCCTGCCCCATCCCAGTCCCCGCGCATCCGCCTCGACAAGTGGCTGTGGGCAGTACGGATCTACAAGACGCGGGCGGAGGCCACGGATGCCTGCCGGCTGAAGCAGGTCCGACTCCGAGGCCGAAGCGTGAAGCCGGCCCACCACGTCACCGAGGGAATGATCCTTGAAGTGAGAAAGGGGCCTCTCACGCTGACCGTCGAAGTCATCGGACTGATCGGAAAACGCGTCGGCGCCAAACTCGTCGCCGAGTTTTGCAAGGACATCACTCCACCCGAAGAAAGAGCGAAGGCCGAGAAGATCGAAAAGGAAAACCGACTCAACCGCGTGTTCAAGGTACCCGGACAGGGCCGGCCGGACCGTCGGCAGCGGGAAGCCATGCGGAAGTTCCGAATCGCCGCCGACCGGGGCATCGAGTCCCTCGACGACGACGGCTCGTGATCGCGCGGTGTGCGGCACGGCGCAGGCACTTGCTCTCGGCGCTGAACTCCGTCACCATTTCTCCATGTGTACCTGCCGTCTGTCCCTTTTCGTCCTTGCCATGGCCCCATCCCTCTGGGCACAGGAGGCCGCGCATCGGATCGACGAGAAGGAAGACCGCCTCACCCTTCTGGCGGGGCCCAGCACCTTGGCCGTCTACCGCTTCGGAGAGGATCTCGGCAAGCCCGTGTTTCAACCCGTGACAGGCCCCAGCGGCGCTCCGGTCACCCGGAACTGGCCGCTTGGGGAGCCGGCCGAAGGGGAGGCGCGGGATCACGTGCACCACAAGGGACTCTGGTACTCGCACGGCGACGTCAACGGGGTCGACTTCTGGGGCGAAAACGAAAACCACGGGAGCATCCGTCACCTGCGGTTTACCACCAAGGCCGCGAACCAGGACGGGACCTTCGTGATCGCCTCCGACAATGCCTGGACCGACGCCGCCGGCAAGACTCTCATGACCGACGCCCGGCGTGTCGTCTTTCGCCCCCTTGAGCACGGTGAAACCATGATCGACTTCAGCGTGACCCTGTTCGCAAGCCACGGGAAGGTGACCCTCGGCGACACCAAGGAAGGCACGATGGCCTTCCGCCTCGCCCCGACGCTTCGTCTCAAGGGGGACGTCGCCACCGGACGGATCCTCAATAGTGAAGGCGTCGAAGGCAAAGGCACCTGGGGCAAGCGCGCCGCGTGGTGCGACTACCAGGGGAAAGACGCGAACGGCAAGGTTGTCGGGGTGCTCATGCTCGATCATCCCGGCAATCCCCGCCACCCGACTTGGTGGCACGTCCGCGACTACGGTCTCTTTGCCGCCAACCCATTCGGGCAGCGCTACTTCGAAAGTCTCAAGGACAAGACCGCCGGCAACCTCGAGTTGGCCGACGGAGAGAGCGCCGCCTTCCACTACCGTTTCTATCTGCACCGGGAGATCGACTCCGCGGAGGCCCTGCAGGCCCGATTCTCCAATTTTTCGAAGCAGACAGCTCCCAAGCTCGAAAAGCCGGCAGACCAGTAGCCAACCCCAAATCAGAAACGGAAACGGTTCCAATCCTGCTGCACAAACGAGTTCGACTCGCGTGCGCGACTCTCTAACAACAGGAAATGACGCACCCATCGTCCTCAAGGCTGCTTGCTGAAGCTCTCGGCACCGCGCTGCTGCTCGCCACGGTCGTTGGTTCTGGGATCATGGGAGACACGCTTGCCGGGGGTAACGTCGCCATCGCGCTCCTCGGCAACACGATCCCAACGGGAGCGATTCTCGTCGTTCTGATTCTCATTTTCGGTCCGATCTCCGGCGCCCACTTCAACCCGATCGTCACCCTGGCCTTCGCGATCCGGCGCCAGCTTCCGTGGTCGATGGTCACGCCCTACGTGATCGCACAGATCGTCGGCGGGGTACTCGGAGTCTGGCTCGCCCATGCGATGTTTGATCTCTCGATCCTGCAGACCTCCACTACCGTCCGTTTTGGGCTGCCCCAATGGATTGCCGAGACCACCGCCGCGTTCGGACTGCTGATCACCATCCTCGGATGCATCGCCGGAGCGCCTCAGGCGGTTGCCTTCGCGGTCGGACTGTACATCACGGCAGCCTACTGGTTCACGGCCTCGACTTCCTTTGCCAACCCTGCGGTGACGATCGCCCGTTCCCTCTCGGACACCTTCGCCGGGATCGCGCCCGCAGGCGTGCCCGGCTTCATCGTCGCGCAGCTCCTTGGCATGATCCTCGCCCTCGTGGTTGCTTCTCGACTGTGGCCGGCAGTAGACACGGAAGAGAGTTAGGCAGTGTCATGCAATCGTTGATGTCTGCGTGCCTGCCGACATCATGGAAAGCTGATGAGGCCCTACGCGATCAATGACGCCAAGAAGATTTGGGACGACTATTACCGGGTCTTTTCGTTCTAGTCCTGCTCGTGTTGGCTGAATCAGGAATGACCCAGCTTTGCGATGCCTGTCCTCCTCAGAGATGCGACCGCCCCTTTCATGACGAGCCGCTTTACCTGAGGCCGTGAAATCTTCACCCCGGACATCCACTGGTGGTCATCGGCTGCGGAAATGGCTCGGAGGGTCTCAAGACCGATGAGGGCGGGGAGACCGGATGCGAGTCGGCAGCGTCGGGAGCGGAGGTGAGTCGTGTACTCGAGCCCTGATCGGAGTCCACTCTCGCAGCGTTGGAGCCAAGGCTGCCAGGCCTCTCGGAAACGAGCGGGCTCCTGTTCGAGGGTGGCGAGTTCGAGACCTGCGGCTTCCATTTCCTCGCGGGGGAGATAGCAGCGGCCTTCCTGAAGATCACTTCCAGCGTCGCGGATGATGTTGACGAGCTGAAGCCCTTGCCCATACGCGACCCCAAGTCGGCAGGATTCCTCCAGAGTGGACCCCGGCAGAAAAAATCCTGGATCCACCTCATCCCCCGTGCGGGTCCAGAAGTCACCGACGCAACCGGCCACGAGCCAGGTGTACTCATCCAGCTCGGCAGCCGTGGCGAGGGAGCGACGCTGACTAGTTTCTCCGAAGCGACTCAGGTCGAGCTGTTGACCACGGGCGATCTCCTTGAGAGCAAGACGGACCAGGTCCTGTTCACCTTGAGGAAGGGAACGGTAGTCCGCCAGAGTTTCGGGGACAATGCCCAGCAGGACCTGTTCACCTGTGTGGGCGTGGTGCGGAACATACTCGGAAGATAGTCTCTTTTGGAGTGGCTCGGGATCACCACCACTCTGAATCAGGGAATCGAGCTGGCGAAGGCATTCCATCCGCTCCCCCACCCCGACCTGGGGTGCATCCGCGAGCGTGTCGGTCAGGCGCGCGAGAAGGTAGGCCACAGTGATGGGTCTGCGCAGCGGACGCGGCAGAACGTTGAGGCTGAGCGCGAACGACCGGGAGACAGAAGCGAGGAGTTCCTTTCCCGCCTTCGGAGGATGCTGGTTGGGTGTGGTCATGCTAGGCTCGGTCCGCGTGGTCGAGCATCTTTACCTCCACATCCCCTTCTGTCACCGGATCTGTCCGTATTGCAGTTTCCACAAGCATCTGCTGGCGGGACATGAGCCGATGGAATACGTCCGCGCTCTGGGAGCGGAACTGGAGCGGGAGTCGCGGCTGCACGAACTGAAGCCCCGTACCATCTACGCCGGAGGAGGAACACCTTCCTTGCTTGGCAAGGATGCGCTGCGCCTGCTTCGGGAGCTGCTCGAAGAGCACCTCGACCTGTCCGCAGTCGAAGAGTTCGATCTCGAAGCCAACCCCCGCACCTTCGACGAAGCCAAGGCGTCCGTACTTCACGAGATCGGGGTCACGAGAATGAGCCTCGGGGTGCAGAGCTGGATTCCTTCGGAGCTGGAGGTGCTGGGGCGTGACCACTCTCCCGACGAAGCTGAAGAGGCCTTCGAGATCCTCCGTGCGAGCGGGATCCCGCGTCTCAGCCTTGACCTGATGTTCTCGGTGCCAGGCCAGACCAAGGAGAGCTGGGCGGAGAGCCTCGAGCGGACTCTCTCCCTGGATCCCGGACATGTCTCTGCGTACAACCTGACCTACGAGGAGGACACCGAGTTTCTCGAGAGGCTCCGGAAGGGTGAGTTTTCCGAGGACGAGAATCTCGACGCCGACCTGTATTTGCTAGCCGAGAAAACGCTCGGCAAGGCAGGTTTCGAGCACTACGAGATTTCCAACTACGCTCGGTCTGGGCAGCGGTCGCTTCACAACGCTTCCTACTGGGAAGGCTGCGACTACCTTGGACTGGGTGCAGGTGCCACGAGCACGATTGATGGAATCCGCTGGACCAACAGGCCTGACACGCCCGCCTACGTAGCGGCTGGGACGGCGGGAATGGTGCCGGACCGAGAAAGCGAAACTCTCGACCGTGACGCCGTCTTCCTTGAGCGTCTCGCTCTGGGACTGAGGCGGGTTGAGGGGATCGACCGGGGTCTGCTTGAAGGACGGCCTTCCTCTCTGGCTGCGGCCTCCATGCTTGAAAGCGAGGGATTGCTGGAAGGCGCGAAAGACGATCGCCTCAACCTGACTTCGAAGGGGCGGCTGGTCGTCGATCCAATCGTGGTGGAACTGTCGGGGGACTAGTGCCAATGGCGCTTGGAAGGGCCACCCTCCTTCGACGTGGGGAGTTCCTGCCACCGAGAGGAGCATTTCAAGAGACCCGCGATGACCGTGCCTGCCTTAAGGTGGAGCGTGACGTCCCGGCGCGCTGGCGTTGCCAGAGTGAGAGAGGGCGGGCTTCGCCCGCAACTCGCCGGGGACGTCGAGTTCCACCTTCAAGGCGAAACGCTCGTGCCCGACGAGGAATTCGAGACAAAACCATCGACACACCCCCTGCCGCGTCATCTGGACGAGGCGGCGTATCGAACAAGGCGCCGATTCGAAGGAGACCAGGCAATTCCATCGCTGTGCCTCTCTCAGTTCAGCGCTTCCGCTTGGGAGTATGCGAGGCAGCGAGTTGTCGCTGACGATTCTGGAAGTTCTTTTCCTGCTGAAGGAAGACGGGAAGAAACTTGTTCTGCAGAAGATGGATCGCTGCTTCGACCCCCTCCGCCGCGTAGCAGCGCCCGATCTCCGCCTCCACGGCGGTGGGCTTTCCAAAAGCCTGAAGGAATTCGTTCGAGGTCATGCGGATGAACATCTCGCCATCTAGGAGGCCCTCTTTCTCAAGGATCCACTCGCGAGCCCAGAGACCGAGCACGGCGTCACCGATCCACGCCTCGCGCTGAAGCTGGTCGAGTTCCGCCTGGCGCTGCGCAGGAGTCACGGCACTAGGGTTTGGGCAGGAAGCCGTGATTGGTCATCCAGCTGGCAGCCTGCTCGGGCCAACGCTGCTGGTGGGCGTCCTTGCCAAGGCCAATCCCGTGGGGGCCATGACCGATGATAAGAAGCTCGGCCGGTACTTTGGCGGCGAGACAGGCTTCATAGAAGAGGATGGAGTTCCGGGGGAGAACGACGGTGTCGCCACCCGTGTGGACGAGAAAAGTCGGTGGCGTGCTCGCGTTGACGCGAAGATGCGTGGAGAGCCTCTTCTGCATCTCGGGATCGTCGGCCTTCTCGCCGAGCAGGGTCTTGCGCGAGCCCTTGTGGGTATCGGCATCCAGCATCGAGATGACGGGGTAGCAGAGGATCCCGAAGTCGGGTCGGCTTGGGAGCATGGAGACGGGATCTGAGGATTGCGGATCACCGGGCTGGTGCAGGGTCAGGGCGGTCGAAGCGAGATGTCCTCCGGCAGAAAAGCCCATGACCCCGATCTTCTTGGGATCGACGCCGTGCTCTGCGGCATGCGCCCTGACATACTGTACGGCCCGCAAGGCGTCTTCGAGAGGAGCGGGATGGGCCTGGCCGACCCGGTACCGGAGGACGGCGCCATGGATGCCGTGACGGTGGAAATACCGAGAGGCGTCGGCCCCTTCATAGGTGTCCATGAGCTGACGGTAACCACCCCCGGGCAGGACGATGATGATCGATCCGTTTGCCTTGACCTCGTTGTCTTCCGGTACGGGGAGAAACTCGAGGGTGGCGGCACCCTTCATCTCAGCGGCCACGGCCGCCGGCCAGATAGGCAGGCGCTCTCCTGCCGAAGCGTACTCGGATACCGTCTGCAGGAGCAGGCAGCCGAGAAAGAGAGCAGACCGGATCATGAGAGAATGCTCTGGCAGGATTCAATGCCGTCGACGGCGAGGATCTCGGCCACCACCGTGTCGGAAGGAACTGTGTCGAGGTTGAGCACTCCCAGCGCGAGACCACCGACCTGGTTCCGGCTCAGGGCCATGCTGGCGATGTTGATTCCGTGCTTGCCGAAGATCACGCCGACGTTGCCGATCACGCCGGGCGTATCGTTGTTCTCGTAAATGAAGAGGCAGCCATCCGTACGAGGGTCCGCTTCCAGATTGCGGCCTTTGATCCGCACCAGACGGGGTTCGCCTCCGAAGAAGGTGCCCGCGAGGCCTTGCTGTCCGTCGCCGCCTGCCACGGTCACCTCGATCAGCTCGGCAAAGCCTTCCGACTCGGCGGAGCGGCTTTCGACCACTTCCAGCCCAAGGTTTTCGGCCAGTGAGGCAGCGTTGATCTGATTCACCTTGCCGACCCCGAGCGGCCTCTCGAGGTAGCCCTTGAGGACCGATCGGGTGATGAGCGAGGTGTCGAGGTCGGCATCGATGCCGCTGTAGCTGACCTTCAAGGAACTCGGCTGAGCGGGAGCAATCTGGCTGGCGATGCGACCGAGGTTCTCGCCCAGCTCAAGATAGGGACCGACCGTCTCGGCGGTCTTGCGGTCGATGCTCGGCATGTTGATCGCATTGACCACGGTGCCCTGCACGATGAAGTCCCGGATCGTCTGAGCGATCTCGATGCCGACGTTCTCCTGAGCCTCGGCGGTGGAAGCGCCGAGGTGCGGCGTGAAGACGATATCGTCCCGCTCGAGCAGCGGGGAGTCGGAAGGCAGTGGCTCCGCCTCGTAGACGTCGAGGGCCGCGCCGGCCACATGGCCGGAGTCGAGAGCCTCGATCAGGGCAGCCTCGTCGACGAGTCCGCCTCGGGCGCAGTTGACGATGCGCACGCCCTTCTTGCAGAGCGCGAGGGTTTCCTTGTTGAGCAGATGGGTCGTCTCGGGCGTCTTCGGCATGTGCATCGTGATGAAGTCCGCCTCGGGCAAGCCTGCCTTGAGGTCGGTCACCAGTTCGACGCGGAGCTGCTTGGCGCGGGCCTCGGAGAGATAGGGATCGTAGGCGAGCACCCGCATGCCGAAAGCCATGGCACGGCGCGCGAACTCGGTGCCAATGCGGCCCATGCCGAGAACGAGGAGCGTCTTGTTGAACATCTCGACGCCCTTGAAGAGGTTCTTGTCCCAGCCGCCTTCCTTCATGCGACGGTGCGCCTGAGGGATCTTGCGGGCCATCGAAAGCATCAGCGAGAAAGCGTGCTCTGCCGTGGAGATGGTATTCCCGGTCGGCGTGTTCATGACGAGGATGCCTCGCGCCGTGGCGGCTTTGCCGTCGATGTGATCGGTGCCGACACCCGCGCGGCCGATGGCGCGCAGCTTGGGGGCTGCCGCGATCACCTCGGCGGAAACACCGACCTTGGATCGAACGATGATCGCATCGAAATCGACGATCAAACTGGGCAGGTCAGCGAGGTAGGCTTTCAGGCCCTCGTCATCGGACGGGGCTTGATTGACCACCACCTCCACTGCGGGATCGGCTTGGAGCATGGCGATGCCCTGCTCGGCAATGGCGTCGGCGACGAGGATCTTGGGTTTGCTCATAGGCGCCGCAGAATAGGCAAAGGCATCCGGCCCACAAGCGAAGTTCCGGCTCGGTCCCGAAAAAATCCTGCGGGCCCCGTTTGACGACCGGATGGGGGTGGCGGATAGACGGTCTTGGCCCCGACGGCCCCTTTCCCACCATGAAGAAAAAAGCGACCTCCTCCCGTGCCCGCAAGACCGTCGCTAAGAAGGCGACCACTGCAAGAAGAGCACCCGTCCGCAAGAAGGCCGTGCGCCGTCCTGCGTCGAAGGTGACCAAGAAGACGGCTCGCAAGGCGGCCAAGAAGGTCGCCAAAAAGGCGACGCGGAAAACCACGCGGAAAACGATCACCGTGCCCATTCCCAAGGGCGGACTTCACCGCGCTTTTTCGGGGCCGCTCGTCGATGGCCCCGACCGCGCCCCGAGCCGGGCGATGCTGCACGCCACCGGCTTCACCCGCGAGGACTTCAGCAAGTCGCAGATCGGGATCGCCTCGACTTGGAGCATGGTGACGCCCTGCAACATGCACATCGACAAGCTCACCGACGAGGCCGTCAAAGGCGCCGACGCAGCGGGAGGCAAGGCGGTGCCCTTCAATACGATCACGATTTCCGACGGCATCTCGATGGGCACCGAGGGAATGAAGTACTCGCTCGTCTCGCGGGAGGTCATTGCCGACTCCATCGAAACCGTGGTCGGCTGCGAAGGTCTCGACGGCTTCGTCGCCATTGGAGGCTGCGACAAGAACATGCCGGGCTGCCTCATGGCGATGGCTCGGCTCAACCGACCCTCGGTCTTCGTCTATGGAGGCACGATTCTCCCCGGGCTCTGCGACGGCAAGGACGTCGACGTCGTCTCGGTTTTCGAGGCCGTCGGCCAGCACGCCGCGAACAACCTCGACGACAAGGGACTCCAGAACGTCACTGAGACCGCGATCCCCGGCGCGGGTTCCTGCGGCGGAATGTACACCGCCAACACGATGGCATCGGCGATCGAGGCGCTCGGCATGAGCCTGCCCAACAGCTCGGCGCAGGCGGCCATCTCCGCTGACAAGATGCGCGACTGCTTCGATGCCGGGGCGGCGGTCGTCTACCTCCTCACCAAGGGCATCCGCCCCAGCGATATTCTCTCGAAAGAGTCCTTCGAGAACGCCATCACTCTCATCATCGCCTTGGGCGGATCCACCAACGCGGTTCTCCACCTCATCGCCATGGCGCACGAGGCCAAAGTCAAACTCTCGCTCAAGGATTTCACCCGGATGGGCAAGAAGACGCCTGTCCTCGCCGACCTCAAGCCGAGTGGCAAGTTCGTCATGGCCGACCTGGTCCGCATCGGCGGCACGCTCCCGCTGATGAAGATGCTCCTCAACGAGGGGCTGCTTCATGGCGACGTCATGACCGTGACCGGAAACACGATGAAGAAGAACCTCGCCAAGGTGCCTTCCAGCTACGGCCCGAAGCAGACGATCATCCGCGGATTCGACAACCCGATCAAGAAGAACAGCCACCTGGTCATCCTCAAGGGCAACCTTTCCCCCGACGGCGCCGTCGCCAAGATCAGCGGCAAGGAGGGCGCGTCCTTCACCGGCAAAGCTCGCGTCTTCAACTCGGAGGAGAAGTCGATGAAGGCCATCCTCAAGGGCAAGATTAAGAAGGGTGACGTCATCGTGATCCGTTACGAAGGGCCGAAAGGCGGCCCCGGCATGCGCGAGATGCTCGGACCCACCGCCGCCATCATGGGGCGCGGACTCGGAGACAAGGTCGCCCTGATCACCGACGGACGCTTTTCCGGCGGCACCCACGGATTCGTGGTCGGCCACATCACGCCCGAGGCCTTCGACGGAGGTCCCCTCGCCCTCCTCAAGGACGGCGACAAGGTCACCATCGACTCCAAGAAGCGCGAACTCCGGGTCAAGCTTAGCAAGACTCAAATAACGAAGCGTCGCAAGTCATGGAAGCAGCCCAAGCCGAACTACAAGCGCGGCGTCCTCGCGAAGTACGCCAAGCTGGTGAGTTCGGCGAGCCTCGGAGCGGTGACGGACCGGTAGAGCTCGATCGCGGGACAGCATCTTCTTGCCCTGCTCAAACCGGGGTGAGACCATCGGTCGTGGAGGCTCGCCTTCCGCGACGACTCAGGACTGACCGCCCATCATTTCCGGACCGGGGGCGGCCACCTCGCGAAGTGGCATCTCCATCTCGAGGATGAAAACGGAAGCGCTTCAGGCGACCGAACTCTGACCGGCCGGAAGCGCTGTTTCGACCTCCCCTTCCGCTGGCATTCCAAAACGTCTCCTGCTAGAACTGCGCGATGCGCACCCTCCTTCTCGGTCTGATCGCTTCACTCGCGTCAGCCGAGTACCAGCCCCGCAACACGCAAAAGCCGGGCGAGGAACCTCCGACTCCCGCCGAGGCCGCCGCCGCGATGGTCGTGCCGGAGGGATTCTCGGTGACGCTTTTCGCCGGCGAACCCGACGTTCGACAGCCCGTCGCCATGGCGCTCGACAGCCGGGGCCGTCTCTGGGTGGCCGAGTCCTACTCCTACAAGGACTGGAAGAAAAAGGGCGAAGACCGGATTCTCATCTTCGAGGACACCGACAACGACGGCCGGCACGACAAGCGAACGGTCTTCTGGACCGGTGCCAATCATCTCTCCGGCATGACAGTCGGCTTTGGCGGGGTCTGGATCTGCGATTCGCCCAATTTGATCTTCATTCCCGACCGGGATCACGACGACGTCCCAGACGGTGACCCCGAGGTCGTCCTCGACGGCTGGACCACCAAGGCGGGGCACAACTTCTTCAACGGCCTGACGTGGGGCATCGACGGATGGCTCTACGGGCGTCATGGCATCACCGCCCCCTCGAAAGTCGGCGTCCCCGGAGCAACGGACGAGGACCGCGTCGAATTCGACTGCTCGCTCTGGCGCTATCATCCCGTGAGCAAGGACTTTGAGGTCGTCTGCCGGGGCACCACCAATCCCTGGGGAATGGATTGGAACGAGCGCGGAGATCTATTCTTCACCAACAACGTCAACGGGCATCTATGGCATGCCATTCCCGGCGCCTACTACCCGAGGATGGGCAACCGGCACGACCCTTTCTCGAGTCATGTCTACTCCCGCATCGGCATGTGCTGCGACCACCTCCACCACGCCGGATCCACCACCGACTGGTCCAAGACTCGCGACGGCGAGGGGGTTCACGGTGAACTCGGCGGCGGTCACTCTCACTGCGGAGGCATGATCTACCTCGGCGGCAAATGGCCGAAGCGCTACGTAGGAAGGATGTTCATGTGCAACGTCCACGGGCGACGGGTCAACGTCGACCGCCTCGACCCGGAAGCCTCCGGCTACGTCGCGCGCCACGAGCCGGACTTGCTTGCCGCCGGCCAACCATGGTTTCGGGGCGTCCAGCTGCTCTATGGGCCGGATGGTGACGTCTTCCTCAGCGATTGGACCGACCTCGGTGAGTGCCACGACAACGACGGGGTGCACCGGACTTCGGGAAGGATCTACAAGATCATTTATGGCGATCCCTCCCCTCCCCTCGGCGGCGACCTGCGAGCGTCGACCGACCCCGAACTTGCCGCGATGCAATCGCACCCCAACGAGTGGCATGCACGTACCGCCCGCCGACTTCTCCAAGAGCGCGCCGCGAATGGTGCACTAACCAACCCGGTGCAATGCTACGCGCTTCTCCGCGGACTGCTCGACGACCAGAGCCTTGCCACGTCACTGCGTGTTCGCGCCCTGCTCACGCTTCACGCCCTCGAACTGCTCTCCCCGAGCAGTCTCGAGCAACTCGTCCATGACCCCGACGAAACTCTCCGAGCCTGGGCCCCTCGCCTCGCCACGGAGCCTAGCTATCTCGACAACGACGAACTGGGGCTTGTGTTCAAGCCCGACGATCCTTCACCCGCCGTGCGGCTCGCATGGGCCTCGCTTCTGTCCAAGGCTCAGGGAGCTTCGCGGTGGCAGATTGCCGGGGACCTCGCCCGGCGAGACGACGTCGCCGGCGATCCAAACCTGCCGCACATGATCTGGTACGGCATCAAGGACCTTGTTGCGGGTGATCCAGACGCGGCCTTCGTTTTCCTTTCCGACTGCCAGGTGCCACTCCTCCGAGGTCATCTGTCTCAGCGACTCGCTGAGACCGGTCAGATCGACCGCCTCCTGTCCACGCTTGAGAAAACAGACTCGCCCGGAGCCCGATACCAGATCGCTTCGGGCCTTCTCCGAGGCCTCGGCAAGAAGGCTGAGAAAAGCGAGGCCTGGATCGCGCGGAGAAACTCGATCCGACTTGATCCGGCCCACCGAGGAGAACTTGATTGGCTTCTCGATCGCACGGCAGAAACCCGGCGTCTGCTCGACTCGCTCACCCGGGACTCCGCGTCCGCGGATCAACGAAACAAGGCCATCGACCGGCTTTCCGAAGCAAGAGACCGCTCGGCATTGCCAGGAATCATCGCCGCGCTGGACAGTCCTGAGAACTCGCCCGCAGCCATCAGCGCCCTCGCGCGGTACCCCTCACGGAAAGCCGCCGACGCTCTCGCCTCGGCCTATCCCAAGCTCGACTCGGCCTTGCAGCCCAAGCTGATCCTCGCGCTCTGCGCCAGCCCCACCCACGCAGCGAGGCTCCTCGAGGCACTCGCGAAAGGAACGATTCCTCGGAATGCCGTGACCGCTTACCACGCACGTCAGATCCAGGGAATGAAGGACAGTTCTCTCGTCAAACGCCTTGAGAAAGTCTGGGGAAGACTCGGATCCACCGATCGCGAAAAGCGGGACCGCATCCGCGGCTGGCAGAACCAACTTCTCCCCGACGTCCTTGCCCAAGCTGACCTCGCCAACGGGAAGGCCAAATTTCAACAGCTCTGCGCGACCTGCCATCAACTCGGAGGCGAAGGCTCCAAGATTGGCCCTGACCTCACCGGAGCGAATCGGAGCGATCTCTACTACCTGCTGGAAAACGTCATCGCCCCAAGCGCGACCCTTCCTCGAGACTACCGGCTCACGACCCTCACGAGGAAGGACGGCTCGGTCATCGCCGGCAATGTCGCCGGCAAAAACGAGTATTCCGTGACCATCCAGACGCTCACCGAAAAAACCATCGTTCCGAACGATGAAATCGCGGAACTTGAAACGAGCGAGGTCTCCCTGATGCCCGAGGGCCTGCTGGAGGCGCTAACCGCCGACGAGGTACGCGACCTCATCGCGTATCTCCAGGACGCGTAGGTTTCAGGGCGCGGGCTCTGGATTGGCCAAGGCCTGAACGACTTTTTGCAGACCGAGCGCCACCGCATGGAGAGGTTCCATTTCGAGCTGCTCGAGCGTGTCATCCCTGGTCCCGGCGCTGGCGCTGCGCAACTCCCCCGTTGCTGTCACGAGGACACCCCTGACACCATTTGTCCGGAGAAAAGGGGCGAGGGCTGAATCCGCGAGAATCGGCACCTGCGCAGAGACCGCTTCTCCGTGCACGGGCAGGGTACCCGAGAGGCTCAGCAGATTTTCCACGCTCTCGACGAGCCCAATCCCAGCGAGGTCGCCGATCACGGCAACGAAGTCACCCTGAGCCGGAAAGATCGAGGCATCGAGTCCGTCCGGGGCACGCTGGGTTCCGGGAGCGCTGGCGTAGGATCCGAGCCGATCGAGAACGAGGACCGGCCCAAGAGTTTCACCTGATTCGAAGGCTGCCTGGGCGTGGGCTTCCGCTCCTTCCGCGTCGGCCAGGGCGAGAAATCGGATCGTGTTTTCGGGCTTGGTGCCGATGAAAGCGTTCGCCAGCGTCAGAAGGACGGCGACCCCCGAGGCGTTAGCGTCGGCACCCGGCGAGTCCCCCGGGGAACTCGCGTCGGCGACGATGAGAAGGGTTTCCGCGCTGCGGCCCGCGACCTCGACGTAGACGTTGGTGCGCTGGACCCCGTCCTCGCCGACAAACCCCTGCCGGTTGACCTGGTAGCCCATGTTGAAGCCTCCCAGGAAGTTGTCGATCGAATCGGCTGTCTGGGTGAGAGCCTTGGGATGAGCGGCATTTCTCGGCCCGAGCGCAGTCAACAGCCGCACGTAGGTCTGCAGATCCGCGACTTGCGGGTCCTTGCGCAACATGCTGACCACCTCGGCCCGACGAGCGCGCTCGTCCGCCTCGATTTCCTCCTGGGTCCGGTTGTCGAGGGTGAGCAGGTAGTATCCGAAGGTGAGAATGCCGAGTACAATCAGGCCAAGCGGAAACGCGACCAGAAGCGCGGGGTAGATGGGGCGGCGGGGCATGACAGAAGCTAGCCCTCCTCAAGGCTCGTGCCAACTGCTGCAGCGGCCCGCCGGTAGGCCCCGCTCTCTCCGAGGCCGGACCTCAGCTCGCCGTAGGCCGCTGCCACCTCCTCGCGGGCCACAGGATCGCGCAGCAGACGCTGGAGCTCGGCCGCGAGCGCCTCCGGGGTGGCGGCGTCTTGAATCAGCTCCTTCACGATCGCTCGACCAGCAAGAACGTTGGCCATGCCGATGTGGGGAATGTCCACGAGGACACGGGCCGCCGCATACGTGGCGGGAGCGATGCGGTAGACAAGGCAATAAGGCAGGCCGAGAATCGCAGCCTCGAGACTCGCAGTCCCGGAAGCGACCGCTCCGACAGCCGCACGGGACATCAGATCGCGCGTCTCCTCCCGACGCACCTCCCACTCAGGCCCTGCAAGGCCTCGGCGGTCGAGTTCTTCCCGGATCGTCTCGGCCAGATGCTCCGAGGCTGCTGCGAGGTGGAACCGGAGCTCCCGGCCCGGCGTGCATTCCTGAAGAATGAGCCCCGCCTCCAGCATCGTCGGAAGAAGCCGCCGAATTTCGGTCATCCTGCTTCCCGGCAGAAGCGCGACCAGATCCGGCTCACGCGTCGGGGCGGGATCGGGAATTTCATCCAGCATCGGATGCCCGCAACACACGGTCTCAAGACCTGCCTCCTCGAAAATCTTCTGCTCGAAAGGGAACAGGCAGATCATCCGATCAAGAAGCTCGGCCATTTTCGGGATGCGCCCCTTCTTCCAAGCCCAGACCTGAGGACTGATGAAGTCGATGATCTTGATCTCGGGGAGAACCTCGCGAATCCGGGCGGCGAGGCGGAGATTGAACCCGGGGTAGTCAACGAGCAGAAGAACGTCGGGGCGGCATTCGACAATCTCCGCGACCATCTCCTCCATTCGCTCCTTGAACCACCCGTAGCGCTTGATGACCTCCCACAATCCCATGACGGCGGCCCCTTCGAGCCAGTCGCGGACCGCGCCTCCCGTCACCTCGGCCATCTTCGGTCCTCCGTGTCCCTGAATCGAAAGCCCGGGCGCGAGCTGCTGGAGCTCAGCCAGCAGTCCGGCGCCATGATTGTCACCGCTGTGCTCTCCGGCGACGACGTAGAGCCTCTTGCTCATGCCTTGCCGTCGTTGGCAGCGTTGGCGCTCGTGATCAGCTCGGTGATCTCGATGGCGACGTCCAGCGCAGCCGAAGCTTCCTTTCCGCCAACCTTGGGTTCGCGACGATGAGCCGAGCACTCGAGAAAGTGCGAGAGTTCGAGCTTCATCGGCATCTCCTTCTCCACCGGCACCTCCTCTTTCTTGATGCCCAGCAGACCCTTGCGGTAGATCTCCCCGCTCTGGCTCTGGTAGTCGAGCGAAAGGTAGGCATCCTCCTGGAAGACGCGAATTTTACGGAGATTCTCCGGGCTGATCCGTGACGCCGTCAGGTTGGCGACCGCTCCGTTCTTGAAGCGAATGCGGGCGTTCGCGATGTCTTCCCGCTTCGTGAGGACGGGGATCCCGACCGCATCGATGCTCTCGATCTCTGAGTTTACCAGGAAGAGGATGATCTCAAGATCATGGATCATGAGATCAAGGACCACGCCGATGTCCAGATTCCGCTTCGGGAACTGGCAGAGCCGATGAGCCTCGATGAAGCGAGGCTTGTCGAGACGCTTCTCCAGCTGCTCGAGAACGGGATTGAAGCGCTCGATATGGCCGACCTGAAGGACTCGACCGTTTTCACGCGCACAGCGTACTAACTCAGCCGCCTCCTCGAGGGTCGGCGCGATCGGCTTTTCGATGAGAACGTCGACGCCGCGCTCGAGCAGAAACCGACCCACCTGCAGGTGAGCGACGGTGGGGACGGAAACGAGAGCGGCGTCCACCTTCTCGGCGAATTCCTCCAGCGAAGTGGTGCCCTGGACGCCATGAGCCTCCACCACGCTCGCCAATGTCTGAGGGTCGGTGTCAAAGACCGCCGTGAAGTTCGACGACTCCAATTGGGCGGCCGTGTTGGCGTGCTTGGTGCCGATCGACCCAAGACCGACGATGCCATATCGAGGACTGCTCATTGGCGTGAACTAGCCACGAAAGCAGGAGAAAGCCACGAAGATCTCAACTCGCGGAGCGAGAATCATCGGAATACTTAACAATAAGTACCTACTGACAGTTTAGGGTACAAAAATATGTGATCGATTTATGCTATCGACACCACCGAGAACCCCAATACAAAGGTATCAGAACGCGACGGATATCGCGAGAGAGCCGAAAAACTGGTCGTCGTCCTGTGTCTCGAACTGAGCCGTGCGATAGGTGTGCGCGTAACTGACGGTGATCCGATCGTAACGGATCCCGCCACCGAAGCTGATCTCCCCCACCAAAGGAGTTCGCTCGACCGATGGACCGCTCGAAAACACCGGACCATCTAGAAACAGATCATGTCCCACGACTTCTCCCTCGATTCCCGCAAAAACAAAAAGGCCCAGTTTGCCGACATTGCTGGAGTCCTCACCGAAGACTTGATGGCTGTACGCGGTGACGTCGAGCCGAGGCGAAGAAAAGTCGACTGGGAGGCGATATCCGAGACGCACCTCGGCACCTGTATGAGCGCTGGTGCGCAGGTTGCCAATATCGAAACCCCATTTTGTGAAGCTTTCCAGATTGAGCAACCCACTCAGCAGCTTTCGGTTGTGGAGCTTTCGCTTCTGTTCAAAATGGAGGTTCAAGGTGACCTCGTTCGGGATCTGATTTTCCCAGCCGTTGGCCTTCTCCACGTCACGCAGGGCATGAATCAAGTCCTGTGCGTTCTCAGCGAGAGAGGAAGGTCCACCGATGCCCACACTTACTTCGGCCGAGTTGAGAATGTCGTCGCTTTTGACATGCAGAGAGAAACCCGCACCAAGCCAACCTGCGTAAGGCCGCTGATCAGGCAAGGGCTCGGAGGGAAGGATGTCCCTCGGCGTGAAGATCAGCTGCGTCAGACTAAACCCGTAATTGTAGTACACCCCCGCCTTGTCCTCGAACCCCGTTAACCGCGCAAAGCTTCGCTGCACGGCTGGGATTTCAGAGAGGTCACGGTTTCGTGAGATCCAGCTCAGCCGCCCCCCATTGGTGTAGTTTTCGTCGGTGCCGCCGAACAGGTCGTTATCAAGATAAAAGGTGAGCACCCCGTCTCTGACATCCCGGCCGGGACCAGGAAAGGCAGGGATCGGCAAGGCAGGGATCTGAAAAGGAAGCGGCACACGATAAAACAGCGGAGGAGAGACTGCCGGTGCGACCACGGGTGCGACGATGGGTGAAGCGAGTTGAGCAGCAAGCTGAGCGCCGACTGCCGAGACATTCACCATCTGGGAGGGTTGCTGCGCGCCCGCAGAAGCAATCATGGCAATTGACGAAAATAGCGTCAAAATATCTCTGAGTCTCATTGTGTTAGTGAATTGTGATGTTGTTCACATACCAATTTTGCCTCTTCTTTTGCGGTCAACCGAAAAGATGCCACTCCTTGGCGCATCTCTCTTTTCACGCAAATTGCGAAATTCCTTAGGTGACCCCGAATTCATCGTCCCAATGGTCCATGATGCGACCGGACAGCACGGCCGCTGTCCCCGAAGGCAGGTACACTTCCACGCCCCCCGACGCGATGGATCTGATCGTCGGGCATGCCATCCCGCGAGGCCCCGTGCCGGGTCCACCATGGGGTGCCAGTCGGGACTGCGCCGACCAAAGCCAGCAATCCGAACATCACGGCTATTCACCGCACACACTTTCAAGGTCACTGCCGATTCTCGGTTCAAACCATCCAACAATGCAAATGGTTTTGAGGTCAAGCGGACGTCGAAGCGCACCACGTCCCCATTGACGATGGCGCGCCCCTCATTACGGGTGGGTCGATCCACATCTCACTGCTTGGAAACGAGAGACCGTCGAGGACAAGGCGCGGCTCGAAACTCTTGCGGGCTCCATTTGCTGAGGAAGTTCTCGCAGGAGACGCCGAGCGACCTTCAAAGTGGGTTGCACCCTCTCGGGGAGCGTCGCATCCGCCCAAAAGGCGACGAATTCGGCGGCTGGTGCATCCGCCCGAGGCCCAGTGGACATCGACCACTCCGGAAGTTCCTCTCCGCGGTCGAGGCGCGTCTGAAGATAGCCCCGCCAGTCTGGTCGCGGAGCGTTGCGAGCGAGGAGATCTTCGAGGACCCCATCGGGACCTGCTGCCCAGATTGTGGATGGAAGGAGAATCCGAGCGAGGGCCCAAGATGCCCAGTGCCTGCGGCGCGGCTTGGGACAAGAGGGTTCCAATTCATGCCGAAGGCGAACGGTTAAATCGTGCTTGGTTTATCCATGTATGGCCTTTTCCCATGCAGGCTGGTTGAGGTGCCACTGATTTCTGGACCACCGATTGTGTTATTTTTGTTGGGATAGGATTTCGTTTTCGAACTCCGATGGTGAGAGGTATCCGAGGGACGAATGTCGCCTCGAGGTGTTGTAGTAGCCGTCGATGTACTCAAAGAGAGCGGTACGGGCATCGTCGATGTCTTCGAACTGCCCGTCTCCGATCAGTTCGCGCTTGATGGTCCCGATGACGGACTCGCTCCAGGCATTGTCGTAGGGATTGGCTTTCGCAGACATGCTCTGGTCGATCTTTTCGGCATCGAGAAGAGAACGGAAAAGGCGGCTGCCGTACTGGCTGCCCCGGTCGCTGTGGAAGACTCTTCCCTCAAATCTGGGACGGGCGTCGAGAGCCTTGTTGAGCGCATCCACGACGAGGGTCGAGCGCATGTTGTCGGCGACTGACCACCCCACGAGCCTGCGAGTGCAGAGGTCGATGACCACCGCGAGATAGATCCAGCCCATGGCCGAACGAATGTAGGTAATGTCTCCGGCCCAGATCTGGTCAGGAACTGAGGGAAGGCCGCGGGCTAGGACGAGGTTGGGAGAGGGGGCGTCGGCCCGTCCGTCGCTGGTGGTGGGGCGGAAACTCCTTGGTTGCAGGGCTTTGAGCCCCTTCTCGCGCATGATTCTGCGGATTCTCGCCGCCGCGCACACCTCTCCTTGGGCGTTGAGTTCACGTGCGATCCTCCGGTAGCCATAGCGACGCCGATGGGCGTGGAAGATCTCCTCGACGAGATCGCCGAGATCCGCATCGGAGACCTGGGTGGGCGTCTTCCGTGCCGCGTGGTAGAAGCTACTCCTCGGCAGATCAAGAACGTCGCAGACCCGGCGGATGCTCGCTCCGGTCTTTTCGCTGACGGCCAGAATCATCTCGCGCCTTTCTTTGGGGCCTTGGTGCCGAGGATCACCGCCGCCTGCTTTAAAATCTGATTTTCCTCTCGTAGGAGGGAGACTTCGTGGCGCAGGCGTCGCAGCTCGTCCGCTGCGGCCTCCTCGCCTTCGGCTCGGTGGCCTTCGCTCCCGAGCTGCGACGCCTCACGTGCCTTGCGCGCCCAGGTGTAAAGGAGGCCTTCGCTCACCTCCAGGTCCTGAGCGAGTTCCGGCACAGGCCGTCCCGCTTCGAGCAGGGCTACCGCCTGCTCCTTGAATTCGGCGGTGAATCGCCGCCTTGTCTTGGTCTTCATTGTCTGGTCCACTGTGTTAGCAGGTGGTCCAGAAATCTAGCTCACCTCAGAGGGTCATCTGAAGGCGAAAAGCACGACAAGATAGTCGTAGATTCACCCTCTTTGTAGGAGGCGCACCCCGTTGCG
>ENA-ORXT01002383-ORXT01002383.1-marine-metagenome-genome-assembly--contig:-NODE-2383-length-22682-cov-4.897633_pt1 | contig 22682 bp, 20 predicted proteins | sample MGYA00237868_ERZ511482 | MGnify/ENA metagenome assembly ERZ511482
GCGGTGTTGTGCTCCCTTCGGATCCCACGTTCACGGTGTCCGAGCGTGAAGAGATGGGGAGCCCCGGACTCAGATGGCCGTGGGGGCAGGGTATGTAATGGACGCCGCAATGCTACCGGGCAGCGCTGAGTCGCGCGCCGAGCGCCCATCCACCGACATACACAGCACTGGGATACACAGCACTGGGATACACAGCACTGGCAAACACAGCACTCAGAAAGGCGGTGCAGCGAGATCGGCGGTCGGGACATGTGTTCCACCGTAGAGACGCGCGCTCACAGAGTTCCGGTGCCAAGCAGGCGACCGAGCCGGACGCTTCATGTGAGCACAAGCTGCGTCCGACGATCCATGTGCTCACATGAACGGCTGACGGGCGCTTGGTGTGAGCAGAAGTGGCCAACGACCGCAGGTCTTCACACGAGTGGGCAGGTGGCGGCTTCGGTGCCGGACAGCAGACGGGCCATCGCGCCGTCGGTGATGCCGATCGAGGCGAGGTCGCCCTGGAACACCTCGATCGCCAAGACGTAGTCACCGCCGGAGGGGAAACGTTCGCACGCCGCTCGGTCCTCGTCGAGACACGGCTCCATGTCGGCCATCGACAGGAGCGCGCCCCCCGAGTCAGGGTCGGCGGGCTGTGCGAACCATGCGATCGACAGCGGCGTGACGGTCTGGAACATGAAGAACGAACCCGAGGTCGGCTGCTCCCACACGAAGGCCATTGCCTCAGGAGCACCCAGTGACGTGACCCCCATCAGGCCCCGAGCCCGCTCTTCGGATGAGTCGGCCAGCCACATGCACACCTCACACACCGTGCCATCAGCTTTGGTGATCTCGACGGTCACCGTCGAAAAGCCCTCGGGCAGGGTTCCCGGGTCGTCACTCGATTCGGAAAGAGGTGTCACGGTCGAACCTGTCACGGTCGAACCTGTCACGGTCGAACCTGTCACGGTCGAACCTGTCACGGTCGAATCTGTCACGGTCGAATCTGTCACGGTCGAACCATCTCGCTCGAGGTCCGATGCACACGCAGCCAAGCCGAGCGAGCAGATCGCCAAGACCGTCAGCCGGAACGACGAGGCCGAGCGCTTCACCGGCCGCCGACCGGCAGCACGCGCAGCAGGTGGTTCCACTTGCACGACACGCACGCCTCGACGACGTAGGCATTCGCCTCCGATGACCGGGCCTCGATCTGACGCATCTGCTTGGCGGTCGACACGCAGTGTCCCTGCGCCGGCAGGCCGTGCCCGAAGACGTAGGTGACCAACTTGAGCTCACAGTCGTCGCAGATCGGACAGATCGTCGAAGTCTGGGTACCAACGTTGCGCGCTGCACGCAGCAGCTCGCGGTGCGCGTCGCACACCGCTTCCTTCTTCAGGCGTCCGCGCTTCACTTCGCTGATCAGCATCCGGCGTGCCAGCCGATGGTCGATGATGCCCCGCGCGCCCCCGTCGGTGCCACGAATCGCTCCGACCGAGAAGGACATGACAGCCCAGGATAGAGCGCGATGCACGAACGTGCCGTCCGGAGCGGGCACACTGGGGGCGTGGTAGCAAACATCAGCTATGGGCATGACATCCCAACCGACGCAGAGCTCCGTCTGAGTGGCGACGTGAGCGGCGGCAAGCGCGCCGTCGAACTCGGCATCTCCGAGTGGTTCAACGCCGTCGAGTTCGCTCGGTCGGGTGCCAAGGCCTTCGCCGTGGACCCCGACGGGGAGAGAATCGCCGAGATGCGTGCCCGCGCCGACGCCGCTGAAGTGAGTGTGCAGTGCCACGCCACCGACCTCGCCGACCTCGGTGAGATCGCATCGGGCAGCGTCGAAGTCGTCGTCGCCGCGCACACGATCGAAAAGATCGACGACCTCAGCCGCCTGCTGCGCCAAGTGCACCGCATCCTCATTCCGAGCATGCCGTTCCTCATCTCGGTCAACCATCCGTTCTCGGTCGTGACCGATGCTGCGCCCTACGGCAGCACCGCCCGCTCGATCGAAGACTGGTTCACGTCGCTCAACCGCTCGAACTTCCGCGTCGACCAGGTCCGCGAAGTCGGCACCGACGGCAACGTCCCGAGCACCCTGATCCTGCGCGCCCGCAAAGAAGGCAGCTGACCTGTCCCATTTTGCCCCGGGCAGAATGGGACAGCCAGAATGGGACAGCGAACGGGGACGATCTGATCGGCTTGTCCGAACGGTGGCGAGTCGTGTGAGACTGCCCACATGGCCAACGTGCAGGAGACCCACCTCCCCGGCGTCGGAGTGCGCCACGAGTTCGACACCGAGACCGGTGAACGCGTCGGCGTCATCGTTCATCGCGACGGACGCCGCGAGATCGTCGTCTATGACAGCAACGACCCCGACGCTTGTTCGACCATGGTCGACCTGTCCGCGAACGACACCCGCACGATGGCCGAGCTCCTCGGCGCGAGCCAGGTGACCGAAGCCGTCAGTGCGGTCCAACAGAACATCGATGGCCTCGCAATCGAGTGGATCGCGCTCACGGACTCCGCGCCGGCGATCGGTTCGACGATCCGCGAGGGCGAGTACCGGACACGAACCGGCGCATCGATCGTCGCAGTGATCCGTGGCGATCAGTCCGTACCGGCTCCGGCGCCCGAGTTCGATTTCCGCGTCGGTGACACCGCCGTCGCCGTCGGTACCACCGAAGGCCTCGCCACGCTCCGCACCCTGCTCACGGCGTGATCGCCGCCGGAAGCGCCGAAACAGCGATCGCGTTCATCGAGATCGGAGCCGTCGTCCTCGGCCTTGCGCTCCTCGCCCGAGTCGCCGGAAGGCTCGGCATCACCGCCGTGCCGCTCTACCTCCTCGCCGGGCTCGTGCTCGGCGAAGGCGGCGTCGTCCAACTCGACGTCACCGAGGACTTCATCTCGATCATCGCCGAGATCGGCGTCCTCCTCCTGCTGTTCACCCTCGGACTCGAGTACTCCGACGTCGAGCTCCGCAACGGTCTGCGCACCGGCGTCGGTGTCGGCGTGGTCGACATGCTGCTCAACGCGACGCCAGGCGTGGTCGTCGGTCTCCTGCTCGGTTGGTCACCTCTCGCAGCGGTTCTCCTCGGCGGTGCGACGTGGATCTCGTCGTCGGGCGTCGTGTCCAAGGTTCTCAGCGACCTCCATCGGCTCGGTTTCCGCGAGACACCGGCGATCTTGAACCTGCTGGTCATCGAAGATCTCGCCATGGCGATCTACCTGCCGGTGGTCGCCGCGGTCATCGTCGGCGGCACGCTGCTCGCCACCCTGACCAGTGTCGCGATCGCGCTCATCGTCGTCGTGGTCATCCTGCTGCTGGCTCTGCTCTACGGCCGCCGCCTCAGCGATGCCCTCATCGGTGGTACCGACGAAGCCCTCCTACTCGGCGTGTTCGGCGTGACCCTGCTGGTCGCAGGTATCGCCCAGCGGCTCGAGGTGTCTGGTGCCATCGGTGCATTCCTCGTCGGACTCGCGCTGTCGGGTCAGGCCGAAGAACGAGCGATGAATCTCATCTCGCCACTGCGGGACCTGTTCGCTGCCATCTTCTTTCTCTTCTTCTCGTTCCAAGTCGACCCCGCCAAGCTCGTCGACTCACTCCTTCCTGCGGTCGGACTGGCGGTCGTCACGTCGATGACGAAGTACGCGACCGGCTGGTACGCCGCCAAGCGAGTGGGGGCCGCCAAGAAGGGCCGAATGCGGGCCGGCGCCACGCTGATCGCGCGCGGTGAGTTCTCGATCGTGATCGCGGCCCTCGGCGCGAGCCTCACCGACGGACCCGAACTCGGAGCGCTCGTTGCCGGCTACGTGCTCCTCACGGCGATCGCCGCACCATTCGCCGCCAAGTACGCCGACCGCATCACCCTGTCCAAACGAAAATCCGGAACGGGCCGGGTCCAAACCGGAAGCGGAACGGACCTGGCTCGAAACGGATCGTGACGCGCAGAGCTGCTCAGTCCTGCTCAGTCCTGCTGGGCAGCCCACCAGGCGTCGAGTCGCTCACGAACTGCTTCGTCGCCGATCATGCCCTCTTCGATGCGGACGTCCATCAAGAACTTCATGGCCTCGCCGACCACGCGGCCTGGCGCGATTCCGAGATGCTCGATCACGGCGTTGCCATCCATCTCCGGACGAAGTGACGCAAGCTCTTCGGCTTCGGCCAACTCGTCGATCCGCTCGACGAGTTCGTCCATGCGGCGCGAGAGACGCGCTGCCTTCTTCGCGTTACGCGTGGTGCAGTCGCAGCGCGTCAGCACGTTCAGTTCCTGCAGCAGCGGGCCGGCGTCGCGCACGTAGCGACGAACCGCCGAGTCGGACCAGCCCATCGAATAGGTGTGGAACCGCAGGTGCAGCGCCACCAGTTCGGTGACTGCGGCGACGTCGTCGTTCGAGTACCGCAACGCGGTCATCCGCTTCTTGGTCATCCGGGCGCCCACCGCGTCGTGGTGGTGGAACGTGGTTCCCTTGCCCTCCAGGTAGCCGCGCGTGCGCGGCTTGCCGACGTCGTGGAACAGGGCCGCGAGGCGCGTGATCCGGAAGTCGAAGGGATCACGCTGGCCCGAGACGATGTCCGGGTGTTCGCTGATGGGCCGAACGTTCTCGACGACGGCCAACGAGTGGGTCAGCACGTCCTTGTGCCGGTGGATGGGGTCGTGCTCGAGCCGCATCTTCGGTAGTTCGGGCAAGAACTGATCGGCCAACCCGGTCTCGATCAGGAACCACAAGCCCGGTGACGGGTGATCGACCACGATCAGCTTGTCGAGTTCGTCGCGAATCCGTTCCGCCGACACGATCTCGAGCCGATCGGCCATCTCGGTGACCGCTGCAAGGAGTTCCGGAGACGGCTGCAACTGGTAGCGGGCGATGAAACGCGCCGCTCGCAACATCCGAAGCGGATCGTCGCTGAAACTGACCTCGGGGCCCATCGGCGTCCGCAGCGTCTTGGTCGCCAAGTCGACAGCACCATCGAACGGATCGACCAATGTCGGCATCGCGAGCTCGCCGGACGATCCACTCTCCGCGTCGCCTGCGGTGAGTTCGAGGGCCATGGCATTGACCGTGAAGTCACGCCGGGAGAGGTCGACTTCGATCTCGTCAGCGAACACGACGTGTGGCTTGCGTGAGTCGTCGGTGTACGCCTCGGCCCTGAACGTCGTGATCTCGTAGGGCCGCTTCTCACCGGTCTCCGGATTGACCTTGTGCGCTCCGATCGTGCCGAACTTCTCACCTTGATTCCAGATTGAATCAGCCCAACCCTCGAGGCAGGCCTTGATCTCGTTCGGACGAGCATCCGTGGTCAGATCGAGGTCGAAGTCCTCACGACCGGAGTCGACGAGAAGGTCGCGGACGGTGCCTCCCACCAGGTACAGACGGTGTCCCGCAGCGCGGAACCGTTCGGTGAGTGGGGCCAACTCACGCAACACCGGAGCAAAACGATCAGGAACCACGACCGACAACGATAACCCGGCGCGCACGAATCGGCCGCCGATGCGATCTCTTGGCGCGGTGTTCTCGAAGTAGCGTCGTCGCGGTGGCGGGGCTCGAGCTGACTGGAGACGTGGGGGGTACAGCTACTCGGCTTGCTGACGGACCGATCCTCGGGCGGGTCATGGACTGGCCGTGCGAGCCCGACGTCGCCCAGATCGTCCTCGCTGACCACCACATGCACCCGACGCCTTCGGTCGTGGCCGACTGGGTCACCCGAGCCCTCATCGCACGCCCGGCGACCCGGGCGATCCGCACCGGTGCGATGTTCCCTGAAGCCGCCCGTGCCTTCGATTCAGCGGGCTTCCACACCATCGACACACTTGCCTTACTCGAAGCCCGACTCGACTCCATTGGCCAACGTGTCGCTCCGGGTCAGCGGTGGCGGACCAGCACGCAACGCATGCGAACTGGTCACCTCGGCGGCGCCGCAGCCATCGATCAGCGGGCGTTCGGCAGCCCATGGGGCAACGACGTCGCGTCGCTCACGTCGATCTCCGATGCGACACCTCGTCACCGTGCCCGCGTGATCAACGCCGTCCACGACGGCGATCCGACGGACCCACGACCTCGTCTCGCAGGGTTCGCGATCACCGGCCTGTCCGGGGCGTTCGGTTATCTCCAGCGCCTTGCCGTCGACCCGACGGCACGCCGGCAGGGTCTTGCCCGGGAACTGGTCGACGATTCGATGCAGTGGATGCGCCGCCGCGGAGCGACGACCGCGATGGTCAACACCGCACTCGACAACCAGGGCGCGCTCGCGCTCTACGCCGACGCCGGATTCCGCCACCGGCCGGACACACTGACCATCCTCGAACTCTCCGGTCCGGCGCTCTCCGGGGCCCGGGCAGGCGCCGGACTCTCGGATCTCGGTCGGACGGTCGCCGACAGTGACGTCGAGGGTCTCCCCCGATGAAGCGCATCGGTGCGGTCATGGCGCTTGCGTCGCTGTCCTTCGGAACCGGCACGATCACGGCACTGACAGCGCCCGACGCCGCCACGGGTGCGGCCCTCCAGGAGGAAATGTCTGGCGGACTTCAGATCGAGTTGATCGAGCAGGAATTCACACTCGCCGTCGACGCCGAACTCCGCGTCGTCTATCGCCTCAGCGGCGACCTGGATGCAGCCGCCGACCTCGGCCCCACCACCACCACCACCACCACGACCACCACCACAACCACGACCACGACGACAACAACACCGGAACCTCCAGAGCCGCCGGAACCTCCAGAGCCGCTGGAACCTCCAGAGCCGCGCACGATCACGGTCGACGTCGCGAACTTCGACCCGATCATCGACATCAGCCGAGCCGAACGAGTCCTCGGACCCACGGCGGCACCGGGAGCGTTTCGCGGCAACATCGACGGTGTGCGCATTGCCGACGCCCGAACGATGATCGATGTGGTCGACGAATCGACAGCGATCCTCACGGTGTCGATTCCAACCGACGCGGGCGGCACCGACGACGTCAGCGGTCCGGGCAGCCTGGAATTCCCGACGCCCGGCATCTACCCGATCCGCGTGCAGGTACTCGTCGACGAGGATCTCGTCGGCACCCACGGCACCCTCGTCGAGCGTCGACCTGGCCCCGCGGACACGCTGCGACCCTCGGCACCCGTGCAGTTCGCCATCGTCACCGCTGTCGACCGACCCGGCATGAACACCGGCGACGATGCGAGCCAACTCGAGGAACAGGCAGCTCTGGACAGCGTCGACGCAATCATCGACGCAGCCGCCGAGATCGATGCGCCGCTCCTCGCCTCCATCCCACCCAGCCTGCTCACTGCCGCCCGCGAGCGTGCCGCCGAGACCAGCGGTGAGCCGACCAGTGACGATCCGCTCAGCCCGGGGCCACTGGTCGGCGACGAAGTCGTCGCACTGACCGACATCGACCTCGACGTGTCGTCGGCAGTCGCAGCTGGACTCGACGCGCAATACACCCAGGCGCTCGGTCGCGGCACCGACGCCGTCACCGCGACCCTCTCGCGCCCACCGACCCGTCTGATTCGAATCGTCGACCAGCCGATCAGCGCGTTCGGTGCTCAACTGTTGCGCACCATCGGCGTGCAGGCGCTTGTGATGACGCCCGACCAGTACAGCGAACTGATCGGCGGCGACCTGCCCGACACCGACCGCCTGATCGACATCGCCCTGCCCGACGGGGCTTCGATTCCGCTCCTGCTGACCGACCCGGCCAGCGCTGACTTCTCCGTGGAGACTGCCGACGATGTGCTCGCCAGCGCCACACCGACCGAGTGGGCGGTAGAAGCCGTTGCGTCAGTTGTTCTCGACCATCGTCGCCAGGGTCGATCCATTCGTCGCACCCGTCTCATCGGCCTCGACGGTCTTGCGCCGCCGGACCCTCGGCTCGTCAACGCCTTCGACGCCATGGCAGCCACCACCCCCGATGTCACCCTGATCGCTCCCACCGCACTCATCGGAACCACCGACACGCAACGAACACCGAACGACGCCGCCCTCGTGCTGCCAGAGGTCGCGGGCCCCGACCTCACTGTCCGACTCAGCGAGATCGACAACGCCAAGTTCAGCGTCGCCAGCACTGCGTCGATGCTCGCCGACGGCGACGAACGATTCTCCGAATGGACCGGCCGACTCGATGCGCTCCTCTCGAACGGGGTGAACGACGACGACGCTGCGCAGGTGATCGGTGGTGTGATCGACGAGGCCGAAGCGTTCCGGACCGCGGTCGAATTGCCCGACCCGTTCACCTTCACCCTGACCGGTCGGGCCGACACCATCCCCGTCAGGCTGCGCAACTCGAGTGGCGAACGGCTGCGGGTCGTCGTCAATCTGAGTTCACCGAAGCTGTCGTTTCCGGGCAACGACCGTCTCATCGTGCTCCGGCCGAACGACAGCACCGACGTCCAGGTTCCCGTCCGAGCCCGCTCGAACGGCACGTCGCCAGTCACCGTGCAACTCTTCACACCGGCAGGCGAACCACTCGGTGACCCGGTGTCGTTGACCGCTCGAGTGAACAGCCTCGCCGGCCTCGGCCAAGTGCTGACCGCTGGTTTCGTCCTGATGCTGGCGACCTGGTGGATCACCAACTGGCGGTCACGGCGTCGCAACACCGACACCGGACCCGAAACCGGGCTGGAAACCGGGTTGGACGACGATCGAGTCAACGGTCCCGCCCGATAATCTTGCCCGATCGTGAGCGACGCATCGACCACCAACAACAACACCAGTTCCAGCACCGGATCCGAATCCAGCGCCAGCAGCAGCAGCAGGAGCGGCATCGTCCGGATCGTGACCGACAGTTCCTGCGACCTTCCTGCTGACGTCGCCGAGGCGCTGGGCATCGTGATCGTGCCGCTGAGCATCAGGTTCGGCGACGAGGAGTTCATCGACCGCGACGAACTGACCGTCGCTGAATTCTGGACCCGCTGCGTCGCCTCGGACACTCTGCCCGAAACCGCTGCGCCAGCGCCTGGCCAGTTCGAAGCCGCCTATCGCCAGCTCGAAAGCGAAGGCGCCGCCGGCGTCGTCGTCGTCTCGCTGTCGGGTGCACTCTCGGCCACGATGCAGAGCGCCGAGCTCGCCGCACGCGCCGTCATCGCCGACGAATCGATCGACATCGACGTCCGCATTGTCGACAGCCGGACCGTCACGCTGGGCCTCGGCACCATTGCATTGGCGTGTGCCCGCGCCGGTCGTGACGGTGCGTCGACCGACGACGTCGAACAGCTCGCCACCGACCTCGCCCAGCGGACGCGCGTGTTCGGCGCGCTCGACACCCTCGAGAACCTGAAGAAGGGTGGCCGCGTCGGCAACGCCAAGGCAATGCTGGCCACAGCCTTGTCGATCAAGCCGATCATCGAAGTCGCCGACGGCGTCGTCGAAGAGGCCGGCAAGCAGCGCACCCGTTCCAAGGCACTCAAGCACCTCGTCGACAAGGTGAAGAGCTTCGACGGCAACATCGAGAACCTCGCCGTGCTGCACGCCGACTGCAGCGACGTCGACGCCTTCGTCGACATGCTCCGACCCCACTACTCCGGTGACATCGTCGTTGGCGAGATCGGACCCGTCATCGGCACCCATGGCGGCCGGGGCACGATCGGCGTCGCGTTCCACGAACTCTGATCGGGTGCGGCAAACCGGGTTCGAGGTGCTTGACAGCCGGGCGTCGCACCCGAGCCTGTTCACGAGGGCGATCAGACGAGGTCGGTCTGGCATACTGGCCCCACCTCGGCGGGCCCTCCGGAGACGAACATGACCCTGTTGCTCACACTTGCCGGACTCACCATCCTGGCCGCCACCGTCGTGGACCTCTACGCCACCGTGATGAAGCCGGGAGGAGGCGGCGCCATGGGCACACGTGTCGCGGCCACCATCTGGGCCGTCGGACTCGCCATTCATCGACGCCGCTTCGGTCACCGGTTCCTGTCCAACATCGGGGTGGCCGCAGTGGTGTCGGTGCCCCTGGCCTGGATGCTGCTGATGTGGCTCGGATGGTCGCTGCTCTACCTCGGCACCAACGAGTCCGTGCTCGACTCCGCCGACCGACAACCCGCAGACGCGTGGTCGAGGGTCTACTTCGCCGGATACAGCCTGTTCACGAGCGGACTCGGCGACAAGGTCCCCAACGGAGCGCTCTGGCAGATGATGACCGTGCTCACCTCGTTCATGGGCCTCGGCCTGGTCACACTCGCCATCACCTTCCTGGTCCCCATCCTGCAGGCCGCAACCGAACGGCGAGCGTTGGCTCGGAGCCTCTCCCATCTCGGCCACACGACCCAAGGCATTCTCGAGCGGTGCTGGCACGACCACCATCGCCTCGCCGACGTTGCGCCGGACCTGGCGACCCAATGCGCCACGATGACCGAGAAGCACCTGTCGTACCCCGTCCTCGAACATCTGCACAGTGCCACGGCTGCCGCTGCGTTCACGCCACGTCTCGCCGCGCTGCACGACGCCACAACCATTGCGATCCTTGACGCGAACACCGAGGAAGCCGCAGCTCTCCAACACCTCCGGACCGCAATAGCCGACCATGCCGACCTGCTCTGTTCGCGACGACCGGCGCGGGTGTCCACGGAGCCTCCACCGATCTCGACCGAGCTCGGCCAGGAAGCGGTGGAGCGACTCGAATCGGTGGCCCACGTGCGCTGCCAGATCGATGCCCTCGTCCGCCACGACGGTTGGACCTGGGACGACGTGACGAAACGCAAAGCTGACGCCTCGACGGGATGATCTCGGAATCAGTCACCGAATTCAGGTGTTCACTGGGTCATTGCCGAGATCGGCGCTGTCCTGAGCACTAGCGTTCGCCTCGACCATGTCCGACCTGTCGCAGCCGCTCATCGCCGAGCGCTATGAACTGAAACGCCGTCTCGCGCAAGGTGGAATGGCCGAGGTCTGGCTTGCGGTCGACCTCACGCTCGACCGCAAGGTCGCTGTCAAGTGGCTCAAGCCGATGTTGGCCTCCGACGAAGTCGTCGCCGAACGTTTCCGGCGTGAGGCGATTGCCGCGGCCAGTCTGAATCACCCGAACATCGTTGCGGTTCATGATGTGTTCGAACACGAGGGTCGCCAAGCCGTCGTGATGCAACTCGTCGACGGCAAGAGCCTGCGTCAGCTGCTCGACACGCAGAAGCGTCTGTCACCCGAACTGACCGGGCACATCGGCGCCTGCACTGCCGCAGCACTGCAACACGCACACGAGAACAACTTCGTCCACCGCGACGTCAAGCCCGGCAACATCATGATCACGCCCGACGGGCGGGTGCTCCTCACCGACTTCGGCATCGCCAAGGCCCTCGCCGGCGGCGATGATCTGACCAGCGAGAACATCATGATGGGCACGGCGAAGTACCTGTCGCCTGAGCAGGTCCGCGGCAAGAAGCTCGACGGCCGTGCAGATCTGTACTCCCTCGGCCTCGTCCTCTACGAGTGCCTCGCCGGCCGGGTGCCGTTCCTCGGCGAGACCGACGCAGACACCGCCCTCGCCAGGCTGCAGCGCGACCCCACCGATCTGTCGCGGCTCCGCGCCACGTTGCCGACCAGCCTCGTCACGATCATCCACCAGCTCCTCGCACGGAACCCGATGCATCGACCGGCCACCGGCGCGGACCTGGTCGCCGCGCTCGAGTCCGCAGCAGCCGAGGGCCCACCGGCGATCGACGACACCCCCCACGAACACTCCCCCGTCGCGCCGTTCTCCGCAGGTCGGCTGCGCCGTGCACCGTCAGACCTCGACGGACGCGCCGACGATCGGCGGCGCGCCATACAGAGCAACTCCCCGGTCGACGGCACACGCCGCGACGCGACTCCCGACCCACGTCCGGCCACCACCTCGCCGGTCCACGGCGCAAACGACGGACTGCCGCGGACCGTGCCCGGCCCACGTCGAATTCCCGGCGAGCCCGCACGAATCACCGGCACCGTCCCGATCCAAGCCACACCGTCTGCACAATCTGCACAATCTGCGCAGCCCGCACAGCCCGCACAGTCCTCACAGCCGATGCGCCAACGTGACAACACACCCAGTGCCGGCGGAGCCCAACGGGGCCAGCCGGCCAAGGGCATGGCGCAGGGCACGAAGCCGTCGCTCACCGTGCTCGGTGGGTTGCTCCTCCTCGCCGCTCTCGTTGCTGGAGCGCTGTGGATCAGCGTCCAGTACGGCAGCGGCGATTCGGGTGCAACGAGCACCGTGCTCCCCCCCGGTGTCACCGACCCCGATACGAGCAACGACACCGCAGACAACGACGCCCTTGCCCCCGGACTGCCGGTCGACTCGCCCGACGACCCCGACGGTGCCAACCTTGCTGACGATCCCGACGTTCCCGACAGCGTTGCGCCCGGGTCGGGTGCCATCGCAGTGATCGAGGCCTATGACCCCGACGGCGACGACGGCGTCGAAAACGACGAGCTGGCTGCGCTCGCACGCCGCGACGGCAACGACAGCACCAACTGGCGTACCTCGTGCTACAGCGACCAGTTCATGGGCGGCAAGAAGGGCGTCGGTCTCGTCGTGACGATGGACGGGTTCGCACAATCCGCAGTGACAGTCGACATCGCAGCCGGGCCGTACATCGTCGAGTTCTTCACCTCGACGGCCGACACCGCACCAGCATCGTTCGCTGGCTGGGACGCACAGCTCGGCAGCGTGCAGAGCGGAACCAATGGCGAAACGGTCGTGTCCGATGCGCCCGCGACCCCGGTCCGACACGTCCTCGTGCTGCTCCAGCAGATCGGTCGAGACACCAGCTGTAGCGATGCCCGTCCGTTCCGCGGACGCCTTGGCGAAGTCGGGCTGGCGTGACGCATCCCCACGCCGAAGCCACGTCACCTCGCCGTGCCCCGGAGCATCGCTGATGGCACCGTTGTCCGACGACGAACTCGTCACAGCCGCCCGCGGTGGCGACCGCAACGCCCTCGATCAGCTTCTGAGGCGTCACTACGACCGCATCTACGCCGTGTGCCGCCGGGTCACCGGCGGGACCCGCGATGCCGACGACGCCTGCCAGGAAGCACTCATCAAGATCACGCGCAGCGTCGCCCGCTTCGACGGCCGGTCCGCCTTCGGCACCTGGGCCTACCGGATCGCGACCAACGCATCACTCGACGAACTCCGCAAACGCAAGCGTCGGCCGATGCTCCACTCCGTCCGACCAGGTGACGACCACGGTGACGACGACGGCCCTCGCGAAATCGTCGACCCGATGGCGGCCAAGCGCGTCGATGCCATTGCCGACCGCCTCGCCATCGACGACGCCCTCGGCGACCTCGGTGAGGACTTCAAAGCCGCCGTCGTGCTTCGCGACGTGGCAGATCTCGACTATGACGAGATCGCCGACATCCTCGAGATCCCGCTCGGCACCGTCAAGTCACGGATCGCGCGGGGTCGCAGCGCACTGGCCGACAAGCTCCGTCTCGACGACCTGCTCGACGATCCCGCCACCATCAACACCCCCACCATCAACACCCCCACCATCAACACGACCACCACAACCAACACCCTCACCGACACCGACACCGACGCGGCTGGCGTGCGCCACATCGTCGAGCCGGGGGTCACAGAAGAAACTTCTGATCCCGGGAACCACGGCCAGTCCTTGCAACGTCCAACGGATTCACCATGACCGACGACCTGATCCTTCTTGCGAGCGTGTATCTCGACGGCCAGGCCACCGCTGAGGAGCGTGCTCGGGTGGAAGGCGATGCCGAACTGGTCGCCGAGGTCGAGCGGCTGCGCCGTGTACGCGCCGTCTTGGCCGACACGACCAGCGACGGTTCTGGGGAAGCCATCACTGCACCGATCTCGATGCGCGAACGGCATCTCGCCGCCGCACTCGGCGCCTGGGATCGAACTCCGCCCGGCGACCTGCTCGGTGACGCAACCCCAATGGGTACCGATGCGGCCGGTGCTGCGGGCGGTGCCTCCATCACGGCGCCTGTACCGCTGCGCGAGCAGCGTGCCAAGCGCCGCCCGATCAACACCCGGATCCTCACGGCGGCGGCCGCGGTGATCGTCATCGCCGGTGCTGGTCTGGTCGCACGCAGCGCACTCGACAGCTCGGCCACCGACGAGAGCGCCGATGCCGTGACTGCTGACCTCGACAACGCTGACGCCGAGAGATCGCTCGACGAACTCGCCGCCGAGGAATTCCGTGCCGAGGGCGACGACGAAGCAGCCGACGCCATCGCCGACGAGGCCGCGCCTCCTCGTGCCGTCGAAGCCGAGGCCGTCATCGCCGGCGGACCGGATCAGGCGCCGGCCAGCAACGACGTGGAAGTCCTCAGCAGCAACGCCGATCTCGCTCGGTTCGCCAACGATCTGGTCCTGGCCCGCACCGCGTCATCGGCGAACACCGATGCCGATGCTGCCGGTGCTGCCGAGGCGACCGAGAGCGACGACGTCGTTCAGGAAGCCGAAGGCGACACCGACCTGGCCGAAGATGCAGCGGACACCGCTGTGACCGTGCCGCCCACGCTTGCTCCTCCAGTCGACCGGTGCAATCTGATCGACGACTTCGTCGGCTTCGCGTTCTGGGAAGCGTCGGGCCTCTTCGATGAACCCATTGCCGTCGGCATCGACAACGGGACGCGCGAAGCAGTGGCATACCAGGCCGACACCTGCACCGAAATCGCCCGTACTCCCCTGCCCTGACACGCCCTGACCTGTACGCCCCATACAAGTCCTGGCGTCATGAGGACGTGCCGCCTCGGTCCGGCTAGCCTGGGCATCTATGCCGGGCAATCCGCTGACCGATCCGAACTGGGCCGACGAAACGACCGAAACCGTCGTCCGACTCGTCGGCACCGTGCGCGACAAGGCCACGACGCCGATCGTGTACGCCGCACGGGCCTTGGTCTTCGGCGTCATCGCCGTGTTCCTCGGGCTCTTCGCGCTGATCATCTTGCTGATCGGCCTGACCCGCGGCATCCAGTCTGGCCTCGGTGCTCTCGTCGAACACGAGCGCGCGGTGTACATCAGCTATCTCGCAGTCGGCGGAATCTTCAGCCTCGTCGGCCTGTTGCTCTTCAAGAAGCGCAACTCCAGCGCAGCCTGATCCCACTCCCGACGCTCGATGCGTCCGAACACACCCGGAGGACGCCATGTCCACGCCCGAAACTCCTGCCACCGAAACAGCCGTGCGCGACGTCATCATCATCGGCTCCGGTCCCGCCGGCCTGACCGCTGCGATCTACACCGCCCGCGCCTCCCTTGCGCCGTTGATGATCGAAGGTGAGCCATCCAGCACCAGTGATCAGCCCGGCGGCCAGCTGATGTTGACCACCGAAGTCGAGAACTTCCCCGGCTTTCGAGACGGCATCATGGGCCCCGAGCTGATGGCTGAGATGCGTGCGCAAGCCGAACGCTTCGGTACCGAGATCATCACCGAAAAGGCGACCGACGTCGACTTCACCGTCAGCCCGTTCAAGGTGACCGTGCGCGATACCGAGTACTTCGCCAAGTCGGTGATCGTCAGCAGCGGTGCGCAGTCGCTGATGCTCGGCCTGCCCGAAGAGGAACGGCTGATCGGCTACGGCCTGTCCACATGTGCCACCTGTGACGGCTTCTTCTTCCGTGGCCACGAGATCGCCGTCGTCGGCGGCGGTGACTCTGCGCTCGAAGAAGCCACCTTCCTCACGAAGTTCGCGGACAAGGTGACCATCATCGTGCGACGCGACGAGTTGCGCGCCTCGAAGATCATGCAGGATCGTGCGCACGCCAACCCGAAGATCGAGTTCTTGTGGAACTCCCAGGTCACTGCGATCCGTGGCGAGGAAAAGGTCGCTGGCGTCGAGATCACGAGCACGACTGATGGCGCCACCTCTGAGTTCGCAGTCACCGGGCTGTTCATCGCGATCGGCCACAAGCCGAACACCGACGTCTTTCGCGGCAAGCTCGACATGGACGAAGCAACCGGCTACCTCCGCACCAAGCCTGACTCGACCTACACCGACGTCGAAGGCGTGTTCGCTTGCGGCGATGTCCAGGACTCGGTCTACCGCCAAGCCATCACCGCAGCCGGTTCGGGCTGCATGGCCGCGATCGATGCCGAGCGCTGGCTCGAAGCCGCTCACGGCATCGAAGCGAACATTCCCAACTACTGAGCAGGAATACCCGTCCGGGTCCTGCGGTTGTAGAACACTGGACACCTACAGCAGTGGGTCCCAACCCCCGGGTACGGCCCGCAGTTTGAAAGGATGCCTCCCATGGCAAACGGAATCACCAATCTCTCCACCAGCACATTCGATGAGACCGTCGGAGCGTCCGACATCCCAGTCATCGTCGACTTCTGGGCCGAATGGTGCGGCCCGTGCAAGCAGATTGCACCGATCCTCGAAGAGATTTCGGCGGAACACGGCGACAACATCGCCGTCACCAAGTTGAATGTCGACGACAATCCCGACCTCGCCATGAAGTACAACGTCATGAGCATCCCGACGCTGCTCGTGTTCAAGGGTGGCGAAGTCGAAAAGCGTCTCGTCGGCGCCAAGAGCAAAGGCGCCCTTCTCCAGGAGCTCGAGGAATTTCTTCCCACGACGTGACACCGTTCCCGCTCAAGCGGGGCCAACGCGGTGAACCGATTCGAGACTTGCAGCGTCGCCTCGGTGCCGCCGGGTACAGCCCGGATGGTGCGGAGGCGAGCTCATTTTGCGCGTCCACCGAGGCAGCACTCATACGATTCCAGGATGCGCGCGGGTTGCACTCCAGCGGTGTCTGCGACGAACAGTCCTGGATGGAGATCATCGAGGCTGGCTGGAACCTCGGCGATCGGCTCCTCGTACTGAGCGCCCCCCAGCTCCGAGGCGACGATGTCGAAGATCTCCAGCGAGCTCTGAACCACGTCGGGTTCGACTGTGGCCGCCCCGATGGCATTCTGGGGCCGGCCACGATACGTGCCCTCGTCGACTTCCAACGCAACTGTGGACTCGACGCCGACGGCATCTGCGGTCGGAAAACCGTCCACATGCTGCAGGTTCTCCGCCGCCAAAGCGGTTCGGGGCCCGGCGTTGCATCAGTGCGCGAGAACGAATCCGTGAGGCAGACGACGTCGCTGCACTCATTGCGCATCGTCGTCGGTCAATTCGGTGGACTCAGCTCTTTGGCACGCTCCGCTGCTCGTGCTCTGCGCCAGCAGGGTGCCACCGTCATGTCGACCGATGAGTACGATGCGGCAGCTCAAGCTGCTGCCGCCAACCGCTTCGGTGCCACGATCTACATCGGCTTCGAGGCTCGATCGGACGCCTGTGCTGACATCTCCTACTTTGCCGTACCTGCGTTCGAGTCGGTCGGCGGTCGATCACTCGGAACCCACCTGGTGCGACGACTCGGTCCAGCATTGCCGGTCGAGCCCACATTGCGTGGCATGCGGCTGCCCGTCCTTCGCGAAACGCGCATGCCCGCAGTCCTGTGTGCGCTGGGCCCGGTCCGCGATGTCGTCGATGCCACCGGACTGTTGACGGTTGCCGTCGTCGACGCCGCACGTTCGTGGGGCGATGCCCCGCTCCCCGTACCTGCCGATTGATCAGACCGATTGATCAGACCGCCTGATCACATCGTTTCGACACTCTGGTCCGCCGAACAAGGTCGCGCCGGCGCGTGAGAGTTTATCCACAGGTTTCCACACACCTTGTGAGTATCCCTCGAGTGGAACCTGAAAACCCGGCCACGATACGTGATGCGAGGTCCGTTTTCGCGACGGTTGAGTGGTATTCATCGCCCGATCACGCGATTCTCGTCCGGAAAGTCGAACAACGTTGACCGTCATCCTCAACCTGTTGATGAACTGTGGATAAGTTACATCTTTGGGATTTGACTTGAGGGTTGCGAGCAACCATCGAATTCAGCCCGTCATGAGGCGGTAGATCCGCTCGAGATCCTCGAGGTCAGCAAAATCGATCGTCACTCGTCCACGCTTGGCGCCCATCGTGACCGACACACGTGTATCGAGGCGTTCTGCGAGGAGTTCCTCGAGTTCGAGGAGACCCGGTGGCCGGAGCTGCGTCGCCGGAGTCAATCCCGCACCGTCGATGGTGCTCCCGGTCGCACTCGGCGGTGTGGAAGCCGCCCCTGGCGGTACCACTGCTTCGTCCGTATCACCTCGGACGGCCTGCTCGGTGGCACGAACAGACCAGCCCTCTCCGACTGCTGCCTGGGCAAGCGCTTCTTGACGTGCCCGGTCGGGCGTACCGAGCAATGCTCGGGCATGACCCGCCGACAGTTGGCCGTCGGCAAGCAAGCTCTGCACTTTCGGGGGAAGCCCGAGCAGGCGAATCGTGTTGGTGATCGCCGACCGGCTCTTGCCGACGCGGGTCGCGACCTGGTCGTGCGTCAACTCGAAGTCTTCGATCAACTGCTGAAACGCAGCCGCTTCTTCGAGCGGCGTCAGGTCCTGGCGATGCAGGTTCTCCACCAGTGCCTGCTCCACGGAACTCAGATCGTCCGTAGTCCGGACGATCGCCGGCACCGATGTCAGCCCGGCTCGTTGCGCAGCCCGCCACCGCCGCTCGCCGGCGATGAGCTCGTACTCACCATCGGCCAGCGGGCGAACCAAGATGGGCTGGAGGACGCCCATCTCGGAAATCGAAGCAGCGAGTTCGACGAGTCCTTCTTCAGAGAAATGGACGCGCGGTTGGTGCGGGTTGGGTGCCACCGACGCGGTGGGGATCTCCGCCAAAAAGGCCCCGTCACCGCCATCGGCGACTTCGTTTGCCGGGATCAGGGAACTCAATCCCTTTCCGAGTCCACTACGACGTGACATTGGCGTGTACCTCCTTGGCGGCATCGCGGTATGCAATGGCGCCTCGAGAACGGGGATCGAACGTGTTGATTGGTTGACCGAACGACGGGGCCTCTGAAAGCCGAACACTTCTCGGGATGATGCTCCGCAGCACCTTCTCGCCAAAGTGCTCGCGTACTTCGCTGACCACTTGGCCTGCAAGCTTGGTACGCGCGTCGTACATCACGCACAGGATCGTCGACAGGTCGAGTGTCGGATTCAGATTGCGCTTGACGAGATCGACGTTGCGCAGCAATTGCCCAAGGCCTTCGAGTGCGTAGTACTCACACTGGATGGGAACAAGGACTTCGCTTGCGGCGGCCAGCCCGTTGACGGTGAGCAGCCCGAGGGACGGGGGACAGTCGATGAGCACGTAGTCGTAGTCATCGATCACGGCGTCGATCGCGCGCTTCAGACGCTGCTCACGGCTGAACGCAGGGACGAGTTCGATCTCGGCACCTGCGAGATCGAGCGAAGCTGGCGCCACGAACAGATTCTTGACATCGGTTGGTTCGACCACGTTGTCGAGTGGCTCTTCGTGCATCAGGACGTGGTACATCGACAACTCGAGCCCACGGTTCTCGATACCGAGACCCGTCGAAGCATTGCCCTGCGGATCGAGATCGATCAGCAACGTTCGAAGTCCCAATTCCGCAAGCGATGCTCCCAGGTTCACCGTGGTGGTCGTCTTACCGACGCCACCCTTCTGATTTGCAACCGCCATGATCCTGGGGAGTGACCGACCGGCCGACGACATCTCGGGAGGCGACGTCTCTGAACCCGACGTCTCTGAACCCGACGTCTCTGAACCCGACTGCTCTGAACCCGACTGCTCTGAACCCGGCTGCTCTGAACCCGGCTGCTCTGAACCTGGCTGTTCCGAGTTCGACGTGATTGAGCCAGTAGTGGCTGAGGTAGTAGTGGTGGGGGAATCCCCGGTGTCCGACACACAAGCTCCCGACATGGATTGGCGAGCGTCAGCTGACGCATTCGCAGGACGTGCACACTGTGCCCGATCCGCCGCCGCGATACAAGCATTTCGGACGTGTTTCACGTGGAACAACCCCAAGTCTCAACGTGCGCGAGACGCGCGACGTTCCACGTGAAACATCCCTCAAGCGAACTGACATGAGTGGAAGTTGACTCGAGAGTTGTGCGCGTCTCCCCAGCTCACAGGCTCGCGACGGTGGCATTCTTCTCTATCAGCATCGCTCGAAGCGGACAACCTGTTCGGTCGACGGCGTTCGCTTGAGACCCAGTTCATCGAGGAGGCTCGGATCCCAACGGTCTCCTGACGGTGGCTCGCTGATCACAATCACGCCGCCATCTCCCACGCAACGCGCTGCCGTTCGCAACGTAAAACCGGGTGGTCCGAAACCACGAGCAACTGCAGCGTCGAAGTCAACGTGGCCAGAACGGATGACGTCCTCCACATCCGCTGCCACCACCGACACTCGTTCGCTCAAACCGAGTCGGCGAGTCATCTGAGCAAGGAAGTCGGTTCGCTTGGTCCGACGGTCCAGGAGTGTCAGGAACAGGTCCGGCCGATCGACAGCGATCACCAAGCCAGGAACTCCGCCACCGGCGCCGAGGTCGACCACTGAACCGGTCACGCCATCGAGAGCGCTCACGAAACTTCGGGCGTGCTCGATCACTTCAGCGATGGGTCGGCCACCCAAAAAGCCGAGGCGCTGGGATCTCCCCAGCGCCTCGTGCAGTAATGCTTCGACCTCGACCTCGGGAGTCACATCACTCACGGAGTCGAGTATGTCAGGCCGGTCGGCCAGATCGGGTCAGTGGGCCCGATCAGGCTGGTTCGACGATGACCCGACGATACGGGTCTTCGCCTGACGAGGAGCTGGTGACGCCGTCCTCGTCGTTCAGTGCGTCGTGGATGACCTTGCGGTCAGCCGACGTCATCGGCTCGAGTGAGCGAGCGGTGTCGCTGTCGCGGACCTGGGCAGCCACGTCGGCAGCGAACTTACCGAGTGCAATCGTGCGACGCTCCCGATAGCCAGCGACATCGATCCGGAGACGAGTCTCGTGGTCACCGAGACGCCGCTGAGCAGCAACGCGCACGAGATCCTGTATTGCGTTGAGTGTCCGACCGCCGGGGCCGACCATGAGCCCGAGGTCATCGCCTCGAACCTGGACATCGAGCTCTGTGCCGTCGATGGTCAACTCGGCTTCGCCGGTCGCGCCGAACGCTGTCACCAGGTCGTTCATGAACGAAACGGCAGCATCGCCCACTTCTTGAGGAGTCACGGTGGACTCTGGTCGGTCGTCGTTGCTCATCTGCATCTCCTGGTTGTTGTTGCTGTTCGATCCCTTACCACGCTTGGCACTGTCACCGCCGCGGCCACGACTCGACCGCTGACGGGGTGCCCGATCGCCGTTCGACTCTGTACTGCTCGAACCATTACTGCTCGAACCATTACCGCTCGAACCATTACCGCTCGAACCATTACCGCTCGAACCATTACCGCTCGAACCGGTGCTGTCCGAACCAGTGTCGCTCGAGTCGTTGCTGTTCGCACCCGAGCTGTCCGAGTCGGAGCTGGCGGACTTCGAAGAACCGGCTGACTTGCTGCTGCGCGACTTGTCCGCACGTGGCTTGTCGCTCTTCGTCTTGCGCTTGCGTTCCTGCTTCGGTCGGGCTGGTGTCGGTTTCACCCGGGCGCGAAGCCGAGCTTGGCCACGTGTGCGGCCGAACAAGCCGGGCTTCGGCTCCTCGACGACATCGAATTCGGCCTCGTCGGCCCCGACTCCCAGTTGGTCGAGAGCCGCTTCGCGTGCCTCTTCCAGGGTCTTTGCGGTGGTTTCCACCCATTCCATCTTGATACTTCCTTCTTCGACTGGCTGCCACGTCTTGTGGTCAGCACACGATTGGTTTGGTGTTGTTCGAACGTGAGCACGCCGAAGCTTCGAGCGTTCGGCGGGCGGTTCGCTCACCGAACGACGAGGTCAACGCTTCTTCTTGGTCGACTTCGGCCGGGTCGATTTCGCACGCGCCGCTTCGGCTTCCTTGCGCGTGGGTGTCGGTCGGCCTTTGCCCTGGCCTGACGGCGCTGGACGGTTCTTTGCTGGAGTGACTCGCTTGTTGGTCACCGGTGACTGCTTGGTGCTCTTCGGATTCTTGGCATCCTTGAAGGTCTTGGCATCTTTGGAGTTCTTGGCGTCTTTGGAGTTCTTCGCATCCTTGGAGTTCTTCGCATCCTTGGAGTTCTTCGCATCCTTGGAGTTCTTCGCATCTTGGGACTTCGAGGTGGCCCCGTCGCGACCGCCGGCCAGATCACGCTTGGCCTGAGCGAACATGCCGGTTGGTTCGCCACTCTTCTTTGATTCTTCACGGGCTTCTTCGCCGGCACGCTGCGCTTGACGACCGAGCGACTCGTCACCACCGTAGAACTTCTTGGTGATGTAGTACTGCTGCAGAATGCGGAGCAGCGTCTGGAAGATGTAGTAGACGACAAGCGCCGACAAGAAGAAGATCTGGAACACGGCGAAGAACACCGGCAGGTACTGCATCAGCTTCTGCTGAGTCGGCGACATCGACGGGCTGATCGTCGCTCGAGCAGCAACCATCTTCTGCTGGCCGAAATACAGCGCGCCGAGTGCGACGACAAGCAGGACATAGATCAGGCCCTTGCCGAGGCCTTGGCCGACGGCATCGGCTGCAGACAGATCGAGGTCCAGTCCAAAGGACGGCATCGTCGTCTGGTCGTACAGCGACAGGTACAGGTCGGAGTCGATCGACAGATAGCGAGGAATGAAGCCCTGCACCGTATCGTGCTGGGTGGAGCCGATCGCCCGGAGCGTCGCTGCGGAGATCTCCCCGGCACCGTTGGCCTCAGACGGCCGGTACACAAGCCCTCGCAGGATCCGGAACATGATCAGGAAGATCGGCATCTGAGCGACGATCGGCAGACAGGAGGCGGCCGGATTGACCTTGTGCTCCTG
>ENA-ORXT01002384-ORXT01002384.1-marine-metagenome-genome-assembly--contig:-NODE-2384-length-22674-cov-4.467230_pt1 | contig 22674 bp, 20 predicted proteins | sample MGYA00237868_ERZ511482 | MGnify/ENA metagenome assembly ERZ511482
CTTTTACCGATGCTAATGATGCTTCAAATACTTTCTTTTGCATGTCATTTTGATAAAACATACCCGTTTTATAAGGGCTGCCTTTATCACAGAACTGACCAGAATCATCCGTTGGGTCTATCGTTTTCCAAAAATAGTCCACTAGCGTTTCCATTGACACTTTTTCATCATCAAAAGAAATCTTTACCGCCTCATAATGTCCTGTCTTTTTTGACGAGACCGACTCATACGTCGGGTTTTTAGTCGTACCATTGATATAGCCTGAAACGGCTTCAATCACGCCGTCGACCTTCTCAAAGTCTGACTCAACACACCAAAAACAACCGCCGGCAACGATAATGCTCTGCGTTTTTGCATACGTCGGTAAAGCTGTCGATAAAAGAACCGCCCCAATGGCACTGGTTAGTAGTGTTTTTATATTCATAGTGAATGCCTGCTTGTTGTCTATTAAAATGAAAAGGTCCTAGTCATGCCCTTTATACGCTATTGATATAACTTCCGATGTTGGACTAAGTATCTTTCCCCTTAGTTCAATACTGGATTTACCTTATCGTTGATAAATTGGACAAGGCTTCACTTAATACACAGCATCATACAATGATATTTTTAGTGCTTCAAAAAACCTTTTGACTGAAGAAATGACAATAAGTGCTCACGCTTTTTCTGCTGTACGGCAGCAGCCGTTTGCGCCGACCAATTGCTGGTACGCTGATTACTGCCACGCTGTGCGTAGTATGCCTGCATCTGTTCATCATAAGCCGCCACATCAGTGGCGCAGCGACTTTTATCATAGACATCTCTATGCAGTATCACCTCTACTGGCAGTCGGGGCTTTAAATCAGGTTGTGCGTCGGGATACCCTAAGCACAACCCAAATACCGGATAAACCTGATCGGGTAAATTTAATAGTTTCGACACTTGCATCGGGTCATTACGAATCCCGCCAATAAACACCGCCCCCAAACCAACGGACTCTGCACCAAGCATCAGGTTTTGCGCCATTAGCGCAGCGTCCACAGAGGCTGCTAGAAAGTGTTCAGTATGACCCTCTAGAGGCCCCATACCTTCTTCAATGCAGCAATGCTCAATGCGGCTAAGATCGGCGCAGATTATCAAAAATTCTGGCGCTTTCTCAACCCAAGACTGCCCTCCGGCTAAAGCTGCAATTTTGCTGCGATTGTCAACATCGGTGACCTGCACCAATGAATAGGCTTGAATAAAGCTGGAAGAAGCTGCCCCTTGCGCTGCTTGAATCAACGTTCGCAATAAATCATCTTCAACAGGCTTATCAATAAATTTGCGAATAGATCGGTGCTTTAGCTGAGCTTCAAGAATGGGATTCATAATCTTTACTATTGAGTGAGTTGTCGTTGAATTGCCAATCGGCATTATCAAAGGAGTTAACCATAAGATAATGCCGACTTAACAGGCGGGTTAGAAGTTTAACGATATATCGCGATGCGTTGACCGACAAAGCGCAACCTGCTTGGCGAGTTCGTCGCTCAAGCGAGACTGTGAACGCAGGCCGATGGTGCCATTAATCGCACTATCATAAGTGTTAAGCCCTGGTGCCAATTCAACTTCAGCTTTACTGCGCCACGCCATTTCAGACTCATACTGCTCAATAGCCGTGGCATGAAACGCCATGGCTTTAGTGCGACCAGCTTCAGAGTCATCTTTTTTGATTGCACGGCGTGCCTTTGACAGAGCAGATTTAATCTTACTACTGCCCGCAATATCGCCTAACCTTCCTTCAACTTTCTTGATGGTGTCCATTGCCTCATCTTTTGGCGTGTGAGTAATCGTCTCAGCAAGCATATCGATTTCGGGACGGAACGCCCGTAGCACAGGGGTAGCCTCAATCAATTTTTGCAAATTACTCAACGTCTCATAAGACCCATCGGTCGTGTTGTAGTAGTTACGCTGCGCCTTTGTCATCGCGCTATTAAGCTCAACAAACTTCTCACGTGCCGACGTCCAGTTGTCCGGAATCGTTTCAGTAAGCGTCTCCTGCTCCGCTTTTGCACTGTCAATTGTCACCTGTAAACTTGCCATCAGCGCTGACTCATCTTGCTCGCTGTAAGACAGACTCTTGATCTCAGACTCTAATGTGGCGATCTCTTTACCTAATGACTTTATCTTTCTCTCAATGTTGCGCACGTTTCGATGGATCGGCTCATACTCAACAATGTAGGCATCTCGCGCCGCTTTTGCTGTCGCCGTTTTAGCCATTAAGTCAAAGCTTTGCGCGGCCTCAGCAGTGCTCTCAGTGTAGCTGGTTTGTAAATTACTCGGCAAATAAGAGACGTTTAAGCCTTGAGCCGTGCTGATAGCACTGCGAATCCCTGATTCATTCGCAGCATATTCGTTTATCACATGATCGGTTAAACACGCCTGCAACTTAGGATTGATCGGTGGTGGTGCAGTGTCTGACAGCATTTGCGTGCGATTGGGTATGTAATTCACCAACACGGGGAAATAACCGGCAATCGCCAGACCCATCAACTGTAAAACAATGAAAATTGACGCACCCTTGTAGATATCCATGGTTTTGATTGTTTTGTCTGCAACCCCTCGCAAGTAAAACAAGGCAAAGCCAAACGGTGGCGTTAAAAATGAGGTTTGTATATTCAAACCGATCATGACGCCCAACCAAACAGCCGTGATATTCGCCTCAGGGTTCATCAACAAAATAGGCGCCACGATAGGCACAACCACAACCGCAATTTCGATAAAGTCGAGGAAGAAACCTAATAAGAAAATAACCAACATAACCACTAGGAACTGCGTCCAAAAGCCACCCGGCAGACTGGTCAAATAGTGCTTAACCAGCTCTTCACCACCAAAAGCGCGAAAAGCGGAGGTTAGCATCGCTGCACCAATTAATATGACAAAGACCATCGACGTGGTTTTAGCCGTCTCAATCATAACCTCGGTTAACGTATTACCATTTTTAAATACGCGCCAGCCACTCCATGCCACGCTAAATAACAAGACCGCAACCGCACCGGCTGCAATGTAAATCGCAAGTTGGTCTTCAGGGTTTTTAACGTTTCTGACATTCAGATCGTGACCACTAATAAGATAAGCAATAACGGCTAAAGAGATTAGCGCTAAGGCGGCGGGAATGAACTGGGCAAAGCCACCCTTGTGCAGACGATAGCCTGCCATAATCATGGCACCAACCGCACCGATCGACCCTGCTTGATTAACCGTGGCCACGCCTAAGATGATCGAACCCAAAACAACAAAAATGAGTGTTAACGGGGGCACCAGCGCCAGCAAAACATTACGCACAAACCTAGCATCGTACTCACCGTCATAAGGCACCGGTGGTGCTAGACTAGGCTTGATCCAAGCTGCAACCAGTATAAATAACATATACAAGCCAACTAATATCGCACCGGGGATTAATGCCCCCATGAACATATCGCCAGCACTTGCTGACACCACATCAAACTGCGAAGGCATCGAAAATTCGCCGGTGTTTTCTTTATACAGCGCCTTTCTGGCGGTGTTCGCCTGATCTGCCGCACTTGATAGCTGATCGGCTAAAATAATCAGTACAATTGAGGGGGGAATAATTTGCCCTAGTGTCCCAGATGCACAAATGGTTCCGGTCGCTAGCGGCTTGGAATAATTGTTGCGCATCATGGCAGGCAGTGAAATAAGCCCCATCGCGATGACCGTCGCCCCAACAATACCCGTGGTTGCGGCCAGTAGCGCTCCGACAAAAACAACAGAAATCCCTAAACCACCGGGGATTGGGCCAAACAACTGCGCCATGGCCACCAATAGGTCTTCTGCGATTTTTGAACGCTGCAGCATAATTCCCATAAAGATAAATAAAGGAATCGCAATGAGCGTGTCCCGCTCAACAATCCAATACAAACTTCGAAAATTAGTAACCCCCGCACTGAGCCATTGCTTTGGCCCATCCTGTGCAAAGTAGGCGGCAATATCACCTTCAAACGCATAACCAAACCCTGCGGCCAACAACACCGTGATAATCGCTGAACCCGGTAACGCAAACGCCACTGGAAAACCAGAGACCAGCGCGATAGCCATCAGCAGAAACAGTACACCCAGAAAAACTAATTCCATTACTCTTCTACTCCTGTAAATTCTGAGCCGGGCTCATCGGTCAGAATCGCGATGTTGCTAAGCATATAACTAATAAACTGAAACGCCATGGAAACGGCAAAGACTAACAAAAAACCTGCCATGAGGTATTTAACATAGAGTCCATAGCCACTTTGTGACATTTCAAAATTGATAATGGGGCTAACCAGACTGCTTTGGCGAGTGTCCATGCCAAGCGTCATAATGGTCCAGCAAAGCGGCAAGCCAAGCAAGATACAGCCCAAAGTATTTACCCACGCTTTGGCCTTTCGGCTCATACCGGCATAAACCACATCTACCCTAACGTGCCCTCCCTTCACTAGCGTGTAGGCACTGGCAAACAAAAATAATCCGGCATACCAAAAGCGCACCAAGTCACCCATAAAGGCCTGCTCATAGGAGAAGATAAAGCGCGATAAAACAATGCCAAACTCGGCTAGCACAACCAATAAGCCAAGCCAGATAAACCCTAATGACTTATTAAACCAAGCAATCACTAGAGAAACTAAAATAAGAGGGTAATGAACAAACAGACCACGCCAGCGGGCTTGGTCTAGGTTTTCAGATAAGGATTCACCAACTAGAGGCGTTAACATATTTTCTATTCTTAAAAACGAGATGGCGGTATCGACCAAACCGATTAGAAAGATTGACCAAAATGCCGCCCGTACAACGTACGCGGCCTGACGGGCATACAGGTCGGAGTCATCAAGAAGCAAGGTATCGGGTGTGTTTTTAACTTTACGCACCAGATAAAACCAAACGGCAAAACAAAAGACAATGAACGCCCCGGTTTGCAGCAACTGACTCGTTTCTAAGGTTTCCTGAGCCTCACCAAAGTGCCCTACCAAAACATCTACGCCCGGCACACCTAACCAAAACATAAGATAGCGACTGAAAAGGAACAAAAATACAGCGGCGGCCATCACGGCTGCGAAGGAACGCCAAAAGGAGCGCGACTTAGGGACAGAATTTACCGTCATCGTTTAAAACCCTAGTTCAAGAATAGCGAGATTTAGAATAGACAACCTGTTAGAGACGAACGTCTCAAGAAGTAACAGATTTTAAAACTAAACGGGGCCTTAGCAAACTGACACCAAGGCCCCGTTTAATTGATCAATCTAGTATTAGAGACCTAATACACGATTACGCTGCTGTACATAGGCCTGATCAGAGATCTTAGCCCACGCACCAACGTCAGTACGTGATTTAACGAAGCTTTCATGAATCTCTTTAGCCAGCGGGCTATGCTTTTGAACGTCATCAAACACTTCTTCAGACGCCTCACCGAAGCTATCGTAAATGTCATCGCTGAACTGACGAAGTTTAACGCCGTGGTTCTTAAGTAATGAAGCCAATGCCGCACCGTTCTTAGCGTTGTACTCAGCCATCATCACATCATTTTCCATCGATGCAGCCGCCTCAATCAGTAGCTGGTCAGCTTTTGATAGCGCATCCCACCACTTCTTGTTCATGCTAACGGCAAGCATAGCGCCCGGCTCGTGCATACCAGGATAGTAGTAGAACTTAGCCGCTTCATAGAACTTCATGATCTCATCGTTCCATGGACCCACCCACTCAGTTGCATCAATCGCACCTGAAACAAGGTTTTCATAGATTTGACCACCAGGCAGTGATACTGGCGATGCGCCCAACTTAGCCATGACGTCACCCCCTAAACCAGGGATACGCATTTTTAGACCTTTGAGGTCATCAGCAGAGTTGATTTCTTTACGGAACCAACCGCCCATCTGGACACCTGTGTTACCACACATCAAACCCTTCAAACCAAACTCAGCGCCAAGCTTATCCCATAGCTCTTGTCCGCCACCAAAGCGAATCCAAGCATTCATTTCTGTGTACGTTAAGCCAAATGGAACGGAAGTAAAGTAAGCAAAACCCGGGTGCTTCCCTTTGAAATAGTACTCAGCGCCGTGGTACATTTGTGAGTTACCAGAAGCCACCTCATCAAATGAATCAAAAGGCTTAACTCGCTCGCCCGCGGCAAAGTAATTAACCTTAATACGACCGTCACTCATGTCAGTCACACGCTTAGCAAATCGCTGTGCGCCCGTTCCTAACCCAGGGAAATCACGTGGCCATGTGGATACCATGTTAACTTCCATGGCCTTACCTGCAGCAATGGCAGGAGCCGCAACCGTAGAACCTGCAGCAGCAACCGCACCTAGTGCTGCGCCTTTCAATACATCACGTCTATTCATACTATCCTCTTCCTCTTTAAGTATTATTAGTCCCCGCTAGCCCAAATCAACAAGACTCACCGGATGCATTAACATATCAGGTGTTAATGAAATCATTATTGCCTATTGCAGCAAGAATGTAAAACGTCACCCCCTCCCCTAATGCGCCATAAAATCATCAAGATATTGCTAAGTAGACTGTATTACCTAAGTAGTTTTACTTAACTTTTCCTCGTGACCAAAATCCACGGCTAATAGACCGATACTCAACAGGTGGCTGCAACGCTTGACCTTGGTTAAGCTGAAACTGTATCGCGCCACTTTGCGCCGTATTTAAAACCTTAACCCCTAGCGACTGATAACGCTCAACCACTTTTTGTGTTGGGTGTTTAAAACGACTTCGATACCCCGCTGAAGCGATAGCCCATGTAGGGTTAACCGCCTCGATAAAGCGCCGCTGAGACGACGTATTACTGCCATGATGCGGCATAATAACAATATCTGCGGTAAGTAAAGATTTCTCCTGTGAACGATGATGCTGTGCAAGTAAATGTTTCTCAGCCTTTCGCTGAATATCTCCGGTTAGCAAGACAGCATGTTCGGGTGTGCTGATTTTTAAAACGCAAGATCGGTTATTATCACTTGCACGCCATGCAGCGTCAGGGTGAAGAAACTCAAACCTCACCCCATCCCATAGCCAAGACTTCCCGCTTTCACACAGCTGGTTGCTTCGAGAGGTAACCAGCGCTAGCCGGTTGGAGTAAAGCGCACCCACCGAGCGGGAGCTTAGCACCGCCTCAAGGCCACCCACATGGTCGCGGTCATCATGAGAGATTACCACCGCATCGATAGCCTCTATTGATCGGCGCTTTAAATAAGGCACAACCACCCTTTCACCTAAGTCAAATGACTCGCTTGCACGATCCCCTGTATCGTAAACCAAGCGATGCTGTTTAGTCTCCACCACAACCGCTAGCCCTTGACCCACATCTAACACGGTGAGCCAAAAGCTGCCATTGTTTAACGGTCTTTCTATCTCAAAAAAGCACAGCGGTAACAACGAAAAACACGCGGCATAGCGCCATGTTAGCCCCATTGGCAGTAACAGAACTAAAGCGGAAAACAACAACCCAACTAGCAGCGGTGTGGGTAGGTGAAACGATTCGATGGTTGCCGCTGGTGCGTCAGCTAAAAACGCCAACACAACAAACAAAGCATCCAAATGCCACGATAAAAATTCAAATAACAGCGCCGATAAGGTCTCACTCATAAAGCTTATCAACACCGAAAGCATACTTAGCGGCACCACAATAAATGACACCCAAGGAATGGCGATAATATTAGCCAGCGGCGAGATTAGTGACCCTTGATCAAAAAACAACAAACTCAAAGGAATCATCAATAACGACAAGAACCCTTGTAACCTCAATAAGGCATATTTACCTTTACCAACGGTGCGCTTTAATAACCACAAAATCACCAAGACCGCTGAAAAGGACAAATAAAACCCAACATTCATCACGGCCAACGGGTTAGCAACCAACACCAACACCATGGCTAACGCAAGCACGCGATAACTTGAAAAATACTGCTTCCCTGAAAGCAAAAACAATCCCAATATAACCATGATTAACGCACGCTGCGTTGGAATGCTCATACCCGCTAGAAGTGCGTAACCTACAGCAAATAAAACTCCCAACACGCTGCCAGCCAATCGACGCGAAATGATTAAATTTAATGCTGGGAAGCACCACCACAACAGCCAAACCAGCAATAACCCAGCACTTGCCACTAGGCCAATGTGCAAACCCGATATGGCCATTAAATGACTAGTCCCCGTGGCTCTTAGTATTTGCCACTGCGTTTTAGATACATCGCCTTTTTCAGCGAGCATGAGTGCAGAAACCAATGCTTGGTGTGGAGTTGAACTAAGTGCCGTCTTTATTTTTTGCTGAATAATTTCACGCAGCGCATTAATAGAGTACCAAGGCGCATCGGCTAGTCGTTTGTGTTGGTCTGATTTGCGTAAATAGCCCTTGGCCTCAATGCCTTGTGCAAATAGCCACTTTTCATAATCAAAACCACCGGGGTTAATAAATCCTGAGCTGCGTTTTAGTCTCACTTGAAACTGCCACACCTGCCCTGCGTTAACCGCAAATGTTTGATTGTAAATGCTAAGGCGAATTAACCCTGTCCAGTCAATGTCTTCGAGCGCGTTAGCTAAACGTGCGCTAGTGACCTTAAATAAGAAAGAACGGCTAATCTCGTTATTTTTAATTAAGCTGTCAATGGTGCCTTGAACAATTAAATCTCGACCTTCCAATGCAGGGGGAAAGCTGTACTTTTGTTGATGGCCAATCACTGAGGCCGCCATGAGGTATCCTGCTAAAATCGTCAATAGGAAACTGAGTAAATTTCTCTTCTTAATTTTAAAATAGATCAAGAAATATACGGCCAATGGCAGTATACTAATACTGAGCATATAATGAGGCGATAGGGAGAATGGCAACACCATCATGCTCCCCAAAAGCAGCCCGACGGCTAAACCCAGCATTGTTAAAATTTAACCATTAAGCAGTTTTTCCACACAGAAAATCTAATTTTTATGGAATTTTAACGTAGCGAAGTCTTACAATAGCTTAACCGTAGTGCATTGGGCATTTTTGCATCCTTTACAAACACATCGATTCGGTGCATTTGCAGTATGCCAAAAAAGTTTTTTAAACGTTATTCACCAGACCCTAAGCGGATCCGTGATACGCCCGGATTGGGCTTTTTAGGTGCAAGACTGCATCAGCCTAACCTGTGGCATTTTAATCGCCGTTCGATATCTAAAGCGGTCGCTATTGGCCTTTTTTGTACGTGGCTGCCATTTCCGTTTCAGTCTGTCTTTGCAGCCACTGGCGCGCTATTTTTTAGAGCGAATATTGCTATCTCCGTAGCATTGGTATTTATCACCAACCCCATAACCATTCCACCGTTATTCTTTTTTGCCTACCAGTTAGGAAATTGGGTATTGGGAAGGAAATCCATGAGTGCCCCCATGGAGTTTACTATGCAGTGGATTACACAAAGCTTAGAACAGATCTGGCAACCCCTGTTTTTGGGCAGTTTTCTGCTAGCCGCTTTCTCGTCAATGATGGGGTATTTGGTGGTCCAGCTTTTATGGCGTCAAAATATTCGCCAGCGCGTTCAAGTACGCGCCAACAAGCGACACCCAAAGTAGGCGCATTTAAGGTAAGCAGGGTTAAGAGATTTCGCTCAAATGACCATCAACTAAGTTAAAACGCCGATCCATTTTTTCAGCCAGCTGTAAATCATGCGTCACGATAATAAATGCCGTCTGCATCACGCTATTGAGCTCTTGCATTAAATCAAACACTTGAAGCGCGGTTTTGTGGTCTAAATTCCCCGTAGGTTCATCGGCAAGGATCGCTGCGGGATTGGTCACTAGCGCTCTTGCAATTGCCGCACGCTGACGCTCACCACCGGACAATTGCCCAGGCTTGTGCTGCAAGCGCGAGCCAAGCCCTACTTTCACCAAGATTTCAGTGGCCATCTTAGTCGCCTCGTCCACTGGTAACCCCCGAATCAAGATAGGCATCGCCACATTCTCAAGCGCTGTAAACTCAGCTAGCAGATGATGAAATTGATAAATAAACCCTAATGACTGATTACGCAATCGACCGCGATCCGCATCGGATAATGACGCCATATTCTTACCCAGCACCGTTACCTCACCCGTGCTTGGCAAATCCAAACCACCCAACAGGTGCAATAAGGTGCTCTTACCACTGCCCGAGCTGCCAATAATCGCCACCTTTTCACCGGCTTTGATGTCTAGATCAATCCCCTTAAGCACCTCAACATCCAGCTTGCCTTCAACAAAACGCTTGCGCAAACCGGTGCATGAAATAATCGTTTTCGCCTGTTCGGTCGGCGCGTCAGTCACCGCGTCAACATGCGTTTCAGTTGTTGTGTCAGCTGCTGTTTTAGTCTCTATTTCAGTGGCTATCTCAGTTACTATCTCACTCATTTTAATCGTACCTTAAGGCTTCAGCGGGTTGAACTCTTGACGCTTTCCAAGAGGGATAAAGCGTGGCTAACATAGACAAAACCAGCGCACTGATGGCAATCATTGTGACATCTGACCAACTAATACGGGACTCTAGCGTGCTAATGCCATAAACATCTTCTGAAATAAAGTTAACATCAAACAATCGCTCAAGCCACGGCACAATAACATCAACATTAAGCGCCAATGCAACACCCAAAATAACCCCAAGCACGGTGCCAATCACACCAATTAAAGTACCCTGCACCATAAAGACCTTCATCACGCTAAACGGCGTCATGCCTAAGGTTCTAAAGATCGCGATATCCGAGCTTTTATCCGTCACCACCATCACCAGCGTGGAGACTAAATTAAACGCCGCCACTGCAATGATTAGACCCAATAAAAAGAACATCATGGTTTTTTGTAATTGAATGGCTTTAAAGAAATTTTCATTGCGCCTTGTCCAATCAAGCACCCAGTAATCACTGCCTGAGTTATCAGCAATGCGCTGACTAACTAATGGCGCTTTGTACAGATCATTTAACCGCAAACGAACGCCTGAGACCTTCTCGCCCATCTCAAACAAAATGGCCGCATCTTCCATGTGCACAAAGACCGTGCCTTCATCAAATTTTTGCAAATCAACACGAAAAATACCGGTGATATTAAACTGCTTCAAAAAAGGCAGCTCACCAGACGCCATGCCCTCAGGGCTAGGCGTTAACAACGTCACCGACTCACCCACGCCTAGCTTGAGTGATTCAGCCAGTTTCACCCCAATGATAATATTATCTTCACCCGCTTTTAACGAGTCAAAGCTTCCCTCCAGCATTTGATTGGCCACATTGCTGGTTTGTTTTTCATACTCTGGCAGCACTCCTTCAAGGATGGCCCCCTGCACCTGATTACTTTCATTGAGCATGATTTGCTTTTCAATGAACGGTGAACCGGCCACTACATATTCCATTTTCAATAAGGTTTCGCGGCGCGCGCGCCAATCGTCAATGGACGCATCGGTTTCAGACACATCCACATGCGACAGCACGCCCATAATGCGATCGCGCATGGCTTGCTCAAAACCATTCATCACCGACAGCACTGTAATGAGCACCATCACACCCAACGCAATCCCGATCATAGAGGCAAATGAGATAAACGAGACAAAACTGCTTTGGCGTCTCGCCCGCGTATACCGAAGGCCAATGGCGGCTTCTAAGGGTTGAAACATTATTCGTACCTCAGTGATTCAGCCGGCTGTACCGCCGCGGCTCGATTGGCAGGGTAAATGGTCGCAACCACTGCCATCACCAATGCAGCAATGGTGATTAACCACACATCGGGCATTTGTAAATCTGAAGGCACCTGCGAGATATAAAATATTTCTTCTGGGAAAATTTTCGCCCCAAAAAAGTCCTCTAGCGCAGGGATAATCGTATCTAAATTGCCTGCCAGTAACACACCACCAATCGCACCCAAAATAGCCCCAGACACCCCGATAATGCTGCCTTGGATCATAAATATTTTTTTGATCGATTTAGGTGAAATACCCAAAGTGCGCAGTATCGCAATATCGGCCTGTTTGTCATTAACCACCATAACCAAAGAAGAAACCAAGTTAAATGCTGCCACCACCACAATCAGCAGCAGGATAAAAAACATCATCGTTTTTTCCATGCGAATAGCGCTAAAAAAGGTTTTATTGTCTTTACCCCAATCACTCACCTGAACCGCCTCGCCCATTTCTTTTTGTAAGGCGACCGCTTTAGGCTGCGCGTCAAACAAATCATCTAGTCGCAAGCGCAACCCACTGACCTGATCTTTCATTTTAAACAATCGCGCCGCATCGCTTAGGTGAATAAACGCCGTGCTGCTATCGTAATCCCGCATATTCATTTTATAAATGGCAGTAACCGTAAAGCGTTTCATTCTAGGTAATACGCCCGCTGGGGTCACCCGTGCGTTGGGGGTGATAACTGTAACCTTATCCCCAAGATACGCCCCAATGGATGAGGCCAGTTCACTGCCGATAGCAATGCCATATTCACGATCTTTTAGCGTGCTTAAACTACCCTCAACCATATTTAAATCAAGTTCACTGACCGCAGACTGCCGCTCAGGCTGAATGCCTTGCATCATAATACCGCGAATTTCACCGTTGGCGCTCAGCATAACCTGCTGCTGAATATAAGGCGCAACGCCGGCGACAGTGGTGTCTGCGGTGAGTTTTTCATCGACCGCTTGCCAATCGCTGAGCTTACCATCTGTCCCAGAAACCGTGACATGGGCCACCATGCCCAGTATTCTTGTGCGTAATTCTTTCTCGAACCCGTTCATAACGGACAAGACGGTAATCAGTGCTAATACCCCAATCATTATCCCCAGCATTGACGCCAAAGAGATGAAAGAAATATAGTGATTCTTGTGTTTGGATCGCGTGTATCGCAAACCAATAAAAAATTCTAACGGTTTAAACATATCGCGCCTTAATAGAGAGCACAGGTGTTACATCCAAAAAAACAATCATAATGTGGTGATAACCATGAAACATAAACCCTCAACGCTGACTGCATCATTAATTGCCGCGCTGCTTTTGACAGTGTCGAGCGCAAGCCATGCTGAAATTCTTAGCATCGGCAAACACGTTAAAATCGCGACCAAAACAGAGATGCCTCGTCGTGGTTTAACCAAGCAGCGCGTCCTAAAAAAATTCGGCAAAGCCAAAAAGGCCATTGTCTCTTCTGGCAAAGTCACCAAAAGAAACCCGCGCATCACCCGCTGGAACTATGACAATTTTTCAGTCATTTTTGAAAATAATCATGTAGTACATACGGTTGTACATCGCTAGTCGATGTGCTTTTAAGCTGATTTAACAAACGAGTTGAAGTTTACTGACGCGCCCCACGTAAGTCAGCCATTATTTTAATTAATGATTTTTAAGATGGTGGGGCGCAGTCCGTCAGCGTACTTAACACTCCGTGATATTCACCGGCAACTCCAACACATTAATGGCAAGGCCACCGCGGGCGGTTTCTTTGTATTTGTTTTTCATATCCCGCCCGGTATCGCGCATGGTTTTAATCACTTTATCTAGCGAGACAAAATGCGTCCCGTCACCCCGAAGCGCCATACGCGCCGCGGTAATCGACTTCATCGCGCCCATGGCATTGCGCTCAATGCAAGGCACCTGAACCAATCCACCGATCGGGTCACAGGTTAACCCTAAGTTGTGCTCCATGCCTATTTCAGCAGCGTTTTCAACCTGTGCGGGAGTTCCCCCCATGACCTCAGTGAGCGCTCCTGCCGCCATGGAGCAAGCCGACCCGACCTCCCCCTGACAGCCGACTTCTGCACCACTAATCGATGCATTTTGCTTAAACAAAATACCAATCGCCGCAGCGGTTAACAAAAACCGCACCACTTTATCATCACTCCACGCGGGATTATTATGATCGAGGTGAAAGCGCGTGTAGTAGTGCAGCACCGCTGGAATAATACCCGCCGCGCCGTTAGTCGGTGCAGTGACCACACGCCCACCAGCGGCATTTTCTTCATTAACAGCCAGTGCGTATAGCGTCACCCAGTCAGTGGCTAACAAAGGGTCAACCATCACCATATCGCGACGCGCTTGTAATTGTTTGTAAAGGGAGGCTGCACGGCGCTTTACCTTTAGCCCGCCCGGTAAAATACCATCGTTAGTGCACCCATTAACCACACATTCTTGCATCACCTGCCAAATCGCCAGCAGCCCTTCCCTTACCGCCGCCTCGGGTTGACGCACACACTCATTGGCCATCATTAAATCACTAATGCACAATCCATGCTTTTCACACAGCGCCAATAACTCATCGCCCGAGTTAAACGGGTACGGCACCTTCGTTTCATCTTCGATGATCTGACAATCATCCGCGGCGGCTGACTCATCAATAACAAACCCGCCCCCCACAGAATAGTAGCAGCGCTTAAGCAGACGCTTACCTGATGCGTCAAAGGCTTCAAAACACAATCCGTTTGGATGATACGGCAGGCGCTTTTTGCGGTGCATAATCAAATCGCTGTCTTCATGAAAATCGATGGTTTGCGTACCGCCTAACAACAACTGATTCGCCTCGCGTATCGCCTGCAGCCGCTGGGGCATTGTTTGAATGTCCACCGTCTCAGGTGACTCCCCTTCCAGCCCCATGATCACCGCTTTTACCGAGCCATGGCCTTTACCCGTCGCCCCTAACGAGCCAAACAAAGCGGACTTCACTCGCGCGGTTTGACCCAATAGCGATTTTTCACGCAGTGACGCAACAAAATACGTTGCGGCGCGCATCGGGCCTACGGTGTGAGAGCTAGAAGGACCGATACCGATGGAAAACAAATCGAAAACGCTAATGGACATGAGAAATCTACTTTAAAGTAAGGACATTAGGTGAACCATAGGCCTAACATTTGCATTTGTTAAATGAATAGTTAAAATGAAACTATTAATATTGCAAATAAAACAAGCTAACCCCGCATCTTATGAACGTAGGCTTTAAAAATCTTCCGATAGACTTGCTGCGAACCTTTGTCACGGTCACTCAGTTTAATAACATTAGCCGTGCAGGTGATCTGCTTGGGCGCTCGCAACCGGCCATTAGCTTACAAATTAAACGCCTCGAATCATTAATTGGTGGCAGTCTATTTCAACGCACCCAAGGTCACCGGTTTGAGCTAACGCTTTCAGGTCAGGTACTGTTTGATTACGCTCAGAAAATTCTTGTGTTAAATGATGAGGCGATGAATTACTTTGCCGCCCCCACCATCCGCGACAGCATTCACCTTGGCATCCCCAATGAATTTGCCTCAACTTTGCTGCCTAAAATTATTGGGCGGTTTGCTAAGATTTACCCCGGTGTTAGGCTTGAAGTCACCTCAGACCTTGGCAACAAACTCCTGCCCAAATTTCGTAATAAAGAGTTTGACCTACTGCTAGGGCTAAGCGACGACGCCGATAGCATGATTAATGAAGCGGATTTTATTAAAAGCGACTCATTGGTCTGGGTCAGTAAAAAAGACAAAGAAGCCCATTTACGCAAAACCATTCCACTGGTGGTGGCACCAGAAGGCTGCTTATATCGGCGGCGGCTTTTACAGCGGCTCAGCCGTATTAATCAGGCGTGGAGCATTGTCTATACCATACCGGGATTGACCGGCATTCAGGTCGCGATTGCAGAAGGGTTAGGGGTTACCGCGCTGGCTAAAAGCACCGTCCCACCCTCGTTAGATATTATCCCTGAGTCTGATCAGTTTCCGGTGCTAGGGGACATTGCCATTAGCCTGCTGCGCCAACCGGGCAGTCGGGGCGATGCGGTGGATTTATTAGCTGAGTACATTAAAACCAGCTTGATATAACTTAAGCATTGCCAAGCCGTGCCGCTATGACGACTAGCCTTCTGAAGCGTCAGCTGACTCCACATCACCCGCCACTTCAGCTAATTTTGCACGCTCAGCTTTACTAATGTATTTAGGCTTACTCTTTGTTGACAGCTTAGCCTTGGCTTTTTTGATTCTCCCCTTAACGATTTGAATACTCTTTTTACGACGATTCATAGCTGCCCACCTAGTTTATATCCATCTGCCTAATGCCTGCAAAATACAGCTTACTGCACCCACTGGATTATTTCGCCAGCGTCTCTTAACGCAAACTCCCTTTTGATGAGCTTACCCGCCGCATCAAATAACAAAAGCTCAGCCACCCCGGCATTATGCTCAGCGATTAGTTTATCGCCCTCTGGTGTATTAATTTTGGCAATAAGAAAAATGACTTGATCATTAAGCTGGTCCCGCGCTTGGTTCATTTGTTCGGTTTGACTAAAGCTTACCTGCAGGTTTGGGTCATAGACAAAGACTAACGCAGGCTTGCCGGTACCAATCTCCTCATGCGTCATTTTAATGCTTTTAGGCATCACCGATACCACCAGCGCCAAAAGCAACACGATGGTCGCGATAACCCCTAGAGTGACCCACAGCTTACGGCGCGGCGGGGGTGATTGTTGTGTTGTGTCGATAACAAAAACCTCTTAATTTGTATTTACAGTACAGCCATTAAAAAACTAAAGCGCCAAGATTGCCCTTAACCACCCTTTAACATACGCAATGGTTGCGCCATTGGCTCTATGCACTTCTGAATGCGCACCAAAAGGCAGATCAGAATAGTAACAGCTCAACCCATCAATATTCCCATCATCTCTGATATTCCATTTATCGTCATATAACTCACCTACAATAAATGGTCGCTGGCTGCCACGCACTTCCAGTGCAAACCGGACATTTGCGAAGATAACATCTTCTAAATCATAAGCGGTGCTGCCATCTGATGGTGCAGTTGGAAAATTTGGGCAGGTTCTGGTTTGATTAATCGTGAAGCGGCCTTTGGGGTCGCCGCCTATGATATTGTTTTGGCTAGCATGCCCCACCTCATCCCAACCAAAAGAGGAGGCGTCCAAATCAACTAAGGCCGTTACCGTTAAATCATCCACACTCTCAATTGCCGCGTGCGCCCACACGCTACCGTGACTGTGCGCTATTACGAGGCTTTTAGTGCCTTTGGTTTGCAGCTCGTCTCGGGCAAAAGCCATATCCCCCACCAGCTCTGTATAGCCACCGTAGTTACCGACCTTTACTGCGTTATCGATGTAATATTCAAACTCAACGCTGTAGCCTGCCGCGCGCAAGTCAGCAATGATTTCAGGGCCAGCCGTTGCATCTAGGTAAGAGCTTGCTGTGTTGCCATTAACCAGTCCCGTGTGGCCGCTAACGAAGAAAAGCATGAGATCGGGGGCGGCGCTATCGTCACTATTTGACCCGCTGCCGCAACCTGCTAGGAACAATACGGTGAGTAGTATTGCGATATTATTTATTATTCTCATTTATTTTTATCCATACTTTGTCAGCACTAATGATGTGAAATAGTGTAATGGCCAAGTCCCATGACGGTTCCTTTACCTACCTGCACAAACTGCCCGAGCCAAAGCAGCTCCCAAAAAGGCTCAAGGATAGCACCCTCTAGCGTTATCTCCCCCACTAAACCGCCCATTTTGACCAAAGAACTTTGACGTGATGAATATCGAGCCCAGTCATGCCAACGCAAGGTATTATCTAATAAACCCACCTCGCGAGCGGCTGACGACAATGCCTTAAAATCCAACGCTAATGACTGATCAGTATGGAACGCGTGCAACATTGAGATGCGGCGCATCAACACACTAAACAAAGCATAAAAAGTAAACGTTTTAGAGGTGACCTCACGGTTTTGTAAACGCAACCGAAGCGGCGTATTAAAGCGAAGCATAACCTGGCCCTGCGGGCATTTAGGGATGGCATTAGGCACAGGGTCAAAAGACTGAAGTGATTCACCCTGTTTGTAAACCTCGGCCCAATCGTCAGATTTTTGCTGCAACAGGCTACACACTTTAAAGCGCCCCTGACTTGCACCTAAGCCTCTCTCCCCCGCCTTTTCAAAACTGTGCAGCAAATAAGGTAGATGCTGATTGGCTTTACCTATTAACGTTAAATACACAGACAAAGAGTCGCCTTTTTTAACGCTCGTTGCCTGATTTGGATCGGGCCTTAGAACATACGGGTGAGGGGCAGCCGGGTACTTGCGCATGATTTCGGTATTGTCTGGCGGTGGCGTTTCAAATACATAGCTGTAAACACAGTTGCGGTACAGCAAACAAGCGTCACACTTTGGCTCACGCGTGACGCAGACCGCTTGTTTTAACGCATGACCAAATAAGCCTCGCCAAGCTGAGCCACTGTATTCAGGTAGCTGAATATCGTCTTCTGCTTGGCACAATAAACGGTAGCGGCCAATCGGTAAGTTAGTTTTATTCATTTAATCCTTTATCCCTTCTTCATCAGGGCACGGTTTTCACCGCGAGCATCATTTTCAACCTTTTCAATCAATAACTTACAAAGGCCCTTACCAACTTTTTTCGCTTTTGAAAAGTTAGGTTCCAACAGTTCACACCTCTTAAAGCAGCTCATTCAATTGAGTTTTATTATGTAACTAAAACAATACAGTGTCACCTGCCACAAGCTTGTCAATAGTGAATGAGTCAACGCTAAGTGCTTACACTAGAAAAATGAAACAACGCAATCTCAATCTTATCATATACGACATTCATCAGCCAAAAAGGCTACGGGCAGTGCTTAAAGCGACCAAAGCGTTTTCAGCAGGCGGCCAAAAATCCTTACACGAGTGCTGGTTAACTGACTCAGAAAAGGGTGACTTGTTAGGCACTTTATCAATGATTATTGATGAAACTGAAGACAGTTTAATCTGCATTCAGTTAGACCCTCGACAAGCAGTGATTACCTTGGGTAAGGCCGTGTCGCCGCATGATGGAGATTGCTTTTATGTGGGCTAATCAATGACAACACTTTATCTTGACCGCAAAAATACCAAACTCGTAATCGATGGCAAAACGCTGGTGTGTTATATCGCCGATGAACGTCAGCGCCCTATTCCACTCATGTTACTTGAGCGTGTGGTGATTAGCTGCGCTGCTGAGTTTAGCTCCCAAGTAATGTTACGCCTAGCCAGTGCTGGGGTTTTGGTTACCCTAATAAACCCTCGCAGCAGTACTCAGCAAGCTACGGTCATGGGGCCCACAGCTAAAAATCCGCACATTAGACTCTGGCAGTATCAAGCGCTTCAAGACGTTAAGTTCTCTGACGCCATCGCCCAGCAATGGATCGTTGCAAAAGTGCGTAACTTATCTAGATTTCTTCAGCGGCAATTATCATTAAGAACTGATTTAAGATATCCACTTACCACGGCGCTTCAACAGCTAGAAAGCGCGGCAAACAGTTTGCAGCAGCCAGTTGACGTCGTGCGATTAGAAAAACATTCAGAAGTAGGCAAAAAATGACGATGCGAAGTAAACCAAAACCTTATTTAATCGCCTATGATATTGGCGAGCCAAGACGATTACAACGCGTCCACCGCTTACTTAAAAATCAAGCCATCGCATTGCAATATTCTGTCTTTATCGCGCTAATGAACAAGGCTGAGTGCGAGGAGTTGACGCAAGCGCTTAGTGAATTAATCGATGAAAGTGTTGATGATGTCCGCCTGTACCCATTGCCACAGCGACCTAAATGGCATGCATGGGGTAAAGGCCTTTGGCCAGATGGCATCACCATCACAGGCTTAAAACTCCCAAAGCAATACCATTAAGCTTGTGAGTCACCTGTTAGCGCTGAGGGTCACTCTCCCTAACCGGCGACGGCGCGGCGCTCACCATCCTTGTATTTCGCGTACTAAGGTTCGGCCTAACCTTAGAAATCTTCGCTTCCCGCCACAATATCAGCATGCCAGATAACACCGTGATCAACGCCCCCGTAATCGCCCACTGATCAACCGTTTCATTAAAAAACAGTGACCCAAAAATAACTGCCCAAATAATCTGGCTGTACTGCATCGGTGCGATAAAACCAGCGCTTGCGTTACGATAGGCAAACAGTATTAGCAGCTGACCTATTTGCGCAAACACGCCAATCAAAAACATCATGCCCAAATCTTGTAGCGGCATCGCGACATAAACAAAAGGCAAAATGCAGCCCGTTACTAAAATACTGGTCAGCAAGGGGTAAAGGATTAGCGTTGCAGCGTTTTCAGCACTACCAATTTTGCGAGAAATAATGGCCGCACCGGCACTACAGATGGCCGCGCAAAGCCCAAGCAGGTGCCCTAAGCTGACGCTATCAACCGAAGGCCTTAGTACAATAATAATCCCCACCAACCCAAGCATGATTGAGGCCCAGCGAAACAAATGCACTTTTTCACCAAGGAAATAAATCGCCATGACAGAGATTAGCAGCGGGGCGGTAAAGATTAAAACGTACACCTCAACCAATGGCAGCATCGAAAACGCTAAAAAGGCAGAAAACAAGCTTCCCACCATAAGAAAAGATCGAAACATGACCATTTTCAAATTAATCGCTTTAATACTGCCGGGGTTTGACTCCATCACTCTTGCCATTGAAAACGGCACATAGCCAAACAGCATGGCAAAAAAGATGATTTGAAACACTGAGTAGTCCCCACCCAATGATTTTAACATGGCATCGTGCGATGAAAACACGGCGTAGCCTGCAAGTGCAAACAGTGGCCCTTTTAATACGGATTGACTGGTTTCGACTGATTTTGACATGACATTATTTTTAATATGTTAGCAACAGTACGCTTAGTGACGCATCACGCTAAAAGGTTTAACAAAAAGCTTACGATTTCTTTCTTCTAGCCCGAAAAAATGCTCGGAGCTGCTCACTACAGGCGTCAGCGAGTACGCCACCGTCAACGGACACGTTGTGCAGGTTTCTTTCATCCAACAGCGTGTCGTACACACTGCCCGCAGCCCCTGTTTTAGGGTCATATGCACCAAACACCACCCGAGCAACGCGTGCGTGCAGCATCGCCCCTGCACACATACTACAAGGCTCAAGCGTTACGTAGAGTGTTGTACCCGGCAGGCGATAGTTTTCTAACGCTTGCCCTGCACCGCGCAGCGCCATAATTTCAGCATGGGCAGAGGGGTCAGATAGGGTAATCGGCTGATTCCAACCTTCACCGACCACCTCATTATCTTTAACCAAGACAGCACCGACTGGCACCTCGCCTTGGCTTTGCGCTTTAGCCGCCAGGCGCTGTGCGTGAAGCATCCAATGCTCGTCTTGCTGACTACTCACTCATTCCCACTCAATGGTCGCAGGCGGCTTACCCGAAATATCATAGGTCACGCGTGAAATACCATCAATCTCATTAATAATACGCAGCGACATTAACTCCAAAAACTCATAAGGCAGGCGCGCCCATCTGGCCGTCATAAAGTCAACCGTCTCAACCGCTCGCAGCGCGATCACCCAGTCATAACGTCGCCCATCCCCCATCACACCCACCGACTTTACGGGTAAGAACACGGCAAACGCCTGAGACGTTTTATCATAAAGGTCGTGCCGGTTAAGCTCTTCCATAAAGATATGATCCGCTTGACGCAGTAATTCGGCATATTCCTCTTTAACCTCACCCAGTATCCGCACCCCTAAACCCGGCCCCGGGAATGGATGACGAAAGACCATTTGGCGTGGCAAGCCTAACTCAACACCAATAGTTCGCACTTCATCTTTAAACAATTCACGTAAGGGTTCAACTAAACCCAGCTTCATATTTTCGGGCAAACCGCCAACGTTGTGGTGTGACTTTATAACGTGGGCTTTGCCGGTTTTACTGCCTGCCGATTCAATCACATCCGGGTAAATTGTGCCTTGCGCTAGCCATTTAGCATTGCTTAGTTTATTGGATTCTTCATCGAATATTTCAATAAATAAATTGCCAATAATTTTACGTTTTGCCTCAGGGTCTGTCACCCCTTTTAATGCAGTGAAATAACGCTCCGCAGCGTTTACACGAATCACTTTAACGCCCATGTGCTCTGCAAAAGTGGCCATCACTTGGTCACCTTCGTTAAGGCGCAGCAGGCCCGTATCAACAAACACGCACGTTAGCTGTTCACCAATGGCTTCGTGCAACAGCGCCGCAACGACTGATGAATCAACCCCACCGGATAAGCCTAAAATAACCTCATCATCCCCCACCTGCGCTTTTACGCGCTCGATTGAATCGGTAATGATGTTTTGCGCCGTCCAAAGCCCTTCACACCCACAAATGCCACGCACAAAGCGTTCTAATATCTGCCCGCCTTGGTTGGTATGAGTCACCTCAGGGTGAAACTGAATTCCATAAAAATGGCGCGACTCATCGGCCATGCCTGCAATGGGTGCATTGTCAGAGCTTGCCATGAGTTTGAAACCCTCTGGCATCGTCTCAACCTTATCCCCATGCGACATCCAAACGTCGAGCAGGCCAAAACCTTCTTCGCTGACCTCATCTTGAATGTCTTTTAACAATGCCGTGTGGCCACGGGCTCTGACTTTGGCATAGCCAAATTCACGATGGTTAGAGCTAACGACCTGCCCGCCTAGCTGCTCTGACATGGTTTGCATGCCGTAACAGATACCAAATACCGGCACGCCAAGATCAAACACTAATGGCGGTGCGGCGGGGGCGTCATCTAAATGCGCAGATTCCGGCCCACCTGACAAAATAATGCCTTTAGGGTTAAAGTCACGAATGCTTTGTTCATCAATATCCCACGGGTAAATCTCAGAATACACTCCCACTTCGCGCACGCGCCTAGCAATTAGTTGCGTGTATTGCGAACCAAAGTCCAGTATCAGGATGCGATCATCATGAATGTTATT
>ENA-ORXT01002385-ORXT01002385.1-marine-metagenome-genome-assembly--contig:-NODE-2385-length-22652-cov-9.003499_pt1 | contig 22652 bp, 29 predicted proteins | sample MGYA00237868_ERZ511482 | MGnify/ENA metagenome assembly ERZ511482
GGCGCCCCCCCCCGGCGCGCCCCCCTCCCCGTCGGCCGACGTGTCGAGCGTCGGCAGCGACTGCACGCGGCGCCACGGGTGCGGCGGCGCACCATTGGCGCCGCCGACCGTCGCGAGCGGCCGCCCCCCCTCCCCGTCAGCCCACACGACGGTGCGGGTGCGGCGGGCGGGGGTCGGCCGCTTGACGGCTCTGCCCGGCGGGCTCCGCGCCGCCCGCTTGGTCGGCGGCGGCGACGGGGGCGGGGACCCCGCCAGGGACAGGTGCGGCATCGTGTCCCCGCCGGGCGGCGGCGGGGACGCGCCGCCGCTCCCCGACTCGGGTGATCCGGCGGCGTAGCCGGGCTCGGGGGGCGCGACAGACGGACGGCTCGCCTCGGCCGTATCATCCGGCACGGACGTTGGCAGGCGGATGCGGGCAAAGGGGGAGGAGCGCTGCATTTCCGCGGCGGGGGCGCTGTCAGAGGTCGTCTGATCGACGGGGAGGCGGTGCACGCCCGTGCGACGGCCGCGTGGGCCACCGACGGAGGCGCGCGGGCGTGTGCCGCAATGGGCACGCGGCGTCGAGGGCGGCACAAACGCAACGCGCTCGTGCGGTTGGTTGACGGCGCGCGCGACGGCGTGTCGACGGCGGCGGCGGTCGGCCGGCAGTGGCGAGCGCGTCGAGGGTGGCGGCCGCGCGCGGCGAAAGAGGGAACAACGCGATGAGTGCGGCACGTCGAGGGAGGTGACCACGCGCGGAGAAGAGCGATTCACACGTACCGCCGAGCGTGCACGGGGGAGCACAAGTCGGGTTGGCACGGACAGCTGTCCGCCGCACGCACACGCGCGTGCGGGTGTTGTTTCCTCTGGCGGTCGGCAACGGACGTCGCTCCCAGGCGGTACGGACGGCACGTCCGTGTGCACGCGGGAGCGCACCGACCTGTGGGGGAGGGCACGGGCGACACAGGTGCCTGGGCAAACACAAAGGCCTTGCCGTTGGTCGGGGGTGCGGGGCAACCCGGTGGAAGGGCGTCTCTGCCTCTTCCCACAGCACCCGGGCGTGGAAGGCGGAACCAAAGCGAGAGATGGCTGGGCCAGTCGGTGCGCACATGCGGTGGGGTATGGTAGGCGGGAAGGGGAAGGAGAGCGGGGACACGCGTCAATCTCCTGGAAATCAACCCGAGGACCCTGCCTACAAGCGACCGCTGTGGTTGTGCCCGCCGTAGGCTGCACAGCACGCTCGGGACGCGGTGTAGGGGTCAACGTCAAAGAAAGAAGGGAAATAGGGGACCAGGCCTGTAACTCCAGCACTCCGTGTGCCCAGCGGTGGTGGCGGAGCGCCACCTTCCGAGAGCACACAACGGTGAGGCGGGTGAGCCTCGGCGCACGACCGGTCCATTAGGAAGAGCGCGGGCGTCCCTGCCCGGGTCCGTGCCAGGCAGACCACCCCGAACGGCGGGCGCGGCCCGACACAGTCGAGATTGTCCGCCTCGGCGCGTGTGTCACGGGGAGGTTGCTGCCCACAGATACGCCCCCGCCCGATCCGTTGCGCGAGGAGCTGCCGCTCGCTCGTGGCTGGCAAGTGGAAAGTCGAGAGCAAAACCGCTCAGCAGAGCTCCCCTCCCTCCTTCAGCCTGTGGGACTACCAGAAAGGGCCGACGGCGACCGCCTGGCGAGCCCATCGTCACTCCGTCGACCTGGTCACAACCGTCCACGGCGGCCCCGTTCATGAAACATCAGCCGTCGCAGCGCCTGCGCGGACGTCCGTGAATCTCTCGGGCTGGCCACCGCGGCGTGTGCTGGCGAAGATCTGCGTCGCGGTCAGGCTCGGGCCAGCCGGCCAGGACCTCTGACGCTCCATGCAGGCAATCAGTCTCCCGGGGATCGTATTCTCTCAAGGCAACGGACCAACGGTTGAGCGCTACCGGTCCTTTCAGAATGGGGTCGACCCGTGACCATTTATGGTCCTCCGACTGTGGAGCGCCGATGGACATATAGGTGCTGGAAACGTGAGTACACCACGAAGCCCCTTTGCGTGAGAAACTGTGCTTGGCAACTGTTGGGCAGCTGGTGCCCCGCACCGCAACACTATCCATTTGTCAAGAATACGTGGCGTACGGCGCAGAGACTTCAGGCAAACTGAAGGTGTTTTGAGCCACAGGACGTAACCGCACGGGCGTTGTCGAACCAATCACGGAAGCACGCACAACACTCCCAGTATCACTGCGCCGCCGGTGTAATATACTGTCAGCTGGCGAAGGACGGCAGGACCATTCTGGTGGCGTACCGCATAACCCCATGCCGACAAGCACTGCAACAGTTTGCCTGTTCAATAAGAAATCTGCGTATGTCCTTGCCATGAAGCGCAGTTCTCGATGAATGAAGAAGTCTGCAAGGTGCTTTGAGTCTGCGCCACATTGAATATCACAGATGGGATCTAGCCGCAACTGCGCTGGACAACCGCACTTCTCACATCCCCTCACAGAGAGAGGAAGAAAGATCTGTTGGAGCGAATTTGAAAAAGATCCGGGTGGCACTGTGCGTGGCCGGGGCCATCGACGTGTCTGCCCTGAGCGCAGCAGCCTGAAACCGCCCAACGCATGTTCTAATGAGAATGAGTGGTCTTGACGGAAACGGCACGCACCGGGGCAGCCACGACACGGAGCACGCACCGTGTTTAATCCTGCTGTCAAGCGGCCGGTGAGGAATTAGACAATTAACATGTCCATGGATGCGATCCCACGGAGCACCTACTTATTTCTGATTGCTGAACTTTGGCCGATGTGAAAAGAGACAACAACGGGGAATACAGCACCCTCGGCCAATGGCCGCGACAGAGAGATGACGTGCACCAATAGGATTACGTTCCAGTCTTGTCGTGTTCCTGTGGACCAATAGTCGGATCATACCCTCATCGGGTGACCAATAGGACGCCACGACTGCCGCACCGGATCACCGACAGTGGTGCCACGAGTTCCAAGGGGCGGCGTGCACGGGCTCGTCAGTGGCAGCGCGTGCCCCCTGTTGTCGTGCGGACGACGGCCGTGGCGTCTGTTGATGGCGCCCGCGCCGCCGCCGCCGTTTGTTTGCCCGCGCTTGGGCCGTCATCGTCTTTCCCCCCCCACCTCCCCCGCTTTGCTGTCGCCACTGCAATGAGCAGAGTGGACACGCCGAGTCGAGAGGGTGGCCCCTCCCTGGCGGCAGACGGCGTCAATGGGCCGCCGCCGACGGACGTAGCCGTGCCACCCACCGGCGATGCGGCGGGCTTGCCCCCCATTGTCGCGGATGCCGCCAGCCCCATCGATACTTCTGCGGCGTCAGAGGGGCCGGCGGCGCCTTCTGCCCCCGATGCTACGCTTGATCCCCCCCCCCCTCCGCCGCCAGCTCCCGCCGCCAGCGGCGGCGGCGCCAACACCCTCGTCACCAACATCCTCACCGGCGCCGTTGCCGGCGTTGTTGGCCAATCCACCGTCTTCCCCATGTACGTTCTCAAGACGGCCGTTCAAAACGCGGCGCGGCCGACGACCATCGTCGCCGCCGCCCGCAAGGTCCTCCGCAAACAGGGCCTGCGCGGGCTCTACCGGGGGCTCCCCCCCGCCCTCGTCGGCGTTGCACCCGAAAAGGCCATCAAGCTGTCCATGAATGACTTTTTCCGCTCCCGCCTCGCCGACCCCGACACGGGCACCGTGTCGCTCGCGTCGTCGGTGCTCGCCGGCGCGGGGGCGGGGCTGTGTCAGGTCGTTGCGACGTGCCCCATGGAGATGCTCATGATCACCATGATGACCAGGGCGGCGGAGGATGGGCGCAAGCCAAAGTCCTTGACGCACCTGGTGCGGGAGCTTGGCTTGCCGGGGCTGTACCGGGGGACGTTGGCGACGCTCGCGCGGGACGTGCCCTTCTCCATGGTCTTTTTTTCGATGAACGCGGCGGTCAAGGAGCGGCTTGCCGACGACAATGGGTCCGTCTCCATTGGCCGCGTCTTCCTCGCGGGCATCACCGCGGGCAGCACCGCCGCTGCGCTGTCGACGCCGATGGACGTGATCAAGACACGGCTGCAAGCCGACGTGGGCGGCGGCGGCACCGCTTGGCTCCCGACGTCTGCGGGAGCGCCCCACCGGCACTTGCCGCTTCAGGGGACGCCCATCCCCGCGCCGCCCGTCACCGACTCGACGAGGAGGTGGCTGCACCACCCCACGTCATCACCGCACTTTACTGCCCCGTCAGATATAGAAATGGCGGCAAGGGCCGCCCAGACGGCCGCCTGGTGGAAGGGTTACTTCCTATTTGCGGTGGTGAGGAGGAGGAGCAGCTCTGCGTCAGAGCCGCGGCCGCTGCTGCTGGCAGCCCGGTAGACGCCTCGCGTGACGGTGAGGGCGGCGGCGATGCATCTGGAAGCGTCGGCGGCGAGGGTGGGTGCGGCGGCCGCCGCGACGACAACCGCCGCGACGCACACACGATTCGGTGGCGATCGTCGCGGCCGCTCTTTCATTGACCGCGCCGAAAATGATTGCGTCGCCGCCCTCACCGCCACCGCCACCGCCGCCGCCGCACGGCGGGCCGCCTCCGCCGCCGCCGCCTCCGCAGCCGCCTGCGCCACCGTCCGCACAACCGCTTGTCGCGGTGCCGCGCAGCAGCTTGGCAGGCGGCGGTAGGGAGCGCCCCCGCCGCCCCCCCTCTCCTTGCGTGCGCCGGGGGAGAGCAGGCCGAAGGCACCTCCTCTTGCCGCTCCACGCCGCCGTCGGCGGTGCCGTCGGCGGCGGCGGAGGCACCAGCAGCCGCACCGCCTCCGTCGCCGCCGGCCTGCTGCAAGCAAGCGGCGTAAGAGCGGGTGGCCGACACAAGGCCAGCGACCACCGGCATCTGCGTCGCTGCCGACGCCACGCCGTCGGCGCCGTCAGCGGCCGCCGCGGCGGCCGACGCCGTCCGCCCCGCTGCCGCGCAATCGTCGCCCCGAGCGGCCGCACCGACCAAGTAGGTGCGCACGAACGGGCATGGAGGCCACGCTGACGTCATGGCGGCAGGGCGCGACAGCGCCGCGTCGCCGCCGCCGCCGCTGTCGGCCACACCGCCAGGGGGGGACGCGCCCGCTGCATCGGCGGGGTCGTCTCGGCCACCTTCCGCTTCTGCGGCGGCGGCCGTGTCGCCACCCGCCCCAGCATCGACGTGGCGCAACATACGGGTGGCGGCCGCGGTGCGCACCGCCGCCGAGGACACAGACACGCCCGCGTCGACGACACAGCGCGCCGGCGGCAGACCGCCACCGTCGTGGTCACCCCGGTCGGCGGCCGCCCAAAACAAAGGCAGCCTCCCGCCACCGGCGGGGAAGAAGAGCGCGTCACCCGCCTCCCCACATCGGGCGGCGAGCGCGCCTGGTTGTCACAATTGGCCGTGTGCGCCGGCCGCCGATGCGTCGATGGGCAGATCGGCGGGAGCGGCGGCGACAGTTGGCATCTCCGTCGCCATCGCAACCGCCTGGACGGTCGCTGTTGGCAACGCGAGGGGGGGGGGCTGGCTGCTGCGCGGCTACCGCGCGGGTCAGCACGAGTGGGCATTTGCTGGAAGTGCGTGCACTTCCGGTGGAGGCTGTAGAGGAGGCGGCGGTAGCGGCCGAAGTCGGTGGCACTGGGTCAAGAGAACGCTATAGAAGGAAATACGTTGGGAACTGCCTTGTTGTAGTGCGTGTGCTACTCAGTCAAGGATGCTCGCATCCACCTGTGGGGGCCGTCGCGGATTGGATACATCGTGAATTGTTGACTGGTTCTTGACCGTGCTCCTACGCCACCGTCCGCCAGATTGGCCGAAGCACCACTCCCGGCATGCACGACCGCCCACGCACACTCACAACCCTACCATGACCCACCGAAACTGCCGATCACAGCGTTTCCGACTGCTGCGTTGCGGGGCGAAGAGGTTCGCTATCATCTGTCTCTTTAAGTAGACAGTCGCCTTCATCACCCTCGTCCAAACTGGCGGCAAGCAGCTCAGCAGCAGTCCCCGTACCCAGCTCCTCCTCCTCCAAATCCACTGGACCGTCTTCGGCCCCGTCCAGCTCAATCGCATGCCGACCAAGGTCCGTCGGCGCCCCTCCCCCGCCCCCCTCCTGTCCTTCCGAGTAGGCCGGCCGGTCTGGCAGCACGCGGGAGTTCAAGTAGATGTACAGGAGCTTGTGAAGCTTCTCGTACGATGTTCTGGTCCTCAGCCTGCTCTGGGTGTGTGACGCGTTTGAGAACGACCATTCACCGGCCGCAAACCCCACCAGCATCTTCATGATCTTGACAGCCACGGTTTTCAGGTGGGGAACGGCCGACCCCCACGTTTTCCACCACTGCTGGGGGTTGGAGAACGTACGCGCCTCCCACACCTTCTCTAGGACAAATTTATCAACCGCCTTAGATCTGAAGGCGGTGTACTCGGCCAAGACGGCCTCCGAAGTAGCGCGCTTGCAGGTTGTGGGTAGGTCGGCCTCCTTGTCGCAGCCGTGCACCACCAGCGCAATCTTGATGTCAGGCGCGGCGGCCAAGGTCTTGAGCAAGTCGAAAGTGGTGTACATCTCGGATTCGTAGGGCTGGTCCGCACGATCAGCACAACGCGGGTCTAGGAGGTAGGAGAGGATGTGTACAGGGCGTAGCGTGTAAATCTTGAGCTCATGCAAAGACTGCATCACGTGATGCCTGAGCAGGAGACGCTCGCTCGACGCCGGGTAGTCGAATGAAAATAAGCGGTGGTGTAGGTGAAAGAGCGCTGAGCGCACCACTCCGTGACAGCCGCCGTCCGACTGTCCGACGTCTAGTGCCGTCCCCAGCGGCTCCAGCAGCTTGAAGACCATACCCAGCTCGTCACAGTTGCTGTCCCGCTTCTCCGCTTGGGCGACGTCCGCTGACGCCCTACGCTGTTCATTGGACCCCTTCAACAGGCACACCGACTTGAACTCGGCGTCCACCACAGCCTTCTCCATCGCGCCTTGTGTTTTCAGCAGGGCAGCCGCCGCACTAAGCTGGGACTTCCAACTAGTGACTCCGGGCCGCTGCAGTTTCAGCACGCAGCCGTTCTCTGCTTGTCGGCACCGCTCGAGCACGGCCTTGGGGAAGCCGTGCGTCCGCCAGTACCGCGTCATGCTGCTGCGAAAGGCGAGGGGAAAATATACGAATGGTTGCTTGCATATATCCGCAAAGATAAGATCGCGACCGTGGGCGGCACACGGGATCATCATCATCCATGGATAGCGCACCTACAGCAAGCCCCACACGTCTTTTGTCTTGTTCTCCGTGTCCGACACAAACGCGCACACGTTGCGGGGCCCCAACGAGTCGATGCATGCGGCGAGGAAGACCGTCGTGTTCTCTGCTGTGTGTCTACTCTCGCCACGAACCTTAGTCTCGACGAAGGGCGGCTGCGGCACAAACAGTAGGATTTCTGAAATACTGTTTAGTACACGGTCAGACCAGCCGTCACCGCCCTCCGCGATACTCCCGTCCCGGACGCAGCGCTGGATAAGCGCGTCCACATGTACCGAAAGGGTCTTGAACTCCTTGTTTAGCAGCGGGCCGGCCTACGACCATCGCGACGGGGGCCAGTAAGCGGGGTTCAGGGCCCAAGCCAAGGCACGAAATGCCGAGGACTCGGTCGTCAGCAAAGGTACAGCGTTGCGATACATCCACTGGGTGCACAGAGAGTCCACGGCCTCCACTATCTCAAACGTCAGCACCTTGGCCATGGACAGGAGCGGGCCCGTCGCGGACGTAAACGGTCCCACAGCAGATCCTGATGCAGTGTCCATGCGAGCTCTACTGTCAGGGGACCCCGCCGTAGCTTCCATGTCTGCAAGCTCAGCCTGCAACATGTCGTCCCCGGCCTTGCGCTTATTTGCAACCAACCTCTGCAGCAAAACGCGTCGCTCCTCAGTAGGGAGAGTGCACTTAGGGCCGCCGATGTGCCGTTTAATCACAGTGGGGCTGCCGTACAGCTCCAGTTTGAAAAACTTGCACTTGAAGGACTTGGGCCGCGTGCCAGGGGTCAAATGCTCTCACACAGGGTCCTTGGAGGCACCCATGACACTGGCGCCACCGTATTGGTGCAGGTGATGCCCCGCAGCAGAGAGCAGCTGGCGGCTGAGGGGTTGCGTGGATCACAGAGTGGCCACCCCAGTCGTTGTCGCGGCCAGCGCAACCGTGGCCGTGAGGATGCCACCCGCGCCCGCCGAGGTGGCCACCGCCACCGCCGTGATGGTGACGGTGGTGGCCGGTAGCAGCGTAGTGGCCGGCAGCGGCGGAGCAGCCGGCGGCGGGGGGGGGGGGGGGGGGGGGAGTGGGCGAGTGGCCGGCAGCAGGGGAGTGGTCGGCAGCGTCAATGTGGCCGGCAGCGAGGTGGTGGCAGCCAGTGGGGGGGGAGTTCACGGTGAACGAATATCGGGAAGTGACGGGAAGGCCGACTGTCAGGGTGATTGCTAGCTGGGGGGCGCCTCGGGCGGATGGGACTCGGGGGTTGTCCATTTCTCTCCTCGCCGCCACTGCAACGCTCTTGCCCGTACGGGTGTTGCGCGGCGCATCCAAGGTGCCACACCACCACTGTCGTCCGGGTGTAAGCGCTGCCATGGACCAGAAAGGCGACTGGCGGTGCCCCTGGGAGAGGGAGTGGCACTGCTTGTGCCTATGCACAGAGAGCGCTTGGCCTGCCGCTGTACAAGGCTGTCGGCAGTTGCTATTCCTGTCACAGTGCAAGCAGCGTACAGTGACCGCCGTGACTTGGGCTGGCGGGGGGGTTCGGGTGAGCGACGTAGTTGTCATGAGGCAATGCAACGTCGCGTGCCTATGGCGTAGGCGTCGTGCTCGCCTGTGGGGCTGGAAACGTACCAGTGGAAAACCAGGAAGCTCTCAGACGAGACACACGTTGCATCGTTGACATACGAGTGACGTGACTTCTTTCGCTAATGGTTTCAGAAACCATGGCCGATGAATATTCATAAATATCGAAAAAAGAAACCATCAATGGTGATTTCCTCGAAATCTTGCAACCCTGCTACAGTGTGTTCGCGTCATGAGAGAATTATCTACAAGAGAACTAGCGCCCAAAAAATCGATTTATCGGCGAATCAAGTCGACAACGGAGCTTACGGATCTTGTGATGCCTGAGACTTCTCTGATGTCGTCACAACAGTTTTCAACGGTCGCTCTGGCCTGCGACGCGTTGCCGTCGCTCACACGTGCAGGACGTGGACGCGCCGTTCTTTGGTGGCTCAGGCAGTTTCCCGTGTACGCACCTTTGTTCGCCAGCTCCACAGCCCTGCCACTGTGGTACCATAGGCAGAGTTTTGGAGAGCTGCCATGACCAAGTCGCCCTTCAATATGGTGCCTTCGGAGGTGTCCCCGAACAGTCACAGCCTGACCGCTCCACGTATGCGCAGAGTTCGTCCCAGAGGCAGTACCTGTCTCAGTCAGCTACAGGCTTCAATTATTTATTTCGTTCCCCACTATGAGCACGTTCTAACTGCTGCCTCGTGCTCTATTTCATTGCCCCGCAGATGCGCTTCCCTTGTTTATTGTTCCTCTGCAATTCAGATGCGCACCCTTCAGCGGTGGTAGCAGTGCCGCAATCGCATGAAAACGAGGGCAGCTCCGAAGGAGAAGGTATGCACTCGCAAGGTTTCTACTTGGGGTGCGCAAGCGACGCTACAGTCTGTTTTTCGCGCGCTTTGGTGATTTAATTGCGTATACACGACATTTTCTGACCATGCCTGTGTCGTTTTCCCCTACAATCTACACTATTTCCTCTTCCTTCGTGTTTCTTCCTGCCGTGAATGTTCCCGGTTTTTCTGTTCCCTTTCGTTACGTTTCTCGCTTGTTGTCTTCTCCAAAGAATCCGGCAGCAAGCCGGCGTCGTCCCTGAGCGAGGGCTCCCCCGAGAAGCGCAACCATACACGTAAGCAGGTCAAGGTAAAGACCAAAGTCCTGATGGTGAAGGACGTGTCAGCCGGCATGGCAGTACACAAGGCTGCGGACAAGTGGGGCGTCAAAGTCAAGACGGCATACGACATTTAGAAAAAGCGCGACAGCCTTCTCTCGTGCCTGGAGGGCAGCAGTCACTTTGCCGCAAGCAAGCACCTCACCACCGGCCGGTACCTTCTGCTCGACGCGGCTGTGTCGACTGTTGCCAACCGCATCCGGAATCTGCGGCTGCCCCTCAGGTTTGGCCTGCTGCAAGCCGAGTGCAAGAAGCAGGTCCTGGCGATGGGCTTGAAGGGCTTTTCGGCGAGCCCCTGCTGGGTCTCCCAATGGCTCAATCACAGTGGCTTTGGTGGTTTTGTGCGGTTGTACTGGGAGGGTGGCTCCGTCGTCGAGGAACTCATCGCGGAGGGGATGGACCGCGTACGGTCGAAGCTCGCCCCGCTTCATCCTGAAAACATCCACAATGAGGATGAATCCAGATTTTCGTATAAGTGCCTGCCGACGGGGACCTACCTATCTCCGTAAGAGTCCTACGAAAGAGCGCACGGAACCGAGGCCCTGAAGAAAAAGGCGCAGACTAATTACGCGGTGTGCTGTAATGCCACTGTCTTGCGCATCCTCCCGCCCTTCTGTATTGGTAATTGCGATGTTCCTGTTTGTTTTGTCGACGCCGGCGCGGAGAAGCGCCGCCTCTGCCAATCAAGATCCAAAGCTTGGATGGTCAGCTTCCTTTTTGAACACAGGCTCACATTGGTGTGGTACCCTGAAGTGACAGCCAGGTAATTGGGACCATGGGCTTCGCTGTCGCACAATTGCGCTGCTTACGGCAAGCTGCTGCAGCTGTCAGGCGTCACCCACGTGTTTCAGCCGCCGAAAGTGACGGCGCAGCATCAGGCAATGGACCGGGGCTTCATTGCTGGCAACAAGACGCGGGCGCGCTGCGACACGCTGTCCCAGACGGACGACTCGTGGACCAACCTGGACGAGCGCCTGGCTCCAGCGCGGCCTCGAAAGCGGGGCGCCTGCGGGCTGGACTGTGGCAAACTTCCACATGTATTGGATGCAATCCGAATGATCATCAGAGCAGCGGCACACGTCACGCAGCAGCAGGTGGCGCGCTACTGGCTGAGCGCCAGAGTGCTTTCAGTCGAGCAGGCGGTGTATGGATGGATGGAAGCGTGCCTGCCTCCGCCCAAGGGCGACTGTACAGCTGGCCCAGATGCCACCAGAAGAGGGCTGTGGCACTGCCATGTGCTTGTGTTCCATGGGACTGTGCCCACTGAAGGGACAGGTACTGAGTCGGCTGCCGCGTGTGCCTTGCCCACCGATGATGACGGCATGTTCTTTGTGGGTAATGTGGGTGACGGGGCTCAACGCTCTTGTGGGATCCAAGAATGTGAAGTTAGAGAAGTCAGGTGTGGAGGCTGATGAGGAGGACTCGGCCGCAGGGGCTGCGCGGATGGCGGCGTTTCTGGCACGACTTTTTTGGCTCAGACGTGGATGGAAGCGCCAGTGCGGATGAGGCAAGTGCTTTCGATACGGATGCAGAGCACTCCACTGACTCTGAGGGGAGTGGTAAAGTCGTTGTACGAAGCTACCGAGAGTATATGGACACACAACGTGGTCGACCAAGCTTGTGTCGAAAGACGCAGATAGTGAACGTGAGAGGGTCAAAAATGGTGTGAGGCTCGTGTGAGACTGTCTGAAAGAGAAACCACCAAGGAAGAAAATGGCAGACAGAAATCTTCACTCTGAAGCAACGGTGTAGGTGGAAATAAGACAAGTGCACGGGGCAGGAACAGAAGCGAGACTATCATAGAGGCCCCAGCACGCGTTGTGTACGGCCACCAAGCCTGCACTCGGTGGTCGTAGGGTTGGGGGATGGCGAGCGCAAAGAATGGAGCAACAGACAAGCGTTGGATCTTGAAGCAAGTACCAACATTCGGTGAGGAAGAGGAAAGAATGCTAAAAGCATGCAGGGGTGATGTAGAAGCGCCAACATTTGCACGAAGCAGCACAGAGAGGGGAGTAGGAGGTGCGGAAAGGGCCCATCAGAGGAGCGAAAAATGCATTCGACAGAGACGCTGAAGCAAGCTGAGTGAGATCTGAACACGGAGCTCCGACACGGGGATAGAGTATACATCGATGCTGTGACAAAACAATATGTCGAAGAGAAAAGTATGAGCTTGTCGGGAGCGTAGGCATGGGAATGTCAGGAGGAGATCAATAAGAAGATCGGCTGCTTCCTGTGCGGGGTAATGGGTGCAGAAGTGGGTGTATGGTAGCGGACATAAAAAGACAGAGCTGTTGGGAGCTGTCGTGCCATAATGGATGAGAAAGACCAGTCGCGGGCCGGTAGTACAAGCGACGCTAAGTGAGCCTTACGGGAAGCACCCACGAAAGCGGATGAGGAATTGTCGACACAGGAAGGGGCCACCGGACGCACATTCAGCACAGCGCCAGAACCAATGGCCGATAGGGGAAAAGCCCTCGGCGGCAGAACGGAGGCGAAATGGAGCCGAAGAATAAGATCTTTTCCGGAAACAAGCTACTCATGAGGGGGGTAGGGTCATCACCGCGCCCAGTGGCACAGTGGTCAGGGGGTGTAAGCGGATCGGCAAGACGAGCGCCATCGCTCTTGAGTAAGATATGTGTGGGGCACGCGGTCGCACGAGAACGCGTGCGTGAAGCCTCGGAAGGCTATCACCAGGCTGGGCAGGGGGGCTGAAGTGGATTGCGGGCCACCCGTGCGGCCGCGGGTACATGGATACACACCGACGGGGGCTGTGCTCAAAAAAGAGTCGAGACGCGGGCCCTCCGACGCTCCGCACGACTGACGATGGGCATCACACGGGTGGTGTGCTCTCAAAGAGAGCAGTCCGTGACACTTACCGCAGCACTCCCGGCTACCGGCCGCGCACCAGCTCCAGCGGCCCTCTGAGCGCGGGCGCGCACGCGCTGCGAAAAAAAAGAGACCCTTTCATATCGTCAAAAGAGCGGGGACAGGACTGCTGGCCCGACACTGCAACGAGCAGGGGCTTTCATGAATACAGGGCACTCTGATATAATGGATACATATACTCGGATGAACTCATATTCAAAAAGAACGAGCCCGATTTTACATACTCTCATCTGAATAATACCGCCATTTAATGGCTCCAAAGTGGATACACGCAAGTCCAATGACTTAGCAAGCGAGAGATGCAGGTAGCTAACTACCTCAGGAAACTTCACTTGCCAGGCGCCTGACAATGCTCAAAGTCGGGACAGAGGACGCAGGCACATGTTCGAAAAGTGCTGAACAGTAGTGAGCAAACTCAGGGCCGATCGTCGACAGTAAACAGTCTGTACAAGCGTCGCGCGCGGCCGCTCATGGAAGGCCCGCAAACATCAGAATGAGTATCAAGACACAAGGCTAACCGAGATGGACACCAAAGCCGCAGCCCCTTGCCTCACATTGACATTCGCAAGCTCACTTCTGGTAATGGTCTGGCGTGGGCCGAGTTCATTCCGGGTGAATAGCTGGTCTTCAAGTCACGTATCGCTCAATTAGAATCGATTTTGCGCCGCACAAAGGAGCTGTAGAGAGGCCTCGAAAGAACTAGAATTCGGTTTATTGATGGATGACAGCCAATAGGCTGCGACGGAAGCTTCACCGGAGGGCATGCGGTGTTCGCCATGCCTCCGAGAAATCGGATACAAGAGAGTTCAATTTCAAATTGTCGACTTCTTCTGAGTCGACTGTCTCTTAGGACGAGAACACATTGTATCGCCTGTCCCAGAAAAAGTGCATCATGATTGGCATTAGGTACTGAACAAGAGAACTCAGGAAGGGCAATGCATCGTTGTCAAATCTGTCCACGGTCGTCGACGGCACCCCCGTCGTGGATTAATCTTCTTCCGAACGCTCATCTGCGCCGTGTAACCTGTCACCTACTGTGCCTCGGGTACCATGCGGATCAAGCAATAATGTGTGCGAATTGATACCTGCATGAATCTGTTCGTGTTTAGGAGTGCACGCAGAGCTGAGCGTGGATGCCGCGTCGACATGCCGCAGAGACCACCGATGAATTTCTGACAGTGCTTTTGCATTGCCTCTTCTTGTGATTGGTCATTCACCCGTAATGTTCTGATGATTATGAGATACTGTCTCTTTTAGGACGTGCTGGTGTAATGATGACCAAGTACACCCCCAAAAAACAGTGTATAGTCGGACAGCACCCTGCGAAATACAAACAATATCACAATGGACAACAAACACACATAGCCGAGGAAGAAGACGCAGACTACCACCCTGTTGCTTCCTGGACATTTATTTTTGCAGACGCCGCTTCTACTGATGTTGACCAGTCATTCTACGCCAGACGGACACGCAACCGCACGGGCTTTTGAGCATTGACAGCTGCTGGAACTGGCCTGTACTGGGGGGTACCCCACACACGGTCCCTTTGCCGCTGGGCAGCATTGCGCAGGGCTTCCTTGCGTCGGCGACAGGCAGAGTTGCTTCGGCGCTGGTAGGCGTCTTGCTCGTATGCGACCAGCTGCGCTACGCGTGCGACGCGGGCGTCCGGCGGTCCATCAGCCGGTTGCGGTCGATGCGCCGGGAGACGTACCCGGCGCCCTCAGGTAGGCAGCCACGGTGGTCTTGCCCGCCGGCACCGTAAAAAAAGCGACCTCCAGCTTGGCGACCATGTTCTCCGTGAGGCGCACGCCCCGGAGTCGACGGAGGGTGCCCTTCTTACTCGGGGGGGGGGAAGCCACGGCGGCCCCCGCACCGCCAGGAACCCGTCTGGGGCGGCGGCGCCCCCACATGGCATTGACTGCGGCCGACTAGGCGGCACGTCGAGGCCCGCCGCGGCGCCGGTCTCGGCTCGCGACGATACAGATGTAGGGGTGGATGCCGGGCTCGCAGCGCCGGTCTGATGTGTCCTCACATGGGCGCGGTGGGCCACTGACAATCGATTTACGTGCAGACGGTTGACCAACAGGGCCCTGGGTCGCATCAAATGCGCTGTAGGTCAGCATCGTTGGATTGATCAACAATTAGCCACCACGGGCCTCCTGGTCAGCCATGCCGATCACCACAGGTTCGGGGGTGCCCGCAGGCTCCTTCCCCCAGGTATTGTCCGGGGCCACACCGGCTCTGTCGGCAGCGCCCAGCACCGCGCCTCTGTCAGAGATGACTCGCGCCGCGGCCGTGGCCGCGGCCCTGCCGTTACTGTTGGGCGCAGCGAAGTTTTCCTTCGCAGCATGCGTCCCGTGGCCGCCGCAGTCCCCGGCCGATTCCGCAGAGCCAGTCGTGCGCAGGCTCGTTCCCCACCTGTGGCCCCCGTGGTTACCACAGGGAGTTTTAGTCGGGTACGACTCACTACTTCAAGGACTGTGTTTAGGTCAAAGATCAGGTGCACTGCTCCTCATCGCTTCCTGAAGATCACACAGTCCACACTGGTGTCCCTTGTATTAAGGATATGTGCCTGTGGACGAGACAGTACGCTTCCCTGGTCTTTTGTTTCTTTTGTTGTCGTCATTCCTTCCCCTTTCATCGTTCCCCGTAGTTTAGCAGTGTGCCACGTCCCAACCTCGGTGCTGTCCTCCGTCAGTGGATTCGTCGACATGCGCTCTCGAACCTGCTGCCGCATGTTTTGGATGGACAGCAATCGTTTCTGTACCCCAAAAATGCGTCAAGTGTTTTGTCATGGGGCGCGATCCCGATACCAATGCGCTGGACCCCCGTGTACTCAAGCGCAACATCATGGTGAATGGTGTGAATTTCATCAAAAAGCCGCAGAAGAAACTGATGGGGTTTTTCCGCGTTCGCCAGTCCTCCCAAGTTGAGCAGGTATACGTCGACGCGGCCCAGCTAATTCAGTACCGATGCTCGTATAAGGACAAGCTGTTGAAGGACAAGGCTCGCGAGCATTGCGGGCTGCTGGCCAATGTGGCCTTTCTCCCGACTCCGATGTCGGCAGATGTGCACAACCTGCACGAGTCGGTCTCGGCGGCCGCTGCAGTGGCGCCAGGCAGCTCGGCGGCCACGTAGGAGCTGGCGCAATGCGCTGACGTGGGGCTCAAAGCCCTTGAAAGCGCCTGGGCTGGGGCCGTGAGGGACTCCACGGGCCGCCCGAGCGGCATCGCGTCTGACGGCGCCCCCGCTGCAGCCCGGTCCAGGCTGAGAAGCCGCACACAGGCTGCTCATACGCATGCCGCTGAGCGCATCCAGTCCGCATCGGTGGCGCTAAAACCGCCACAGAGAGTCTACAACTGTACCTTCCGCCCCTTTCTTTGTTCTGCCAGTATTCTTTGTGCAATTCGCTGCACCTGCTTCTCTGTCTCTCTCACTCGCGCTATGGTTTTGGTAGTCAAATAACATATTCCGTGGTATGCAGCATTCCTGTTTGATTATGCTTGTGACTACAACACACAGCCACGCATCAGCACACAAAACGCGAGCTCCTACTGCCAGCTTGCGGCTGAAAGTGAATCTCACTTATCCGTCTGACCCCAATTCTTAGCAACTGGCCTCTGAAGAAGGCTTGATCTGATCCCCACGAACAGAGAAACATACGGCCCGCCTCGGGAGAGTCTCGCGGGGTCGGTGGGTTTTCCTGCTTTCGCTGGGGCGCTTCTGTTCTCCTGCTGGAATATGCATCCAAGAAAGTATCTGCTCCAGTTCTTGCCGCAATGCCTTTTCATATGACAACAGCTCGGAATCGCACAATACGATCAGAAAAACAGAGTCATTCTCCGTATGTTTGACAGATGATGACCACACGGGTGCTGTCAAACCGGGCAAGGCAGTCCTGTGAAGCGTCTGTCGCGCCAGGTGCGACACACCAGGCTGCGTCATTGTTCCAGGGAGCTTTCCGTCATCATGCCCGCCCGCCCTTCTGGGCCGTTGTCAATCTCCTGCACTTCTGCCTTGCCTCACCCCGGCCCAGCGCAAGTTGATACGCGACAAATGACCCCCCTAATAACCTTCCTGGTGTCAGGCCTCGCTGCCCCCATCAGCTCTGCCCCGCTGTCGGTGCAGCCCGGTCCGAAAACAACAAGACCTTCACACGCCACACTACCACCTCTGCCACCGTGTTGGAGCGAGACTAGCGGCCTGAAATAGGTTGTCCGAATGGCCGCCACGCGCGCCCTCGCCCCCCCCTCTGCCACCGTGTTGAAGGAAGACGAGCGGTCCCCAGACGATAGTACAAGTGCCCGCCACGCGCGTCCTCGCCACTCCTCTCTGCCACCGTGTTGGAGCAAGGCGAACGGTTACCAAAAGATTGTCCAAATGCCCGTGACGCGGTTCCTTTTTCGACGAAAACAATTCAAGACAGTGAGTGTCGGCCGATGTGCGCCGCCTGTGCCGACACTGCACACCACAGGCGATGGACCAACAAGGGGAACGTGGATGTGCCACGCGCACGCGCTGCCGCCGTGCGGCGCCTCACCTTGGCAGCCAACGGCCCAGTCATCTTAATCGCCCGCATACGACAGCAATCCTCGTGAACCGCGTCACACGCCACCTCCGCCCACGTCTCGCGCAACAGGGCCTCTTGCTTCTTTTCTTGCTTAGACCGCTTGGCACGCGCCGCCTCAGCAGTCAAAATCTTTTTCACCTCAGCCTTCGCCTCTCGGGCACGTTGCCGGCCTCCTTTATCGCTTTGGTGGCCATCTTCGCGGCTGTCTCACCCTCGAGGGCAGCCAGCACGACAGACGCGGTCAGCACAGTTCCGCGTCCGGCTGTGGACAGTGTCGCATTGACAGCCCTTGGCCACTTGATGTCTTTGCGATTGGACGGGAGCAGCCGTCTGGTCAGCAGCTCGAAGTCGACACTCGCGATTGGGGTGTCGGCCTCCTTGCTGAGCTCCTCACGGCTCACGGCTCCTGAGTCCAGAGGCCAGATGCCCACGCGACGAAGCGCAGAGCGCAGTGCGCTCTCTGTCAGCGCGTTGGATGCCGCGCCGGAAGTGGAGCACATCAGCTCGGGGGTGTTAAACAGGCGGCCTGCATCTCGGCACTCGAAAGCTATCTTCCGTACCCGCGACCGCACCTTCGGCTGGTAGAGGCCAAGCGTGCTCGAGTTGTCCAGCGCCTGCAAAATGTAATACTTTTGCAACGGCTTCACGATGACGTGCACATTCGACCGCAGGAGTACGATAAGGCCCTTTGGTGACAAGCGCACCTTGGTGTCATTCAGCGAAGAAACCTTGGCCTCCTCCGGGTAGTAGGACCGCGCAACATTGGCAAACATCTCACACCAAACGTCAAACACAGCTTTATCCATACCTGGAGGGGACCGCCGCCACACAATGCTCTCGTCATTCAGCCACGCCGTCAGCGCCGCGTCCCGTTTAAAGCAATCCGGCCCCGTCGCGATGACAATGCCGTGACCTGGGGCCTGACCGTCGACCACTACCAAGTGGGGTGCCACGACACCAGCCGCCGCCCCGTACAAGGCCATTGTACATGCGCCGGAGCCAGAAGCAGACGGAGGCAGGGTGAACTCCGGCTTGGTCATTCTCACCCCCCTAACAATCCCGATGCGGCTGGCAATCACCGAGATGCGCGCGCGGGTGTGCGTCTCGTCCATGTTCCATACCTGGCGGGAGGAAAACCTTTTGTCGTCACGGTACATGAGTGACAACAAAGCGTACCAGCGCCGCACCACCTCGGGTCTTGAGTTGCGCGCCTGGCTCTCCTCAAGGGTGCCCACGCGGTACTTCACAAGCTCTGGGTGTCGGTCGAGGACGCACGTGACCCAGCCTCGCCCCGGGGTGAGAGAGCCGTTGAATCGGGCCCGGGCCTCCGCCTGCCGGTCCAACGACAGCTCAGACAGGTAGAGGGCGCAAACTCGAGAGACGGAATCTTGCGTCAGCCCGCGGCCGACCGTGGCGTTGACGGCAAGATATTTGGCCAGCAGCACCTTCTCCTCAGGATTGAAAAAGGTTGACGGGACACGGCAGCGCACGACACGCCCGTTAAGAACGAAGTAGCGGGCTCGCGCGTGGGACATCCAAAATCGCTCCGAAAACGCCTTGGTCGTCAGCCCGCCGGGCTTCGCAAGCTTCGGACCAGCGACTCTGGCCTTGTCGAGGTCAGTAGGATCCTCAGCCCGCGCCGAGCGCTCGTGTGGAGGCATGGCGGGAGGCTGGGGGGAGGGGAGGGAGGTGCGAGGAGGGCAGGGGTCATAATGGACAAACACGTGGCCGACGATGAAAAAGATTGCACTACACCTATCGCCAGGGCCGTTAGTTACATGTGAGTTGATCGTGGATAGCGCGCTCTTTTCTTCTCTCTGGCGGCACTGCGCGGCCCCACGTGATGGCCGTTGTGCGCGCTCTACAACGTTCGCGAGCCCTTGAGTTGGCGCGTACGGCGGTGCGCAGAGCTGTTGGGGTTCTCTTTTCATTGAATTATTAAAAAACTCTTAGTGAGCGTCGGGGGGCATTTCCAGATGACTGCGGGACCCGATTTCATAGGTAAACACTGTGGTTGTCACACACAAGCCTGGGCCACTACAACGGCCACCTACGTGTCCAGCGGCGTGGTGGTACCAAGAAAACAGGAAAGAACAAGAAAAATCATATACGCACAGCAAGCAAAGGACATCGCACTATTCTATACCGGAACTGCCGTCGCTCTCCTCATCAAACGAGCCACTCTCACCCTTCACACCCCCAGACTCCATGTCCAGCTTTTATTCCCCCATTGATTCTTCCACAGCCAGGCTCACCTCAACGACCGCCCGATAGTTGTTCCCCATCAAGAAACCAATCATACAGCTTGTACTCGATGCACGACGACATGATAGGCCAACCGTCGAGTAAAACAAGAATCCGAGGCCAGTGGGAGGGGGGGGAGTGTGTGGGGCCTGTGGTGCGTGTCGCGGGCACGGTATGAGCGATGGGTGCGGCGCGTGGAGAGTGTGTGGGGCGAGCGACGCGCCGCCCAGAGGAGTCGTGGAGAACTGGCGCAGTGATGCTTCAATTATTCGGAAGAGCTTGAAAACAAATGAGATCGACAAGAAAAAAGATACAATGGCATCCATGGCAGAGAATCCCCCTCTGCCTCTTGCAACAGCAGAGAAGAGCCGCTACAATACTCCTCCTTCCGCGGCCATTCGCGGCAGCGCCGTAGGACCTTTTTTGACACAGAAAGCACGAACATGGCGTCTGTACACCATGGAAAATCGCCGGACAAAATCGTCCACCCACTCTGGGTTTTCCGGCCTTGTAGATCTGGACTTAAGAAGAATCTGGTGGAAGTTACGTCCTGAAAGATCAACAGGGCACATTTCGGGCGGTGAAGCGCCACCACGCCGAGACGCCGCGGGCTGCTATAAACCGCCATCAACGGCGCCCAAATTGCCGAGAAAAAAACAAGTCACCAGGACCATATCACCTCGCCCACGCACCTTTCTCGCCCCCAAACAAGCTGCCACCATCCAGCAGATGGCTTTGAGAAACAACAGCAACGCGGCGATGGCTCAGGCGATCGACCTCAACCAGAGTACCGTTGACTACGTTGCCAAGTCCGTGCGGAATGGCGCTTGGGCGGCCAAGGTCGATGGTCGGGGCCGCCCTCCCCTCTTTTCCCCCGGTACATCCGCGCTTTCGCCCGCATTTTCAAAGTCTTCCGCTTCTCCTCCGTAAAGGACATCACGCGACGGGTGAAAGCGCCTCGGACGAGCGCCGAAAGCACCCGCACGGTACGGCGAGCCACACACAAGCTGAGAATTTTGACCGCCATGCCTGCCACCAGGCCCTGGGTTTCGGATGCTAACATGGTCAAGCGCGTGGCCTGGGCCGAAGAGAGACAGAGCTGGGGCGACAAGTGGGGCTGTGCTTTCTTTACAGACGAGTCGTCTTTCGAAGTCAAACTTCCAAGCCGTGCGCGCGTCTGGTGGTTTGTGGACAAGCGGCTCCGGCCGTGGTTCCTCCGGCCGTCCTTTAAGAGCGGTCGACAGACCCTCATGGTTTGGGCTGGCTTCTCAGCCCGCGGCCGCACCCCGCTCCGCCACGTCAGCGGGTCGAAGAACACGGATCAGTACGAGGAGGTACTCGCCGAAGACATCTTCTACTACATAGTGGCCGACTACGGCGCTCCGGACGCCGCCTGGCTGCGACAGGACATGGCACCGTGCCTCGCATCGAAGAGCAGCAAGGCCGCCAAGGTCTCCCTCTGGCTCAAGCCCCTGCCATGGATGAGGCAAAGCCCTGACATAAACCCGATTGAGAATGTGCGGAATGAGCTGGACCGCCGCCTCGGGCCACCTCCCCCAAGAACTTGGAAGAGCTGTGGGGGGCGCTGCGGGCGGAGTGGGATGGCATCCCCGATGCGTTCTTTAACTCCCTTCTACAGTCCATGCCCCGCCGTGTGAGTGCCGTCATCGCTTCCAAGGCCGCCGGCGCCAAGTATTGATTATGGGACAGTGAGGGGGGGGTGACGGGTTCGGGGGGGTGGCCACTACACTTTTCATGCTTCTCAAACGGTTTTTGGTAGTGACGTTCGGAAGGGGGAGAAGACAGTCGAAGCACAAAGTCCCAGTGGCTGCCTGCGCTTCCAGCCTACAGGGGGTTATTGATTGCGTGACAAAATAAGATTTTGGACTTGACACACAAAGTGGGCGGACGATATTGCCCACGGACTGCGCACGTTCTGGAACGTGGCCACGTCGCGACCTTGTGATGTATGAACTCACAGGCATTTTTTGTACTGTAGGTCTTTATATTTTCTTTTCTCGACCGCACTGTACTCTTTTCTACCATCAGGATGCTCGTCAGATAGATATTTTATGCACAGGTAATAAATGCTGCTGAGTACTGTGCTCTTCTAAAAAGCACTTCTTCTTGGTTGATGTGCCGTTCGCTGGTGCTGCGGACGCAAAGTGGGGTGTCTCCCATCAGTCATATGCTTCCGGCGTGGGTAGTGCCCACCGTCCCGGTGGCGCCTCCCCCGAAAGCCGCCACCAGGCGCGCGGCGCTCCCCGGGTGGGGAGCCCCCTCGCCATAGGGAGGGTGCGCCACTCCCGATGGCGCCACCCAGCCGCGGGGATATAGTGGATACTGAGGGCACGGGGGTTCACTTTGTGGGTGCTCCCCCCGTGCCCATAACACGGCCGAACCCCAGAATATTCAAAGTCGCATGCGATGGGAATTCTATCGTAACCCGCCACATAGATTGTATTTTTTGATTTTTATCGCGGTGCCAGCGAGGTGGCGACCTGGAACTTCGCTGACGCTGCCGACTATTCCCCCCGCGTACATCCTTTCGGTGCTGGCTTCCTTTGTCGGCTACTGCCAGGTGCCGCGGGCGGCAGCGCGCCGCCTCGCGGCCGATGGCGGCTGGCAGAGATGCGGCTCTGCTCGTTCAGGAACGACCTCCGCTCAGCCGCCTCCAGTGGGAACGTGGCCGGTGCCGGCCACGAATAATAAAAAACCATCCACGACGCAGCCGGCTCCGTCGGCGGCACCGGCACCCCCTCCACCTCCGCAGGCCGCGCCGGCGCCGCCAACTGTGTCGGTGGTGGCGCCTGTTCGGGGGCGGGGGGCATCTGCGGCGGGACCGGCACACTGGCGGGCACCACTTCCCCCCCCCCCCCCCCCCCCCCCCCCCCCCCCCCCCCCCCCCCCCCCCCCGCCCCACTTGCTGCCGCGCCCACCTCCGCCGCCTTGGTCCGGCGTCGGGCGCCAGCAGTGCGATTGCGTACCGCGCGCGCCAGAAGAGCGCACGCCGCCC
>ENA-ORXT01002386-ORXT01002386.1-marine-metagenome-genome-assembly--contig:-NODE-2386-length-22650-cov-10.167412_pt1 | contig 22650 bp, 14 predicted proteins | sample MGYA00237868_ERZ511482 | MGnify/ENA metagenome assembly ERZ511482
GGTAAACATCGCCATAACCAACAGTAGGCAAAGTAGCTTTACTGATACAGAAACCTACCGCTTTTCATTTTCCGTTTCCCTTTTTTATGCTGTTTTCTATTCTACAACCAACTCCTAACGCCGCCATGTCGAGAGCAAGTACCTCTGCGGTTGTGGCTAAAGCTGTAAGTGCCATCTCTGCAAATGGCGGTTGCGCCTGATGGTTTGCCCGTGTAGCGTGTTGGTGATTGTACGGTTTCGTTATAACTGTTGCTGTAATAGGTTATTGGCTCTGTTTGTTGGGCTTTCTTGTATTTTATAGGTTTTTGTATGTAATTATTTTAACTAAGCATGAATAAAGCCTTTAATATTTTCCGCATAAGCTGTTCTACCTGCTTTATCAGTGACTTTTATAGCATATATGCCCGATTTTAAGTTAGATGAAGATATAAAACTCAATTGTCAAAGTGCTAATTTATTGCATATTTATTTTATATTTTAAATATAATTCATATCTTAGCATAAGCCAAAAAAACATTGTCTTATAATTCTCACTTCTTCGGGGGAAAGAGCAAGGTTTATTAGGTGATATACATTAAACAATAAATTCTTTAACTAAAAAATTATATGCTATGCGATTTAATGCTATACTTTTAATTACCTTACTGACTATTTTCTTTTTGTTTAACATAAATGTACTTTTTGCTAACACCAATGATCAGTTATGTGATAATCTTTCTTTATTATTAGTAGCTCCTCAAGACGAATGTAACTATGCCAATTTTTATTTTAATGGCAATATATCAGAAATAAATACTGATTGTTTTCCAAACGAACCAGACACCATCTTTAAAGTAGTAGTACCTGAAAATGGGCAATTTTTGGTAACAGCTAATCGAATGGCACTCTCGCTTTATACCAATTGTACTGAAAATAATATAATATGTGAAACAATTTTTAGTTCAGAACTCATTTCAAATTTGCCACCTAATGATACTTTATTTGCAAGATTTACCCCTTACTTTTCCTCTGCTACTGAAGAGTTTCGGGTTTGTTTTTCAGAGGCAAATACTTCTGAGAATGCCACTTGCGAAAATGCAACCTTTGCTCCGGTAGGTTATGAAAATGACTGTTTAATAGGTAATACAATAAAAACAAATGTAACACATAATACAGTAAACATATTGCCAGAATGCCCAATAGCTGTCAGCTTTGATTTTGATGTTTATTTTGAATTTACCGCACCACCCAATGGTTATGTTAAAATAGTATCAGAGGAGGACTTATACATGTCAATATATGATAATTGTGTTTCTAACCTGGTAATTTGCGGCTTTCAGGAAAATACAGTAGTACCTCAGTTAACACCTGGTGAAACATATATTCTTCAAGTATTTGGCAGGTTTAGTAATGAATTTGATCTTTGTATTTTTGAGGTAGAACCACAAGTGAATAATACTTGTGAAAATGCTGTTTTTGTAAATGTTGCTACTAATAATAATTGCGAAACGGTAAGCTTTGAGTTTAATAACATTAATAATTCCTTAGATATTAATACATCATGTGATTCATTTAATACCAGCGATTCCTTTTATAAATTTGTAGTTCCGCCAAGCGGGCATGTCACCTTATTGGGTGAGTTTTATTCTGCCTGGGCGGCTTTATATAATTCTTGTAATGAAGAAAGTATTTTCTGTGACTTTATAACTTGGGATACAGGTATAAGTAATTTGACCCCTGGGGATACACTTATTTTACAATTGATAGAAAATTATGAAAGGGTTTATAATACTTGCATTGTTGAAGTAAGTCCATCACCTAACGATGATTGTGAAAATGCCACCGAATTTACTATTGGAAGTGAAGAAGAATGCTTAGTTAACCAAATTAGTTATGTAACAATTTATAATAAAGAAGAAGATTTTTCATTTGATGATTGTAGCCGTTATTATAGAGATGCTTATTATGCCTTTACCACACCGGCAAGTGGCTATGTATCAATAAAAAGCAACCACAGCACACACGCGGAAATATTAAATAATTGTGATGGATTAATTGAACAATGTGTAGGTATTTCTGATAACTATGTTATTCCTTATACAACCCCTGGTACAGAAAATCTTTTAAGAGTGGATGTAGATATTGATACTTTTGAACTTTGTATTTTCGAAATAACCCCAACCTTTAATAATAACTGTGAAAATGCAGAGTTAATTTATCCACTACCTTTAAATAGTTGTAATAATGATACTATTGCAGTTGATATGACTTTCAATACCTCTGAGATAATTCCTCCTTGTTCAAGCAATAGGCCACCAAGTAAAGACATATTTTACAAATTTGTAGTACCCGAAGGTGGGCAAATAGAAATTGACTTTGATACTAATGTAAACTTTTCAATTTATGATAGTTGTAACGGTAATTCTTTGCATTGTGGAACAACTACATTCGGAACAACTATTGATGATCTTCCGGTTGGAGATACTTTAATATTACAGCTCTTTCCGTTGAACGAATTAATAGCAGATGTTTGTGTAATAGCTATACTTCCTTCATCAAATAATACCTGTAGTACACCTACTAATCTATCAATTTATAATGCTGAGGAATGCACGAATAACAAGTTTGTTCAGTACGTTGGTAACAACATTGTTGACTTAGAGCAAAACTGTTTTAATAATATTTATAGAGATGCTTTTTTTGAATTTACCGCACCAATAAGTGGTTCAGTAAGGGTAAATAGCAATTCAGATTTATTAATTTACAATGGTTGCGAAGATGTAAATCCCACATGTCTTGATAGTGGAAGTATAATGCCTTCATTAGAACCAGGTAATACTTATATTATACAATCGGTATTAAATTACAATACCGATACACTTAAAATATGTTTAACCAGTATTCAACCAAGCAATAATGACAGTTGCGAAAATGCAACCGTTCTAAATACATATCCATTAGATAATTGCGAAAATCTTGTCGAAGTTGATTTAAGTCAAAACTCATTGGATATTTTACCCTCTTGCAGGCCTAACATGGAAGCGGATGCTTTTTTTGAATTTACAGCTCCATCAAGTGGCCAGGTAGTTTTAAGTCTATCTACTTCCGATGCAGGCCTTGCAATATATGAAAGCTGTAACCTGCAGAGTATTTTATGTGTTTTTGGAGAAATAGATGGTTACTTAATAGGAGACTTAGCACCAGGCAACCAATATGTTTTACAAATATTTAAACAAGAAGTGCAATCAACCTTTAATATATGTTTGGAGGAGGCTACCCCTACTGTTAATGATTTATGTGAGAACGCAGTTTTATTGGAAGTTGAAGAAGTTTGTACCGGTTCTGATGATTACTTTGATATTACTTATAACACAATCGAAAACCAACCAAGTTGCCGTTCTGCTGATAATGATGCCTACTTTAAGTTTATAGTACCTGCAAATGGTTATGTTCGAATTAATGACTATTCAAACTCTGGCTCATACGGTTATGCGCTTTATAATGCGTGCAACGGCTCATTACTTAAATGCGATAGTAGTTTTGATAATAATATTATAGGCTCCCTAAGCCCTGGCAGTTTAGTTGTTTTGCAAATATTTAATATAAGTAATAGTACAGAATTTAGTTTATGCTTAAGTCAGGTTAGCCCCAGCGAAAATAACCTTTGCGAAAATGCCTTACCTTTTCCTTTAGCAGAACAAGGCAATTGTAGTGTTATGGAAATACCTGTTCAAATAAGCAATAATACCTTAAACTTTAATGTATGCAGTAGCTATGCATTAGCCGATGTGTTTTACTATTTTACTGCGCCACCAACAGGCAATGTAAATATTACCCTACAAGGCAACTCTGCAGAATTTGCCTTGTACGATAGTTGTGAAAATAGCAATGATATTATTGAATGTGGTAAAAACGAATTTGTAAAAGGTTTAACACCAGAGCAAACCTATATTTTGCAACTATATAGTAGAAACGAAGATTTAATTGCAGCTTGTGTTGAAATAATAGAACCTACTGAAAATAATTTTTGTGAAAGTGCCTTGCCCTTAACTGTACAAGATTTTGAAAACTGTAGTTCTAATTCTGTTTTACAAAACCTTGAATATAACTCAAGTATTACCGGGGTATGCAGAGATGGTACTTTTCAATCCAACGCTTTTTATCAATTTGAAGCCCCACCATCGGGTGCTGTAGATATTGAGATAAATACACTGTATAATTATTTTGATGTTGCCGTTTATGAAAGTTGCGATGCTGAGCCAATCTTATGTTTAGATGATTTGCGGGAGGAATCAATAACAGGTCTTATCCCCGGCTTAACTTATTATATACAATTGCTTACCAGTAATAATTTTAACGAAGTAGAATTTTGTTTATTCGAAGTAAATCCATCGCCCAATCAAAATTGTGAAGATGCTATTTTATTAAACGTTGAAGAACTGGGCTTATGCACAGGTAATTTTTTGGATCTTAGCTTTAATAATTTACAATATAATCTACCTTGCAATTCAGATTTTACTGCCGATGCATATTACAAGTTTGTGGTTCCGGCAAGCGGTATGGTCAGGTATTTTGCATCTGAAGAAAATGCAGGTTTTGCATTATATGAAAGTTGTGGTGATAATAGTTTAATTTGCCGTTCTTATAGCAATATTTTAATTATAGACGATCTGCCACCAAATGATACACTTCTTTTACAAATAGCAGTAGATAAAACCCGGTCGCACGATACAGATGCGGCTTTTGAGTTTTGCCTTGAAGAAATAAGGCCATCAATAAACAATACTTGTAATGAAGCACTTGAGTTAACCGTAGGAGGTGTTGAAAACTGCACCCAAAACTTTGTTGAAGTAAATACTACTTACAATACAGCAGAATTTGCCGCTACTTGCGGTGAGGGTGTTGATGCTTTTTATGAATTTACTGCACCTGAAAGTGGTTATGTAAAATTAATAAGTGATGCTACATTCGGGGTTACCTTATATCCTGCTTGCGATATTAGCGAGGTGTATTGTTTAACTTATGCGCAAAATGCTGTATTACCTTACTTAAGCCCAGGAGAAAAGTATATTTTTCGCTTGTTTAAAATGTACATTACCCAACCGGACTTCAATCCGTTGGGGATATGTTTAGTTAAAGTAACACCTGGTGAAAATGATAATTGCCAAGATCCCGTATTAATAAATGTTACAGACGAAAATGATAATTGCGAAGATAATTATATGCAGGTTGATAACTTTAACAATCCATTAGATTTGCCATCAATAAAAGGAAATTCAGACTATAATTATTTTGTACCAGAATGTTTTGACGAAGCCAATACTGATGCTATTTTTAAGTTTGTAGTTCCCCAAAGTGGGCAATTTAAAATAAATGTTACTACTACTGACCTTGGTGCAGCATTTTACGATAATTGCGAAAACGCATACCTTGAATGTAAAAGAAATGATTTAACTGACCATATATTTAGAAACTTTGTGCCGGGCGATACAATAATATTACAACTGTTTCAAACAAATGGCAGTAGCTTTGAGTTTTGCGTTCAACACGCTCCACCTACCATTAATAATACTTGCGAAAATGCAATATTAATTGACATTTCAAATGGCCAATATTGCAATGAAGAATTGGACATTTCAAGCAATACTTTTAATATTGAGAGTTGCAATAACGGAAAATTTATTAATGCCAAAGATATGTACTTTAAATTTGTTGCACCCGAAAGTGGGGCAATTAGAATTGATGGTGCTTTTTATTACGGCCTTTACGAAGATGGTTGTACAGAACTAATCAGATGTGCTTACGATGAACAAATTTCTTTTTATGCCTTAAGCAGTTTAAGCCCTGGCGAAACATATGTTATCCAGGTTTTTAACAATTCTGTTTGCATAGAAGCCATTTATCCCCCGGAAAATAATGTATGTGAAAATGCGATTTTTTTAAATACTGGAGAATGTGCAGATTTTGATTTAAATGAGTTTACACTTAACAAATTACATAGCTGCAGTTCTAATCACTTTGACGTTTTTTATAAAATAGTAGTATCAGAAAATGGTGAAATATTATTGAGTACATCACCAAGAACTGGCTTAGCTATATTTGAAAATTGTAGTGGAAACCAGCTATACTGCAACAAGTACCCTTATACAGGAGTTTACGGTGATTTGCCACCAAACGACACTATATTAATTCAGTTGTTTGAAGCAAACAGGTTTGAAAGTACACTTTGTTTAGATCCAATTCCATATTCAGTTAACAATACCTGTGAAAATGCAATTCATCTCTCAATAAACGAAGGCCCAAAATCGTGTTTGCCAAATGCAACATCAATAAATGGAGAATATAATACCAATAATTTGGCAGTAAATTGCACTGCGCTTAAAGACGCATTTTATACATTTACTTTTCCGGAAAATGGCTTTGTAAAAATGGATGCTAACCGTTCATTTGGTGCAGCTTTGTATGATGATTGCGAAGGCGATTTTATTTGGTGCAGAGAAACCAATACGGAAGATTTTGTAATAGCCGGTTTGGCTGCTGGAGAAACTTATTTATTGCAAATTTTCGATTTTTCTAATTATGATTTTGCTTTATGTTTAACAAATGTTCAACCCAGCATTAATAATAGTTGTTCTGAAGCTATACCTGTTGATGTATTTGCACAAGATAACTGTAGCAGTGATGTTTACATAGAAGTACTTTTAGATGGCAATACACTAAACTTATACCCGGCTTGCGACCGTATCTTAAATACTGTAACAGCCGATGCTTATTACAAGTTTATTGTACCTCAAAGTGGGCAGGTTAAAATTATTACAGAAAACAAAAATGCAGGTATTGCCATATATGATGCCTGTTCAGATTCTATATTATACTGTGTAGAATTTGATTACGACGATGTAATAAAAGGCTTGCCTGCAAATGAAGATGTGATTTTACAGTTTTTTTCTATAAGTGTAAATAATTTTAATTTTTGTATAGAAGATGCACCAGCTTTACCAAACAATACTTACGAAAATGCGATATTGGTTGTGCCAAATGGTCCAGAAGTTTGCCCAGTATATACTAACTATGTTAACTTGAGTGCAAATAATTTAAGCAAAGCTCCAGATTGTGACGAAAATGCTACGGTAGATATTTTTTATAAAACCATAGTACCCCAAAACGGAGAACTACAAATTTACACCGAATACTTTACCGGCTTAGAGGTATATAATACTTTAAACGAAACAGCAATTTATTGTGATCCTAGTTCTTCTGATCATTTACTGATAAACTTAGTTCCAAACGATACGCTAATACTTCATTTTTTCGACAGAGAATACAATGGCAGCCATCTCTCTTTTTGTTTAGAAGAAACTGTTAACCCATTTTTAACTCCATCCCTAAATAATAATTATTGTGCAGATGACGCATCTTTATTGCATATTAATGAACCATTTAGTTGCGACTCAATTTATCGACTTAATTTAGCAGCAAACGTTTTAACCGAAACCTCAGCCTGTGCGCTTAATGCAGAAGCTGATGCATTTTACAAAATAATAATTCCGCTATCTGGGAGGCTTAAAATTTCTGCAAACAACGCTGAAAGTGTAGAACTATTTAATGAATGTAACAATAAGATAGCCTGTTTAAAAGACTTAAATGGTGGTATAATTGAAAACTTAGCACCAGGCGAAACTGTAATATTAAGATTGCTTGTTGAACAAATAAACAGCGTTGACCTTTGTTTACAAGATGCTATATTGAATGAAAACAACAGTTGCGATAAAGCGATACTTATACCGGTAAATGAAAATGATTCTAATATTATCAACAAAATAGAGGTTGAAAACAGAGCTAATACATTACAGCTTGCCAATGAATGTAATATTAGTGCAGAAGCAGATGTGTTTTATAAGTTTGTAGTGCCATCAAGTGGATTGATTCAATACAACGATGATGACTGGGTATATCTTTCTATATATTCAAATTGTAGTGAAAGCCCAATTTATTGTGTGGATGGCAGAGATAATGTTCCAACGGTTTTCGAATTAAATCCAGGTGATACTATGGTTCTGCAACTATCTCAAAGATATTCTTCAAATTTCGAATTTTCTTTAGTTGAAGCTGAAGGGCTAAATAATCATAACTGTCAAAGCGCATTACCTGTTAGTATTCAACAGGCAGAAAATTGTTATGAAAATCAAATTGAAGCTTCCGTTCAAAGTTACAGCTTATCATTACAAAACGAATGTGAAAGCAATAGTATTTACAATGCCTATTATTCATTTTTTTTACCCGAAAATTTAGCATTTCAAATACTTGCTAACAATAACTTTATAGGTGTTGCTTTTTATGATGGTTGTAATGGTCAGCTATTAAGTTGCAGCGAAGCGTTTATTGGAAATATTTTCAATTTAGCAGCTAACGAAAACATAATAATGCGCTTTTTTAGTGATAATGATTTTTATATGAACTTTTGCCTGGTAGAGTACAATAGTGAAACTGACAATAGAATTTGTGATGATAATAACCCATTGTTAGAAGTATATACTACTTGCACTAATAACTACACTTTGGGTAATTTAACTACCTCTTCAAATTTTTCAAACAGTTGTTCAAGCTTGTGGGATGAAGATGTATTTTACGAATTTGTTGTTCCACCAAGTGGTAATATTAGCATAATATCTGATTACACATTAGGGGTGGGTATTCATGAAAATAAGTCCTGTTCTAGTGAAACATTATTTTGTGAGGATAGAGGAACAGATCAAGTTATTTTAAGTTTGCCCCCAGGCGACACTTTAAAAATAGAAATTTTTGGTTATGAAAATCAATTTTTTAATTTTTGTATTGAAGATGCTGGTGCAGTTTCAAATGATAAACCAATCACTTTAGAAAACGGTTGCCAGCAAGCGCAACTTGTAGAATTGATTGAAAGTGAAACCTGCGACTTCTATCCAATACAATTAAATGGGCAGTATTATACATTGCACGAAACACCGTTTTGTGAAGATGCTATATTAGATGCCTATTATCAACTTACTATTCCAGAAAATGGCCAGCTTAGATTTATTACTTCAAACCTTAACTTTAAAATTGAAGTTTACGATGCTTGCACGGGCGAAACATTATACTGTCAAGAAGAAGTAGGGTTTAATTTTTTAATAAATAATCTACCTCCGGCTACCGATGCCATCATCAAAATTTTTAGTGATGAAAGATATACGGTAGAAATATGTTTTGAAAAAGCACCATCATCAGTAAATAATTTTTGCAACAATGCTACACCAATAATATTAACCGATATTTGGTGTATTGATACCATTGGTGTTAATAATTATAATAATGAAGCAACTATTGAGTCTTCTTGTGGTGAAAGCAAAGTCGATGCATTTTATGAATTTTTAGTTCCTAGTAGTGGTGCTATTCTTATTGAATCTAAGGCATATTTGTCTGCTTCTTTATATAATGCTTGTAAAGGAGATGAACTATACTGTGGGGAAGGACGCTATATTTATATCAATGATTTGCCGCTAAACGAAAGTGTGATATTACAATTGCAACAAATAACCCCCTCAAATTTTGAAGTTTGCATAACCAATTCGGCAACTACAGAAAACAATAGCTGTTCAAATGCAGTAAATCTGGAAATTGTTAGTGATTGTAATAGTGAAACTATCCCAGTATCGCTTTTAGAAAACACAATGAATGGAGAAATGAATTGTAATGTTGGTTGCGCTGATGCTTATTTTAATTTTATGGTTCCAAATTCTGGCAGGGTTAAAATTAGTACACTAAACAGAGAAGGGAGTTTTGTAACAGCTTCAATATATAATAATTGTGGAGGCAATTTAATTGCATGTGAAGCTTTATATTCCACTTTGTTTGAAAATTTACCTGCTGGTGAAACTGTTACTTTACAGCTTTACCAAGAAGAGGCGGGAAGGTTTGATTTATGTATTATAGATGCACCTAAATCTGCTAACAATACATGTGCTAATGCACAATTTATTGAAATTCTACAACCAGAAATGTGTAACGGAAACTTTGTTGAAGCATTAAATGCTTTCAATAATATAGATAAAGAAACGTCTTGTTTTAGCTCTGCGGAAACCGATATATTTTACAAATTTGTAGTACCTGCTTCTGGTAAAATAAAATTAGTTGAAGAAGACTTTTCATTCGCTTTGTACGAAAACTGCAATGCCGAAGCGATATTCTGTGGCGAAATTTCTGATGGCGACCATTTAGAAAATTTACCTGATGGCGATACTTTAATATTACAAATAGTACAACTTTATGCTGACAACTTTAACTTCTGTTTACAAGACCCCCAGCCAACAATAAATAATATTTGTGAACAAGCCATTACTATCGATGCCCGTAATAATACAATTTATGAAGAGGCTGAGTACCACTACGTATTTATGTCACAAAATGAAGTTAGTGGTGATAATAGTTGTTACGAAAGCGAAGCCGACATTTATTACAAACTATTAGTGCCGGCATCAGGAGCAATTGAATTTTCGTTAGATGTGAATTACTATAACTACCCAAACTTAAGCATTTACGATTATTGTAGTGGTGAAGAATTATACTGTGGCGAGCCATATCAACATTACAATTTACCCGATTCTGTTATTTTAAAATTTTCGTACAGATACGCTAATGACTTTAAAATGCGTGTAAATGCGTTGCCACCAGCAGATGTAGAAGAAGGCACACCACCAAGTGCAGGTTCTTTTAATTGTAACGAATAAAGTTATCAATTTCAGACTCAAGTAACATTTTCCATCTTAAGCATGTGGCTATATAATTAATTACTTCTTTGAAATGCCTGTACAGTCTTTTCAATTTCCTGGTTATAAGCTGGCTTTGTTGCCAATGCAGAATGTAAAAAGGCTTTAACCGATTAAAGTTAAAGCCAATGTATTAAATTATCCATCTTGCAAATGGATTTTACAAAGATATTAATTTGTTTCAACACTTTGTTAAAATAAACGTGATAAGGAAAAGAAATTTAAGGGTAGGGTAATTGCCCTATTTTGTTGATATTATGATAGCAGCGACATTTTTATATTTAATTGCACCGACACCAGTTTTAAATTATCTTCTGATAGGGTGTTTAAGTGGTTGGATTCAAAACAAATTTTCTAATAATTGATTTTGCTTCATTTTCTACAAAATTCATAATAGATTTTATATAATTTAATCTTTAGCCGGATAACGAACCCCATTTATCACATAGTTAAGTTCAACGCTGTAATCTTGATGCCTCGTTATTTCTATCTGTTTTTGAAAGCTACCATTATTTTTAATTGATTCCTGAACCTCTGTTTTATTGAGCTTGAATTTTGTGCAAAATTCATTCAACTGAATTGTGAATATTCCATTTTTATAGATTATATCCTTACCTTTCTTTTCTTTAGTTACATTGATTTTTTTTACATAAACGTTATTGTTCTCATTTATTATACGGCGAAAATGAATATAACTTAGCCCCAAACTATCGCACAGGTCGTTAGAATTTCGATAAGTACCGCCTTCAAACACATAAATAAATTTCGGCTTCAATACTCGCCTGTCATTTAACTCTTTTTCTTTTTTTGCCTTTGCCATTTTCTTTTTTATCATCAAATATAAATTTTATTTGGCAGGTTTCATTGAATTGCAATGCAACATTAAATGTTTTATATGTCCGGCTTTTAAAACCTTTTATTTTGGCTGCTTTGCCGTTGTTTAGCAAATCGTTAATATTCTTAATGCTCTGTTTGCATTAATCCTATCAATAGATGGCTTTTTTGGTTAAAATAAATGTATTGACTTTGCAAGATTTTTGATTAATTTAAATATTTATATTTTTCTATACTCTATGCACATATCTTTAATTTCTTTAATTAAATCGAGCGGTGCATCTTCAATATATTTCGATACTATGCTTTTAATTTTGTTCGTTAATTTCGGAGATTTGCTATATAACAAAAAATGTTTATGCCATTCTATTGCGTTGGTGGCTTCATCATCTAACAAACGTTTAAATCTTTTTTCGGCTGCTTTAATATTACTAACAGGTCTATTAAGAAGGTTGGCTACTTGATTATAATTATAGCCGTATTTAGGGCTTTCATAAGCTATGAATGCCACTGTGTCGGTTATGGCTTTTGTGCGACCTTCCAGACTTTCAACCCCTGTTATGTCTTTACATACTTCTATTATTTTTTCTACCATTTTTATAGATTATTTGTTTAAGTGATAAGGGAAAAACACTATCTAAAATTTTCATTTAAGTAGGTTTCAACATTTCAGTAATTGATTTTGTTTTCAAAAAATTTAATTATTACTAATCCATAGGGATTGTTTTCTTTTTCCCTTCTTTTGAAAAGCCTTTTTAAAGGCTTCTAATTTATTTAAGGTTGTGTAGCTTAACAATGAGCTAATGAGAATTGAGGTTCTTCTTTCTCTCTCTTTGGACTTCCTTTCCAGTTCCTATACTCGTCATTTGGAAGCCAGTTTTTACCGTGACAAGCTCTATAATTAAACTCCTGATACAATTGTTCATCTTTAAAGGTTAGGTGTATAGTTCCTTTTTTATAGAACTTAATATTGAAGAAAGTAGAACTGCAAGTACTATCGAATTTATCACCAGTTCTAATTTTCCCTATTTCGTCAAACTTTCTGTTTATGGCAGTTCTTATTGTCGTAATCCATTTAAATTCGTAACCCTCAATATAGCAAAGTACTTTATCTATATCATCAAGAGTTCCACTATAAGCCATACTTAACTTGTCACCATAAGTTTTTAAATCCGAAGCACTTTGGTAACTTCCATAAGATATATATTCCGGCGCAATTACTTTCTTTTTAACCTTGTAAGCATCGTTAGTTTTCCATGTCTCTATGTGCAGCCTGTTTTCTGTATAGCCTCTGCTGGTGAGCTTGTCGAAAACCTCAACTATCGTTTGCTTTAAAATACTGTCTTTGTTGTTGATTACAAATTCAATGAAGTTTAGAACATTCTTTTTAGAAAACGCCATGTTACATTGCTGCTCAATAAATCTGTCAAGGTTTCTTCTTACATCTGTTGTCACGTATTTTTCAACATCAAGTTTATTAATAACAACTTTCCACATGTATTTTTTGACTTCTTTAGATAGCTTCGCATATTCCGCTCGATTAGCTTTAATGTCTTGTTTACCTCCAAAGTCATTGTGCATTGACTTAAAGATGTATTCAGCCTTTAAATGATCTAAATACTTAGTCATTAACTGATCGTAATATATTTGCATGTTGCCTATAAGGTCTTTTACTGCCGGTAAATTACCTTCTATTTCAAAATCAAAATTAAGTTCTTTCTGTTTGTCAAATTCAAAATTGAAATCAAACTTACTTTCTTTAGCTGGTATCTTTAACCAAATTAAAACGACTTCTACACTTGTTTTTCTTTCTGCATCTGCAAAAGCATCTTTTACAAATTCGTGTGTATAGCCGTATTTCTCTAATTGCTCAATTAAATACTTTCTCTCTTTAGTGTGTGGGTTTCTAATTGTTTCAGCATTTAAAATACAAGCTATCTCTGTATCATCACCTATTGAAATAGCTTTTAAAAGGTGTTTAGCTCCATTGTTAAAAGGTGGGTTCATAAAGATGTAACTAAAATAGTTTTCTTCATTATATTGCAGAAAATCATCATCAATTAAGATATAGTCTTTATCTCTTAAAATCGCTTGCAGTTCCGGCTCTATTTCAATGCAATAATATGAATCTCTATGTCTCTGATCTAACTTGTCAGAAACGAAATCTAAAATATCCCCTTTCCCTGCTTCGGGGTCTAAAATTTTACCCTCTATTTTGTATTTTCCGCAATATCTATGTTTGCCGTAATCTTCGTTTTCATAAGGTTTTAATAGCTTTTCAATTAATGGCTTTGGTGTGGGATAGAAATTTTTATTAAACATTCTGTTTGATTTAAGTTTAAAAAATTGGGTGTCGGCTGTAAAAGCGTTTTAGGGTTCGATAACTGACACATTATAAATCAAGCTCATTAACATTATCCATTGCCTCAATAATAAATTCGTAATTCTCTAAGCATTGGGTTTGATCTATTTCTGTTAACTGGTTCATAGCTGTACTAATCAAGTCTAAATCCGTTTTTTGCTCTGATAAATAGATGCCTATACTATTAATTGCAATTTTTCTATCTGTGAATATTCCAGCCTTTAATTTTGATTTGGTTGTGTGGTGTTTATCTGTTGTGTATACTATGTACATTGTTTCTGTTTTAAGTTTAGAATTGACTTTCTATAATATCCAGTATTTCAATTTTATCAGCAATGGGTAAGGATTTGAATTTTATATTTTTAACCCGTTCTCCTGTGAGGTTTTCGATAGCAAATATTTTACCATCGGAAATACCAGTAATTTTAACATCATGCACATGATTATAACAATTACTTACATTATAGGATAAAGGTATTTTGATGATTGGAAATTTATTTACAAAGTCAACGTGTGTAAATTCATCAAACATTTGATTTAGTGTATTTGAAATATGTTTGTTAACGATTTCAAAGATTTTATTCTGCTCATTTGATTCAATTAAGGTTTAGAAAAGAGGTGTTTTTTAGTTGACGACTACTAAGCACTAATAGCATTAACAGTATGCTTGTATTTAGTCGATCCGTGCATGTTCCTAATTTCATCAATTGAAAATTCCTTGCTTGTAAACTTTCGGTAGCCTTTAGGTCTGAATACCCAACGGGCTTTTTTATTCATCCATCTACATACATAGCTGTTTTCGTCCTTATCTTCAATTAACCCCTTTATATAGTCTTTAACTGGCTTAGTATCTCCACTTAACCAAACCCATGACCCTATAACCTCAAACTCAATACCTGCATAATTTGGGTTTGTCATTAGCTCGTTAATTATGTCGGCAAAGTCTTTGTTATCTCCGGCGTGTTCATAATACTTGTCTTGTTCTTTTGTAAATGATAAGTTTTCAAATTCATTTAGCATAGCCTTAAAGGCTTCTTCTGTATCGCCGCCGCTTTTGTCCGGGTGGAGCTGGTGGGCTAAGGTTCTGAATAGTGTTTTAGCTTCGGCAATTGTGGTACAATTTTTAAAAAAGTTCATTTTACAAGATTTTTAATTATTAAATAATACCCCACAAAGATAAACTAAAGGTATCAAATAAACAATATTTGATACCTTTAGTTTTAATTATTTATCACATATTTTTATTAGTAAAGTTTCAATCAATTTAAACTAAGCCAAAATGAGGTTAAAGACATAATGTGTAAGTATGCCAAATATGAAAAAGTGTATCAAAATAATCCCTAAATGGTTTTGAGCTAAAAAAGGCTGATTTTATAAGTATTCGGGAAATGAAAAAATTGTATCAACAAAACCATGTGATTATTATGATACGACAAACATAATATTATCTTTGTGAGGTATTAAATCAAAATCTTGCAAAAATGAATGTAATTATATTTACACGGGTTTCAACCGTTGACAAACAAGACTATTCAAGACAGGTTAATGAGCTTAACGATTATTGTAAAAACAATAATTGGAATGTAGTTGAAACCATTACCGAAAAAATGAGCGGTAAGACAGTAAGCCGGAAACGTCCAGCGATTCAAAAGCTATTTACACTTATCAGCAAACACAGGGTTAAAAAAGTAGTGGTAAGCGAAGTTTCAAGATTCGGACGTAATACCGTAGAATCATTGCAAGACATTGAGAAACTAAAGGAACATAATGTATCGCTTAATATTATGAACTACAAATTAGATACTTTAAATGACGATGGTACGGTTAACTCTATGGGTCAATTTCTTATTACCTTATTATTAGATATTGGCAGAATGGAACGAGAAACCACCATTGAGCGCATTAAATCGGGTTTAGCAGAAGCCAAACGCAAAGGCAAAACATTAGGCAGACCAAAGGGAACGACCAAAGAGAATAAAGATATTTTAAGTCAATACTCTAAACTGGTTGCGAGTATTTCAAGTACTGATCTATCAATTAGAAAGCTGGCTAAACTGCACGATGTAAGTATAAATACTGTGCAGAAAGTTAAACGAGCAATGGCGGCTTAAAAAATTGATCTGCTGCTGACATATCTAAAGTACAGATAGTATAACGGCTCTTTATCTTAGTTCTATTTGACAAACATCAATAAAAACAAGTCCTTTTTAAGATTATAAAATTTTGCTTGATAACTTTAAATCGAAAAACTAACCCCCCCCCCTTATATATAGCAATAGCGCAATTGTTTTATAATGCCCCGAAAGGTATCAACCGTCTTAGCCCACCCCCTTTGCATATACCGTTGCGCTATCCAAAAAAGACGATAAGTATTCAGTTAGTTGAAAATAGAGGTTGAAAATATAAAATTAATATAATTAGTATATGTTATGTTGTTATTTAAAAAGATAGTTTAACCCATCAAAATAATTAGCATAACACCAGTATAACAAGACTGATAAATAGAGGTTTCTTTTGTGGTGGAATGATAGGCTTATTTGCCTATGTTGATATGAAAACAACTGTTTTTAATTTTTTGTTGGTAGTAACCACTTGTATTATTAGTTACCCAAATAGTGAAATGGTTTTGCCTATTACTGATTGAATGGAATAAATGATTGATAATACTATTCTGCTGTTTAGTGTGCTGATAGCAATAAGCATTACTTAATTTGATGCGGTGTTTACATCTTTATACACGTCTTGAAAAATGAAAAAACTGGAAAGTAATACAACAAAAGTAAATAGTGATATGATGTTTTTAAAAGGCAGTTGTAGGCTAAATTACATTACACATAATTCAACTCGTAAGGATTGGCGATGGTACGTTTACCAAAGTTTTTAAGCATATCAACAAAGCTATCTTTATTAATAGATTGCTCTTTAATTTTCCTTTGAACTGACGGACGTTTTAAGCCTGGTATACGAATAGTGAAAAACGGCCACAACATCGTTGTTGTGTAAACCTCATTTACATCATTAAACTCAATTAAAGGCTTTGCTTCATTTTGAGCTTTAAATTCATTACTGTACACAAATTCCCAAAGCCCATTATTAACACTTAATGTGCCTACTTTTAAGTCGTCATAACTTAAAATAAAGGTAGCTGCTTCTTTTTGATTTACTGTTAAATTCTTTTGGCTATCGGGTAATGTTTGATACATTTTATGTTGACGTTTTATTTTAACTTGTTAAGTAAATGTTCAATTCTATTAAATCGTTCCCTTAACAGTTTTTGCAATAACGTTAATCTAAGCGAACTAAACAAGTTTTTAAAGTCCTTTTCGATAATCGTTATTATATCTTCAATTACCTTGTTTTCAATAAAGCCCGAACAAATATTTATAAGTTGAGGGTTATTTAATATAAGTATTTTCAACAGTTCAAAGTGATTAAGTGCTACCGTATCATAAGTAGTAATTTTTGGCATTGATTTATTCATATACTTAATTAAAAAGTCGCTTTGCGATTTTTCGCTGACACATAAATTACTAAGTCTCTTTTCTGATATGTTCCAAAACAAAGCCCTCGAAGTATCGTACAAAGGTGAAAATACAGGGGTTTGATCTTGCTTGGTATTTATAATAACGCCCCAGTTGTGCGGATGCCGGTCGTTCACGCCTATAAAGGCATCAAAAATTAGCATTTTATGAAAAGCCTCTACAATGCTTGCAGCGTTATCTGGAAATATTTTATTGATGGCATTTATAGTAAACTCGTATGGCATTGGTTTACCTTCTAAATCAACTACCTCATTGTCACCAATAATTGTTTTGTCTTGTTTGTAGTTGGTATAAACTTCTGCACCGTGCATTAAACGTTCTTTAGGTCTTAAAAAATAACGGCTTAAAAAACGCACCTGACCGTTTATAATTGCCAGTTTAGATGTCGCCATTTGCATACCCATTACTTCACCAATAGAGGTTAACAAATGCTCGGTAATGGCTTCATTAGGATACCACTTTCTCGGAAATTTGGCAATGTAGCCTGTCCAGTTTTTAGGATCGCTTTCACCAGTTATGCCATGCTCGTTTAGCTTAATAAATGTTTTGGGTTGATCGCCCCCTAACGATTCTGCCAGTTCTTTATCAATGATGTATTGGTTAGGTTCTATTGTGGCGATATACTTTGTCCAATCGGTATTAAAACCGCTTTCGTTTATGTGTTCTTCTTTTTCTACTTGATGGTTAAACTGCAAATTTTATATGATGGTTTGTAAGGTGCTGTTTTATAATGGGTTTGCCAAATTAGTATTATAGTATTTAGATTAACAAAGTGAAACATTAATCAGGGTTACAATTTTTTCTGTATATTAATTTCTTTGGATATTTTTTTCAACCTTTCGGTTCTTTTATCATAAAGTTCTATTAGTGCATATTCAATCATTTCAAAGGCATTGCTTAGGTACTCAAAATTTAATTGGCTTGAATGACTTCCACTATTTCCAACCCATTTTATGGACATTAGGAAATCACCAATTTCAGAGTTTATTGTTTTTGTAAATTTCTCTATCCTCTGATGTAAAGACAACTCAACTATTTTATGGTCTTTAGTTTTGGTTCTGTCAATATTAAAGTTATCCAATAATACTTCTACTGTTGTTCGTAAAGCATTGCTACAAGCTGCTAAATCCCCCCAAAACAGTTTGAAAGACCTGTACAGTTCATCTTTAATATTATCAGGTAATCTTTTGGGGAGTTCAATCAATGGAACTGGTGGGTAAAATGCTATTGGTCGAAATGTCTCTATTACAACTGAAGTATCTATATCAGGATCAGGATGTGGAGGATTATAGAAATTTTCATCTTTCGTCTTACCTATTACTGCGACATTCTCATTACAATTTTTGTTTGAACAACTTAGAAATACAGTAAATGGAAGTTCCAAAATATTATAGGCTTCAACATAATTTTGATGCTCTGGAGATAACTTATTAAATTCTGCTGTGCTTTTAATTTGTAAAGAGTTATTTTCAATTGAAAGATGTCCAATCAAACAAGTAGGACATAAAAAGTCCTCACTTGTATTTCTTGTAAAATATGTTTTTAAAGGTTTTTTCATATGTCAATTTTTCTGATTTTCAATTTCGTTGGCAACACCTAATAAATATTTCTTAGCCAAATCAATAAAGTTTTTCAAGAAGTTTGTCGTTTCGATAACTATTAATTTCTTTTCATAATCAAATCGAATGCCATCTGCCCTATTAATAAATTTTATTATGTCATCTGATGGCTGTTCAATTACTCCATTTTCATGAGTGAAAGCATTACGTATTTGCCTGTGCTTTTTAATAGCTTTCCAATTAGTATTAAGGCTGTCTAAATTAACTTCAAGAAGTTTCGTAATAAATCTTTGACATTGATCTATATAACTTTTTCTATTTGTATCTTTAGGGCTTAGTTTACAATTTTCTTCTCTCTGACAATCTAAACACAAGTTAAGAAATTCGTACTCGAACAATGAAAAAATTGAAAGCAAAATTGAGTTATACAAAGTTGGCTTAAACTGTCCAATAGACGAAATCTCCTCAAAATATTGTTCTATACCTTCGGGTACGTTGGTAGATGATCTATATCCGGCGTTCCAATTATCAACCTTTGTTTTCATTTCTAAATTTATCTTTTCAATCATTTCAGTTGATCTTTCTAAATACGATTTTATTGGGTCAAATTTCGCATCTAAAAGAATTTGATAATATGCTAAAAAAGAGTAGTTAGCTGGTTTGCTTAATCCCATAATTTTTGATTTAAGGAGTTTAAAAAAATGAAATTACAAAATCAATTTATCATTTTTTAGTACCTGATAAATAGCAACTATTTTACCAACAGAAAAACGGTTTTGAAGCTGACACCTTTACAACCTAAACTGATAATTCCCTTTAATCCGTTCATTATAAAAACTGCCATAAGATGAAGCATTAATAAACGCTTTCCAAACGCTTAAAGGTAAATTTTGATGTAAGTAGCTTTTCCCTTTATCTAAGTAGATTATAAGATAACCTGTTTCACCATCACAAGAATAATATTCTGTCCTATTATCCAGCCGGAAGAACGCATATTTTGCCGTTCTTCTACTTTAGATTGTACTTGCTTAATTAATGCTTTTGCTTGGCTATAAATGCTTACATTTAGCCTTAGATTATTCTTTCTTCATTATTAATTTCATATATCCTTTCCAAAAAATCCTTGTTTGAGACATCCAATTTGTCTTTTAATATACTGAACTTGTTTAAATCAAATCTATTCGTAGATTTATATTTATAATAATTTTTGATTTGTTTTCTTATGTACTGAAAGATTTCATATTGAGTTACTTTTTTGCTTTCAACCATCTCTATGCTAAATTTCTTTTGTTTGAACTTTTCATCTCTATTGCTAAATAAAATTTCGAAATAATATTCTTTTATTTTTCCCAATACAGGAGGTGAAAATTCATTCCAAAGCTTTTCTATAAGATATGTTATACTGTTTTCAAAGTAGTAATCATAATTGTCATCTAAGTTCTTTAGGAGATTTTTTTCAAAATCGTTTCTTATGTTACTTTCAAGTGTTTTGTAATTTGATTTTATGTTGTCAATCAAAAATGAATTGGAATACATCTCTAAATGATTTGGCAGTAATTCAGTAAATAACTTTAAGGTCAAATCATTTAAAAATAATTTGCTGGGAGGAAACTCTTCAAAAAGGTATGAAGCTCTTTTAGTGTAATTGTAATAATATCGGTAATCTCCACCATAAACAGATTCACCGCGAATCCAAATATTTATTTGGTATTCGTCGATTAAAACTTCATAAACCTTGTTCTTGGTTGAATCTTCTAAAATTGAAAAATTTTCATTTATTTTTACTAAACTTTCATCCTCTTTGAATTCTTTGTATATGTACTGACTAATAAAAATTTTTGCATCATCAATTATGTCTTTTTCTAAATTTGATGAGTTTTCATACTTTAATTTATTCAGATACATTGCTATCGGATATACTGGCGTATTTTGGTATGATAAAAATTTAATTGCCTCAATTATATAATCCTTGAATGAGAGCTTTTGGTTTATCAAATTATCAACACAATCTCCGTCAACCACTATTACATTTTGTCTTCTTCCTTTTCTTGCTGCCTTTATAAAATTTTCAGATAATTTATTTCTGCTTACAAAAAGCCCAATTGTTCCTTCAAATTTATTTTCAATTTTACCTATGAAAGAAAATAAGGATGATGCTGCTAAATCTTTGTTGACCCATTTCGCTTCAAGAAGAATTATTCTATTATAAACTTCCAAAACTCCATCAATTTGTTCAGCCTTACCATCGTTTGTATGAAATCCACGCTTAATTAATATTCCTTCATTCTCAAGTATATCCTGTATTAATGTTTCAAATTGATGTCCAATCTGCTGTTTGCTGATTTCAGGATTAACTTTTTTATTCAGTTCATCTAATGTTTTGAATCTGTACTGAAAACTTTTGGGTTCATTCATCAATTACTTTCATTATTCTAATTATGCCTAACGGTTTCGCATCCACGACGTGACCAGCTTTTGCTGGGCATGGACGTTGGATGCATTGTTAGCCTTTCGCCTTATTTTTTTTGGCAAATTCTCCGAAAAATTACTTTGTCGTTACCAAAATATTTGGCTAGTACTACTTGAATGTACAGATCTACAAATAAATGCCCACCACGGACAGTCAACTTCACAATTTCCATTGCATCCGTCGCCAATATCATCTCCGCCTCCATTCCCACCTCCACCTCCGCCTCCGGGGCCATCAAAACCGCATCTTTCCTCAAATTGTGAACAAAGTGCATTTTGATACATCTGTGACATAGTGAATCTTTCACCAGGACTAATTAAACTACCATTAAGTTGGCAGGCCATTTGAGCACAGCTAGTTGCGGCTTGATTAGTTTTACAATTATCCATATTATTTCCAGCATTAAGACAAGAAAATGTTGTTCCACCTAAGTCATCCGCTTGAGATACAGGTTGAGAAGATATAATAATAGCTGGTTTTCTTCTATCTAATTGTTCATTAATATTAGTCGCTGTAGAAGTTCGATTTTCATAAGATGGTTTAGCTTTAGAATCAAATGAATTTCTTATTGACTTAATTTGTCCACCTTTTTCAGTCCAGTTTTGAATATCAGATTCTGATACTCCATACACTACATCAATATTTAAATTTTTTATAAATTTTAGATGTTTTTGGTAATATACAAAATCAGTTATTAACCATGTTGCTACTACTGAAATTAGAACAAGCATTATTTTACTATTCATTTTTTTTTTTTTAATTAATTAATTAAAATTGAGTAGAAATTTAATTTTTTAGTTTACCTATCTTTCTAACCCCAAAAAATATTGTCTAACTTCTTACGCATGAAAACAAATTCTTAACTTTATCAATTTTGCAAAATAGTTTCCTTTTTTTGTAAGATTTTTCAAGTGAGCCTTTCTTTTCATTTTTTTTGGTGAAGGCTAACGTTTATGTATATGGAAAGTTGCGGTTTTGTATGCGAGGATTTTCCGAAGGAAAATCAGACGTAACAAAACAAGCAACGACCTTTGATTTAGCCAAACACCAGCAATTTTTTATATACTGTGTTGTGCGTAGGTTTTTTTAATTCAGTTTTAGTTTCTGTTTTCTTCCGATA
>ENA-ORXT01002387-ORXT01002387.1-marine-metagenome-genome-assembly--contig:-NODE-2387-length-22648-cov-14.111249_pt1 | contig 22648 bp, 32 predicted proteins | sample MGYA00237868_ERZ511482 | MGnify/ENA metagenome assembly ERZ511482
CCGCCCGCCAGTTGCACGCCACACGCCCGCCGCCAAGCACCCCCCCGCCCCCACTTGGCCGCCATTTGCCCGCCGCCAACAAACCGCCCGCCCCCCACTTGCCCGCCATCGGCCGGCCGCCAACCCCGCGCCTGCCCGCCAGCGGGCCACCGCCTGCCCGCCGCTATTCCGCCGCCACATTCCTGCCGTCGACCCACGACCTGCCCGTCACCTGCCCGCCCGCCACCTATCACCCACCTGCCGCCCGTCAACCACCTGCGCACCACTTGCCCGCCCTTTGCCCACCACATACCCGCTGCCTGCCCGCACCCTACTCGCCACTCGCCCACCACCTGTCCGCCGCCTGGCTGACCCCCCTGTGCGCACAAGAGTGGAAAATAGAATACCCCAGCACAAAATAAACGAACAGCAGAAGCCCTGGACATTCACCACAGCAAGCACAGCATACCAAGCCCAGAGTAAAGGCAAGACATAACGACAGTAAAGCGCACAATCAAGCAAGTAAACATACTCAGAAGCCTTCAAGACTAGCGGCTCTCAAGAGAAGCACCATCAGTGACAATGAAAACCTGGTCCGAGCTATTCTCGGACGACCTCCTCGCGCTCTCTTCGTCAGAGTCGACACGTCTGGATATCCACTTTGGCCGCCGCTTGTGTCGCACGACTGGCCTCTCCTTCGGGGCCGTCGGCGACAGCGGATGCCAAATTCGGTTGACCCCGAATAGGTCATCGATGGCGGCGTCAGTGCCGCTCGGCACGTCGTTGCCGCCCCCCCCATCGCCATCCACATTCGTACCCACATCGGCACCGACATCGGTACCGGCACCGTCATCACGACCGGCACCACCATTTCGCCCGCCACCCTCGTCGCCCGTCCCATTCACACCTCCAGCACCACCGCCGCCGTCACCCGCGCCGCCGCTCCCCACATCTCCACCGCGATCGCCGTAAGGTCGGCGTCTTCGTCGTCGTCAACGACAGCGACATCTTCTTTGCGTTGCGCGTCCCAGTCGCGCACGAGCGACTTGTGCTGCGCGACCTCTACCGGCGTGACGACCTCGACACTATCCTCCCTCTTTTCAACGCCAATATCCAATTCGATGGAGGCGTTGGGTACGCCAGGGTCATCGGTGATGGTTGCATGCTTTTTGTCTCCCTTGATGGTCGAGATGAGCGCGCCCCAGCCATCTGTGGTGTTGTCGACGTATGCGTGTAGAAACTCGAGCTCTTTAGCGTAGAACACCCTGCCCATCTGCACGACGCCACCACGCAGACCCGAGGCGCTCGGCTTCTTGCTCCCGACCGGGAGCAAGTCCTTGACGCATATTTTCTCGAGAGAGAGGCCGTGATAGGAAACGCCAGTACAGTGACATGACACGGCTCATAGCATAAAGTAACGAGTACGTGCCACGGGTTGATAGCAGGAGAAGGCAGGTCACCATCAGTACATTCATCCAACACACACGGCGGTCACACAATGCGTCCAACACCTCATCGTACTAGTCGTCACTCGAGTTCACTTGCACCAACTCAATCCGTATCTGGCTCAAGACAAAGACCAAGGAGGTGAGGTCCACCTCGACGACGGCGTTGCCGTTCTCCCCGCCCGGGAAGGTACACTTCTCCACGTTGCTATTACAGTAGAAGATGGTTGCCAACGTCGCAAGCACCATCCCCCGCCGACCAGCGACAGACTGCGGGAAGCCATGTCCCCCGAGAAAGCCCGCTGCTGCCGTTTTCGACTGCCCGTCAAACCTGGCGCCCTCTGCCGAAGTCCGCTGGATGATCTTGTTCAGGGTGTAGTGGATGTTATTCCGTGTCTTTCCCAACCGTAGACGCAGCGCCACCGGGGCTGGCTCCTTGACCTTTCTTGACGCCGAACCGTTCTTGCTCCGTCCGCTCGCGCTGGGGGCCGCCGGTCCGTAGACCGTCTTCAGCATGTCCTTCGCAGCTGCAACACCGACCCTGTGCACCTCCACCACCACCTCCCGCAGAACGGCGTCACACGTGTCGGCAAATTGAGACCCGTCATCAGCCGACTGCTGTTGTCACCTCCTGCGTCTGTGGAAGCACAAGAACCAACGAAATCACGCGCGGGGGCTCCCACGCTCACGGCGCAGGCCCCTTGGCGCTGTCTTTTCGCAGGGCGGGACGCGTCATGCATCAGGCCTACCTCAACAACGGGCAACCCCAAGTTAACGGCCATGCGCGACGCCGCCATCGCCGTAATGTAGAATTTTTTCGCGGAGATGTACGCATACAGCGTCGCGTCCCCGCCAGCGTTTGGGTTGGCGGCGGCGGCCACTCTGGCACCCGTACTGGACACCGACGGCGGCCTTTCGAACGCGTCTACCGCTCTGGCGGCGGACACCCTGTTGGTGGCGACGCACACAGTCTCACAGGTGGTGACCGTCTTGGCGGAGGCATCCGTACTGACAACGGTCACCATGTTGGCGGCGGCGTCCGTACTGGCAGCGGCGACTGTATTGGTGGCCGGGGCGACCGTACTGACGGCGACCACCGCTTTCGCGTCGGGGGAGGCCGTATTGGCGGCGGCGAGCGTGTTGGTAGTGGCGGCTCCGGGTGGGGTGAGTCCGTCCGAGGTGGCGGTGGAGGCGCCCGAGCTGCGAACAGCGACCGTGTTGACAGCGGGGGTGCCCTTGTTGGCGGTGGCGGCCGTACTGGCGGCGGCGACCGTACTGGCGTGGGCGACCATACTGGCGGGAGCGACCGTTTTGGCAGCAGGGGAGCCCGTGCCGGCCGAGGCCCCCGTCTTGGCAGCGGGCGCTCCCGTGCTCACGGGGGCGACCGCGGGGAGGGTGCGGGCGACCGCGCTGGCAGCGGCCAGCCTGTTGACGGTGTCGTCCGAATTGGCGGCGGGGTCGACCGTACTGCTGGCGGAGACCGCGGGAGCCGCAGCGGCCACCAAGCGGGCTGCCACGTGCGTGCTGGTGGCGCCAATATATGAGGCAGCGCCCGTGTTTGTGTTGAGGCTCGCTCCCGCGGTGGCGATCACGTTGACGGCCGCAATCAGCCTCGCGGCGGCTGCCGCGATCGTGTCGAGCGACACGGCGGGATTCAAAGTCCCGTCCGTCAGCGGCACTGGCGTGATTCTTGGAACGAGAAGCGGCGTCCCCAGGGTAGGAAACGGCGGCAACAAATGCAGGCTGGGTGGGAGAACGAGGCTGTTGACGAGTATGTAGGCCGAAGCGGCGGTGGTTGGTGCTGGAGCTAGCACGCCAGCAAGTTCGACATGGTCCGCGTCAACACGGCCGACACAACCGACTTGGCCGCCGTGGAGACCTTGACTGTCACCGGAGCCGAAAACTTAGCCAGTGGCTGCCGGACCACCGACAGGGGGCATTGCTGCCGGGCCGTGGGTGACACCGTCAATGTGTTCCTCATTCGTGGCAGCCAGTGCGTTGCTAGCGGCCTCAAGAAGGCGACTAACGTCGTCGAAGAGAGTCATACCTCCTGGCGGCGGGGAGCGTGGAGGTGGATTGGGTGGATGGGATGGGGGGGGGAGGGGGTGTCGGAGAAAGGGGTGAGGCCAGGAAGGGGAGGATAGTGTAGCTGTTTCTGCCCGCAAAGGCGACGGGGCACGGCCCCGTCAGAAAACACAGCACAGGATGCGGAGCGACACAAAGGAGAAAGAACACAAACGCCTGGATCACAGGGCGCGAAGCGCACCAGAACGCCGGAACTAATGCAAACGCAACGCTGATTTATTCATTGAAGCAGGTCGATCCCAGCACTCACACTCATATACCCTCGGGAGAAGCAAAACGCGCACACGAACCCTGCCAACGAGACGGTCATGGGGGGAACGGTGCCCAGAGGGCCACGGTCTTGGAACAGGAGCCTTCGGTGGCCCCTGCCACGGATCAAGTGACACTCTTCCACTGGAAGAGATATCTGGCCCATAGATTTTTGGGCCAGCCTGGACTTGTAAGTCCCTCTAACTCTCAAGGGACTTCGCCCCAGGATTTTCCAATTCTCCGATGGAAGTTCTTGGGAAATATCTTCAATGACCGAGATCTCATCTCGGTTCCGGGTCCTGCCCCGAGTGGGGAAGCTTCCGAAAGCTTTCCGGCCCCTCCAGGGGGACCAGATGAAAAGGGCCGGCGCCCCTTCCGTCTGTGTCAGGCCCCACCGGGAGGCCCGATCAGGAGATGCTCCTTCGTTCGTCCCGCAGGAGGGCGTGTTACGGGTGAGGTTGGGGGCCACTCCGGGCACCCGCCCGAGGGGGTGCCACACGTCACCCCCCTCCGGGGAACGCTACGTGGAAGCTCGCGACCCGCCCCCTCCGGCCCCGGCCGGAGGGTCGTGTCAACCGAGTCCAGAAGGATTCCCCGACAGATAGAGAGGAAACAGCCGCGAGCGATGCGGGAGAACAGGAGCAGCCAACAAGTCATCAGTCCCCAAGACATGACGGTGACGCCCGCCCTTTGCTCTCAAGAGTGCAACGGTGAGTTCAGTCCTCATTTCGGGCCCACTGCGGGCCCGCTCCGTCGAGACCGTGCAGCCGCCTGCAACAGCACACGGGGAGGGGGTCGTCTGGGTGACAGCTGTGACGGTGTCGGTTCGATGGCCCGCGTGAGTACACCTTGCGGGTACAGGCGAGTTCATTGACTGTCGTCGCTGTACCAACCAGCACTCGCGTTTCTGTCAGCTCGGCGTGCATTGCCCAATGCTGTTCGATCGTGTGTTGGTGGATCTGTGCTTGAAGGGTGTGCTACGGACAACTGACCGTGACCGCCCTTGACTGGGTCAGCAACATACGGCTCCCCGGACGTGCTCGACAGCACTGAGCCTGTGTAGGAGTACAGCCGGGTGCGGTACGCATTGTTGTCAGCACTGTGCTGATTGCATTGACAGAACGAAAGAGATGGGCTACCTTAATTTTTAGTGGTAGTACTTCGTGTATTTATTGAGTTGGGCTAAACCAATGAACTGGACGGATCAATACCGTCATGAGTACACACCTGTCGTGAGTACAAACCTGCCGTGAGTGAGTACACACCTGTCGTGAGTACAAACTTTCCGTGAGTGAGTACACACCTGTCGTAAGTGCATACCTCTCGCGAGCACGCACCGTCGGACAGGACGCTAGACGCACTGCATCGTTCCACCGTCCGTCGCCTTCGGCCTCTGTCCTGGTCTTTGATGTGACGACCAATCGCGCCCGACTGTGGCTATGCTGCCCGGTCGGGTTGCGGGTTGCAGCCGCCGGTACAAGCGGACTCTGGTTGCGCCGCTCAATTGGAGGAAGGTCAACCTGAAGATTGACGGGCGCCAGTACACCGTCTTCTTCAGAGACGCACTACAAGCAGCTAAAGACGAGGTGATGCGTGCTCAACCCGAGGACCTGTACTGGGGGCCATCTTTGTCTACTGAACATGATGCTGGGTCGATGAGAGCCAGTACAGACGCTAGTACTACCGCACTGGACACCGTACTGCGCAACGCATGGGACGGAGAAATGTACAAGCGGCCAAACGAGTACATTGACGGCACCTTACATCCAGGGACGCGTGTGCTGGGTTCTAAGTGTACTCCGACTCGACTGTACTGAGCAGCAGCGGTGCTGTGTCGGCCTTCCCTCTGCGTATGCGTGTCATCAACATCAACACAGATGAGGTGCGTTGGGTCACCCTGGCGTACATCCCGCATGCGGAAGCCAAGTTTCTCGAGACCATGAAGGGCCAGGAGGTACGTGCCGAGTTGCTGCAGCGCATCTTAAACGTTGTATTCAGGAAAAGTCTGCTGTTAAGTCATGACGGAACGTGGCTCAATCTCCCAGGAGGTGGCAGCGTGCGTGTCTCTCCCCGTGCTCTTCTGTACGTGTGTGACCGACCCGAGGAGCGCGCAGTCATGTGTGTGAAGGGGTCCGGCTGCCTCTTCCTTTGCACGGCATGTACTGTTGGGCGGGATAGCTCTTGTACGGAGGCGGGGTCGAAATCTCCCCCAAGGGATGTGCATGAGACTGTGCGGGCGCAACTGCGTACTGTGCTGATGGGTGACTTCCGCGGTGCTGGCGCGATGCGAACTGAGGCGGAGATGGCGCTCAGTTTGAAAAGCATGGTTCCTGCTGTGGCTGCATGGGCGGGGCTTGGCAACGGCCCGCGCATTCTATATCGCTTGCCAGGGTTTGACCGCCTCCATGTACGCTTCAATGCTATGTGAGCGTCCTGTCGTTATTGTCCTGTTTGTGGATGTTCCTTACTACGACTGCGTCCTGTTGAGTACAAGCCGCTGATATTGGTGTCAGTTCACTAACAACACGCTGCATATGTATACCCGCTCGTTTTGGTACTGTGCTGTGGTCTGCGTGTGATCAGGTCATGGAAATTGGTATCAACCACAAGGTCGCAAGCACGGTACCCGAGTACCTCGGCAAGATTGCTATGCTGGGTGGCCATGTACGGCTTGGCGCAGTCACAAACTCTGAGCGCGCCATCAACATGCGGTTCAAGCATCCTCACGCCATGCACGAGTGCCGCACATACACCCCGGGTACGCCAGAGTATAAATAACAAAGGTGTTGTGTATTGAGTGACGAGCAGTGAACGATCAGTGACTGCGACGCACGGTTGAGTAGCTCATTGACCTATGCTGATGCGAAGATGGACACTTGTACTGATTCCTTTTAAGCTAGCGTTGTGTACCATCTCTTTCATGTACTGGCTTCGATTCTATCTCCCTCGTGCGTAGGTATTTTGTACGCAAGGCTACGAAGCAGGCAACGATGACGGGTAGCGAGCACCGACGAGCTCTGCCGTCCTTGCCCCTTGCCTTCGTCGCCACCATTGGCTCCGCGCAGAACGAGACGGACCACTGGCTTCTGACGAGGGCCGTGCGTGAGCTGGTGGCAGTGACGAACGAGATCTTTTCTGAGAGGTGTACTGGCGGTGGGATCACTGGCGCACAAGCTGCGGCAACTGCTGAACGGGCACAGAAATGGGTCATCGATTACTACCAGCCGTTGCTCGGTCCGTCGCATGCTACGAATTTGCACCGCCTTGCCGTGCTGTGCATCTACTTGACGAGTTCCGTCTGCGGGGAAATTTGTTCGACGGGAACACGGGCTACAATGAGACGCTGCACAAGGCAGTGAAAGCGGCGTACAAGGCCACCAACAAGAGGCGTGACCAGTTCGTTGAGCAGCTGCTGTTGAACCAGCAGGTGGCTGCCTTATTGCTGGAGGAAGAGGAGCGCCCAATCGCAGCGGGCTCAGCTGCAACGCCAGTACACGCCGGACGCCGCAGCAGACCTCTTCGCTTCTCCCACCGCTGTACTGCGGCGCAGCTTGCGCGCAAGCGCAAATTGCCTGGGCTCTGTACTATGTTGGAGGTGGAGGACAGTGCTCCCTTGTTCTATTGCGACTCCGTATACTACGGCAAGTCATCCGCCCCTAGGCGTGGCCGGGTGGCCAACACCATTCGTGCGGCAGCGAGCTTTCATGGCGCTCCTTGGTATGACTGGCTGCAGTACCGCGGGCCCGGTGGCAACAAATTCTACGGTCAAGCTGCGCTCGTTGTACAGTCCCGAACTGGGAGACGGAAGCGGCTGGTGGTTCGGCGGGCAGAGGAAGCGGCACCTCGTGAGGGTTGTGTACTGACGGACTACGGGTGTCAGCGACTGCGATGGGCGGTACCGTCCGGTGGGAATGCGGCTCGTCTGGACGTCGTGGAGGTCAGCGACATTGTGGGCTGGGTTGCAGTGGAGCATGACTGGGAGGACCTTTGTGAGCGGCATGGCTTGCTTGTCATGCCTAACGAGGTACCATCCACCGCTGCAGAGCTGCGCGCCGCCCGCTTTTTTGTGAACGCATTCGCGGTCAGCGATGCGGGAGAGGAGACGGATGACGAATGATGGGGGGAGGGGAGGGGGAGGAGGGCGGGGGGGTGGGCTGGGGTGTTGGTGGGGCGGGAGGGGTAGACGAGCAAGGCAGTTGTGCCTCTCGGAGCTTGAATCAATGCGTGTCGCGAAGGTCTCGGTTGAGGGACGTGTCAGAAGCAATGAAGCGTTTGGGACCCGGCCGGTCGCAGTAAAGAAAGTGATGTGTGACCCTCAGAGCTGCTGCTTCTACGTGCTGAATGCTGGTAGCTTCTGGTAGTCCAGGGACGCCCCACACAGATTGATGTGTGACAAACCGTCCTGACTGGCCCTGGCACTCTGAGAAACGACGAAGACACACCCGATTTCCTTGTGTGCGCCTCACTTGTAGCCTGCTTCAGCAGGGGCTACAAGCCCACGAATCTGGCACGATTTACCTGGTACACCCCACGGGGCCAGCACGTGGGACTTGTAGCCCACGTTCTGGACCCCCCCGCCCCTCAGATGACGTGCATTCGGCCCCCCCCCCACGGCCGACGCTCCAAATTGATGCCAGTAAGGCAATCGGGCCTGTAGTACATGAAATTTAGCCTAGTACGCGTGTTAGTGCACGTCTAGTATGCGCCCCACTTTCCCGACGATGGTTATAATCAAATAATAATCACCTGCCACGTCTGCACAGGACGAACCCGAACGGCACGAAGTCGTTCGGCTTCTGCTCGAGTGTTCTTTCGTCCGGCGAACGAGCGCCGGTACTAATTGTATTGATCATAGGTAGCCCCCCAAAAACAGGTGGGCTAGTTGCGAAGCTTCTTTTTTTCAACTTGCTGATGGATCAGTTCTGGACCGAAGTGCGTTCAGAACCTTTGCCACGGGGTGGTACAGTACGAGCGCGGGTGCGATGGCCGAGTCCGCAGAAGAGACGTCGCACGCCAGATGATCGTGCCCATCATCCCCTTCGGACGCAAATCGCATCGTGGCGATTCGATGGACATCGCCCTATCGCGAAACCGGCCTCGCGGATAGCGTCGGAAGTCAAAGCGCGATGGCGCATCGGCCGCCGCGATGCGACACAATTAATCGTATTACTCTGTTCCGAGAGTGGTGGGTCGTCTAAACCACCTCAAGATGTGGCTTCGAGGGACGCGATTGCTTGTCTGCTTACGCCAAATAGGATTCAGTGCTCACACACTACGCCAAGTCAACGGAAGCCGCGGGGCGGGTCGTGAGGCGAGGTGGGCGGAGGACGGTAGCAGGCCGAGAATCAACGGAGCTGAGCAAAGCATGCCGCGGTTCTTGGCTACGTTCTCATCACGCCCTAGTGCCGAAAGCTCTACGATGATGGCCGAGGCGTTCCTGCACCAATGTTACAGCCCATAGCGTGGGAGCGCCAAGATGCATTCTCGGAAGCAGCACAGGAATCTGAGTGCGCTGTCTTGGGGGCGTCTGCCAAGCAAATTGAATGTGGCTGTCGTATGAAGCTTCGTTTTCTCCGACGTGCGCAAAAAGTATAGACCTGGCGCACCGGTGAACAGGATCTGACGCTGCACCCGCACCGTGGGCCTTGCAGAGCGGCGGGTCCCCCACCCGCTCTGTCGGCGGCGTGCGCCCCCGCCTCTGTTACACTCCCTGCCCCGCGATGTCCGTGGTAAATGCACGAATGCTCCATTCGTGCATAGAGAGACGGTGATGCCACCACCGCCACCACGCCGTTTGGCGGGCTCGTCGAGGGGGGACAGCCACGTGTCCGCACGCAACTGGAGGCAGGGAGACGTTTCTGTTCCAGCCAACATCCAATACTTCTACAGATTCAGTCCACCCTTTGTGCCAATTAACGTTTGCCATCCGGGGATAAAACGCCACGTGTTCCGACAACCGCATAGAAGCTTTGCAATTGATGACTGAGACTGCGAGGCTATGGACACCGGTCCTCTTGCCTCATCACCTTCCCACCTTCCCCCTCATCCCCATGCCCCTCGTCCCCTTCCCCCTCACCACCTTGCCTCTCCGCGCCTTACCCCTCCTCGCCTTGCCTCTCCACGCCTTGCCCCTGCCCGCCTTGCTCCTCCCCACCTTGCCCCTCCCCGCCTTGCCTCTCCCTCCCCACTTTTCAACTCCCCGCACTTGCCCCCCCCCTGTCCTTTCTCGCTCACGTCCAGACCTCGTCCGTTGCGACCTCCTGCCCCTCGCTGACTGCTGCACCCCTCCCCACTGACGCCGCTGTCCTCCTTTGCGTTCAACGCCGTCAACATCCACAGCCATCCAGCACAGCTGGGGAGAAGCACAGCTATGGAAAAAGTCACGTAAGGGAATTGGGGGGGCGAGGTCTGGCGCTGGCAGTCAGCGTGGCCGGGTATGCGCGACAAGAGGGGTCGACGGCGTGCGTTGGTCGGCTGGCCTTGGCCGAAGCGATGTCCGGACCAGCAGAGTGTACGGTTGAAAAGCTCCCGGGGCGCTACCGAGAGGCGTTGTTAAGGCGCTGTTAGGGCGCTGTTAGGGCGCTGTTAACGCCTCGCGCCCTTCGACGCCGAGGCGCGCGTAGGGCGCGCATAGAGCATGGATAATACTAATATTTTAAGTTCATGATTGCCTGGTGCCCAGCACGTAGCTCCGAGTGATGGAGGTGGGAGTGGAACGCGTTGTGAAGGGGCCACAGCCTCTGCACGGGATCCGATGGGGGATGGGGGTGCCCACCGCCACTGTCGCATCTTGCAGCGCAAGGCCGTGGGGCTGGGTGACGACTTTGACGTTGTGTGGTACCTTGCGGCAGCAGAGCGCCTGTGCGGTGAAGGGTCATGTTCTAGGCGCAGTGGTGGATGGGCTTGATTGCGAAAGAAACAAAGACCGAAGGGGACTCGGCAGGAGCGACCAGGGCCTATCAAGCGACCACGAATTGGCCAAGAAACCGCGTAGCTGCTGTTTTGAAAGGCATGCAACCTCATCCACGGCCGACCACGGCCGCAGGCAAGCGTAGATCTTCGATGGCTGACCAACAAGCGACGTTTTCGCAGTAGGTTTTCAGCGTAATGCAGTGCCAAGCGACCTATTCCATCAGCTGAATCGAGCGTGTTTTAGAGCGTATTTTTTTTGAACAGCACGTACTTAGTAGCGGGGCTGTGTACCCTTTCCCACCGGAAGGAGCTCCCCCCCCTTCACCTATTTATGGCACAGACCACCGATCCCGCCGTTGACACGGGTTCCTGCACCAAAAGAAGAAGCAAAGCGCGCTACGCGCTGGTTTTTGCTATTGCTGTGCCGGGCCGTAACGTCGACGCTACCCCAGCGACAGCCTGGACACTGCCGCATGACAACCCGCAGCAGAGCACAGGCTGCCGAACCACTGCCCCCACACATTGGTGCCACCTCGTCACATGATACAACCAGCTGCAATCCAAGGGTCCCCCGAAAAAAAAAATGCACACCACGGAGAGACGCATGAGCTCACTAGCTAAGCAAACGAGCCACCATCATAGTTCTCATCCAACGACAGGCTATCCAGGTCCCCCTCCACCTGGCACCGCCCAGCAAGAGGCATCTCTGCCGTCAGCTGGCGCACCTCCTCCTCGGTCATGGCAGGTACGTTGACGAGCGCCGTTTGCAACAGGCCCACATTGCTGCGGATGAGGCAGTGCATCTCCATGTGTTAAGTGAGCATCATTGATTGGTTGTCCATGATGATGTTGCCGGCAGTGGAGCAGTCCCTCTCCGACTCGGCGGTCGTTCGGACCGCGCCCAAACCCGAGAACTTCACAAGCGAGAAGTTGGGGAAATTGCCCTTGTTCTCCATCCAAAACGCCAGGGCGGCGCACTTAGGGCTGATATCCGTCAGCAGCAGGAAGGCGTCGAGCTCGACCTTCGCCATCGCTGCCCTCGACGGCTGCCCGCCGTCGTCCGCTTGGCTCTGCGTCGGATCCTCCTCATCGCCCATGTCCATGAGGCATGATCGCGCACGTCGCTTCGCCACCGCAGCGGTCGACTCATGTGTGGGCGTCGCGGTCGCGGTGGTCGATGAGGTTGTCGGTGTCAGCCGCTCGCACGCGTTATTCAGCAGGGCGACGCCCCACGACGTTGCGTCTTCGGCCCCCGTGATCTGCGCGAGCCACTGCAACGCACGCTTAATGCCGGGCTAAACCATTGAATACGTGATGACGGGCCTGCTCTTCAGCAGGTTGCGGCGGTCGTCATTGAGATTGGAAAGACAAAACGGCAGCTGCTCGAGAAGCAAAACAATGGCCGTTGCGGCGTCGCTGCACAACGGCTGGCAGTCACAATCGTCGTCGATGCTCCTGTCCTTGGCCTTGTGAAGTTAGTTGTCAACGACCGGCAGGGTATCGTTTGCGTGCGTGTCGATGTGCGGGTCGGCCGCGGCGTCACCAACAGCCAAAGCCGTTTCGGGCAAAAGGGGCACACGAAGCACTTCAGCATGCACGGCCTTCCAAAGCGATCACAAGAACGGGAGTGAGTCACGCACAGGCCAAGTGGCGCTCTGCACGGCCGTAGTCACCTGGTAAGAAGGCCGCAACCAACCCAGCGGCTGTCGCATGCGATCCCACTCCGACTGCGTCAGCTCCCTCTTCTTCGCGCCCCCTCCCACATCGGCACGCTAAAAAACTCAATCAGTCGGAGGTAGCACGTATAGAGCCGCGCCATGGCAGTGTAGGTCGAACTCCAGCGTGTGGGCACATCTGTAAGCAGCATGCGGCACGTGTTGAAACGCAGTGGGGATAGGGGATGGGGGACCACGGTGATGTGGTTGAGTGGCTTGAGCTTGTGTGTATGTGTGCGAACGTGCTTTGTTGGTTGTCTCTCCAAAGCGCCCCTCTTCCCATCAAGGGCACTCCTCAAGTAGTCCAAGTCGGAGCACTCAAGCCCACCACGCCGCTCAAGCAGCTCGCCCGCGCACGCGCCCGCCCACACTCTAAATCAAAGCGCTCACCACATCAAAAGCATCAAGGATCAAAGCAAAGCGCACGCAAATCAAAGCATCAGAAGCGCAAGAACAGAAAATATGAAATCGCAAAAGTTTTACTCAAAATCGCACGGGTACAAATGTCGAATGCACCAGCGGTCACCAAACCGCGAGGAAGTCGCATGGGTAGGCTAGTGGGAAGTAGGGCTCCCATTCTCATAAGGCGTGACCTTTGGGTCGCGTCTGGGAGTCGGGGGTTTGATTCTTGTCAATACCTGGTTTCTTGAATTTTGCTTTTCACAGCAGCAGGGCTTACAGCGGTGTTGAGCATGACGTTCCAACAGCACGGTCCGGGTTGCAACCTGCCAGGGTGCGGAACGTTGAATTCCGAGTACAGAGCCACACTTCGCTCCGAGTGGTTCGAGTGGCCACCAGGCTTTCGAAGCTTGAACGCCAGCATATTGGCCTGAGAATTCTTGCTACGGCCTTCGAGCGTCGTCACCATGTTGTCCGAGTCTTTCTGCTCGCCGCTCTTCTTGGGGATGGTGGGGGCCCCGAGAGCGTGCTGCACGGAGTTGTGCGAGAATTTTGCGATGCAGGCCAGCCACGGCGGCGGTAGGCGCAGCATGCCAGCCCGCACATTGGCCCCTGAGTCCGTCGTTGTTAAAGCAATATCCTGCTGGCACAGGCCAAACAAAATCATCCAGCCAAGGAACCATAGCTGGTTGGTGGGAAAGTCGTGGCGGCCGACGAAAAGCGAGACGCCCAAGCGGACCAATTCCATCTCCACGGCTCCTTGGTCCGCATAGCGGAGGACAATCGATCAAAACGACGGGTTGCAGTGGTCTTCCGTCCACAGGTCAGTCATCGCATGGACGAACGGGAGCCCGCCGTACAGGCACTTGAAGCGGGACAGCTTGTCACGCAGCGCGCACAACATGTAGTTGTACCACTCAGCAAGGTGGTGGACGACAGTGTTGATGGAGGGCGGGGTGTAGGAGACAGACCGGCTGAGGAACGACGGCATGTACTCATTGGTGGCCAGAGAGTGGGGGGAGAGGGTCATCGTCTGGACCAGCAGTTACTCCAAATGGAAGGATTGCCGGTCTGTTTTAGGCCGTAGGAAGCTGTCGATGCCGCTGCGCTCGGAATTGCGGTAAGCGCGACTGCCCCAAGTGGTGTTCATCGACCCGTGGAGGGCCTCCCGGGAGAGGGTAAGCTGCATCTTGGTGCGTGTGTCGCGAGCGGCCATCTGACGGAGGTGCTTCGTGGCATTGGTGATGTAGACACCAGAGAGCAGTAGCAACGTGTGGCTTCCCAGACGGTGGCACAAAAGGCAGAGAACCAGCAGGTCCTTCCACCTCCCCGCCGCGTTCTCCAGATGGTAGCGTTGGAAAACCGGCCACGCCGTTGACCTTTTTTGGGCCGCGTCGGTAGCCTGGTCCAAGATGATGTACGACGCGCCCTCGTTCTCAACCGTCCTGGGAATCTTCTTGGATACCCCGGAAAGCTGTAGGATGGCCTCCGAGGTGTCGGCAGGCGACTCGTTGACCGCGCTCATGCCACCCACCCGTCTCTTCTGCGGCAGCACGGATGGGCCACTCATGGGTGCAAGGGGAACAGATGCCGATTCAGCGTCCTGAGAGGCAACCACAGAGCCATCCATCAGCGTCCGTCGCAAACCGTCCGTGCACAGGGGAGCGCAGGCAAAAGCGAGGTGACCGAGAGTGGGGGAGGTGATTGCACGCTCTGAGCGTTCACGGGCGTGGGCGTGCATCCACAGCGCACCGCTCGGTCACCGCGATGCCCTTGCGGCAGCGGCACCCCTTGCCGAGAGGAGTTGCCACCGAGGCCCTGGACGCCCCTCCCGCAGTGTTTGAAGACACTATGCGAATGATGAGAAAATTGAGGTGCCTGCCCGAGCCATTCACTTTGCGCCACGGCGTGGGTGGTGTGGAACGCGGACTCACTCGCGTCAGAATCGGAAGCACATGCCGGCAGCCGTGCTTTGCGTGCCTCTTGGCTGCCCTACGAGAATGGCTGGATTGCACGGAGCGTGGCGGACTGGATCAGCCATCGAATTGATGCCCAGAGGGGCCCATGGGCGGGTAGTTCTGTGTTCGATGTAGTACCAGCGTAGTTCTCGTACCACGACAGTACCTGGCCAATCTGCGCTGAAAAACGCGGCCGAACCGTACTGTACTTCCTGATCCACCTGATTGCAGGTCAGCGTAGATCAGAACCACCGAAAAAAGTCAAGCAACCGCGTTATACGCTTGAAAACTACGCGCGACTACGCTTGGAAAAACTACGCTTGATAGCCACTGGTAGCGACCCCAGACTGCCATCATTAAATAGACAATTGGATCAAGTGGCGGCTGTGATTACAGAAGAGTCACGGAGTCGTAGGATGCTACCTGTAAAAGTCAGTAACAATGGGTGCTACTTGGGAGATTATTCGCTAGCCTTCAGAAGGGCGCTGTTAGGGCGCCATTAGGGCATGTTTACGCCCCATGCCCCTCACATAGGGGCGCTACTGCGAACCCTATGCAGAGTGGATCGTTGCAAGTGCCATCATCATTCGTACCAGCTTCTCAGTACCGCGTCAGACGAAGGCACAGGCGCGCATTCGTTTCTGATATAGACTTTTGGCCATCACACGAACAGTCACCGCACAGGAATCTCGATTAAGGCCCAGTCTACACGGCGAGCGACGTGAACGTGATTTGGCGCCAATATGAACATAAGTCCGCCAAAAAACACGTGATGTGGCGCCGTCTTTCTTCACGTCACGCCCGAACACACTGTGCCAGAAGTTTATGGTCAGATCTGGCGGATCGTATCGTGGGTGAATCGCGAATCAAATTGTGGTAAGCGAAGAGCACGACCCATTCGGTGCCAGAGAGGCTTTCCACCATCAATCGATCGCGTCACGTGTAAGAACCAATAGAGAGGTGACATCACAGCGGATGGTCTCTTGGCAGGGCAGGGACGAGGACCGCTACACTGGGAGCTGTTGAGCTGCTGGCGCATTGAATCCGGCGGGGCCTTGTCCTCAGAGACCGCAGACTGGGAATGGCTGCGGGAGCCCTCGTGCACACTGGGCTCTTGACAGCGCACTGCCGGATCGTGTCATGCGGACGTCGAACTTGCTCGTGCCATCTGCGCAGGCAGCTTCGCCACCCCCCGCGTAGCGATGCACCACCGTGCCCCCACTCCCTCGCAGCGTGCAATCAGGAGTGACCGCACGCGAGCGTTCTGCGGGCACACCGTCTCGCGCCATCGCGGCATGGGTGGGGCCCTCGCTGTCACCACCCCTCCCCTGCATGCAGTCAGGAAAACAATCACATGCCAGCGACGCAGGGGGCTGGCACACACGGGCGTCAGCGTGCTGGACCTGCCTACACTGACGTTGCGGCCATTTTTACCGCCCCGCTCCCCGCCGCTATCGCCCCGCCGCCCCACCTCCCCATCGTATCACATATACGCCGCCGCGCGCTGTCCGTCTGGCGGTGCGGTTTTACGCCGTCTGACAGACGCACGAGTCGCTCCTCCCCACACACCTCTTCAGCGGGCTCTCCGACCCCCTCTGCCGTCACCACGCGCTGCCCCACCCCATGCGCCGCCTTGTCTGCTGCAGGACCGCCATGTCGTCCCGCTCCCCTCTCTCCGCTAGCGGCGGCTTGGCGCCTCCCCGCTCCCTCGCAAGCTCGGCTTGCTGCTGCCCTTCCCCTGCTGCCGCCTCACGCGTGAGCCGGAGCGGCCTCTCCCCGCCATGGTGCCCCACCACTCGGTCTTCGTGGCGAAGCGGGCTGTCGCTGATGGTCGCTTCGTGTGGCGGTCGGGGGGGGTGCACCGACCTGAGCGCGTTGCGGCCGCGCGGCGTGCTACTCTTTTCGCGGCCGCCGTTGTGGCCGTCGTGGTGCCCCGCGCGGCAGCGGCCGCTTGCGTGACGCCCCCGCGTGTGCATGCTGCGGGCACTCGCGCACGCTTCAGCATGAGCTCGGGCCTGGACCACGTGCAGGAGAGTGATTTTCGGTTGCTTTTCCGTATGACTGGGGAGGATTTTTGGGCGCTGCACTCGGCCGTTGAGCACCGCTTGGTGGTGGAGGAGAGGATGGCAACGCTGTCGAGCGGCGCCTTCATCCCAACGGACTGCCGACTTGCACTCAGGTTGCGCATGCTCGCTGGGGCTTCCTACCTCGATTTCATGCTTGTGTTTGGGGTGAGCCGGTGCACGGTGTACTCCCGTTTTCATCAGGTATGACCGACATTCTCTACGTCTGTGGGTGGTCCGCAGGTGGGCGGGGCAGTGAGCGACATCAGCACGTTGGGTCCTTCACGGTTTCCTGTCGTCAACTAGGGACTGTCCGGGCTCCCTATTGTTGCACGGCATCAAGCTAGCCTCGCAAACGCGTCGCCCATTTCTTCTCGCTCCATGGCTCTCATTGTGTCGTTACTCAAATTGGCCGCGTGGTCCATCGGCTGCTTCTTTTCTTCTTGGGCTTTCTGTGGCTGTCTTTTTTTGCCGCAGGTGTTGGCAGCGTTGGACGTTGACCCGTTTTTGAACAACATTCATTTTCCTTCCACACCTGCAGAGTTTGCCGCCCAGAGCGAGCTTTTTTCGCGGGGCGGCCGCAACCCGCTGCGCGGGTGCGTGTCGGCCATCGACGGCATCGCGCTCCGCATCCGGCGGCCACGTGTCTCCGAGGTACCCAACCCCTCATCATATTGGACACGTAAGGGCTTTTTTTTCTACCAATGTGCAGGCCGCGGTTGGCGGGGATTACAGGGTCCACTTCCTGTCGACGGTGACCGCGGGCTCATGCCACGACAGCACCGCCTTTTACGCGAGCGGGCTGACAGAGCTGCTGGTGAGCGACGATGGGCTGCCTCGTGGGTACTGGGTCGCGGGAGACGATGTGTACATTGCTGGCAAGCGCTTGCTTACGCCCTTGCTGGGGACCAGCCTCCCGTGGGACAAGGACTCGTACAACTACTATCACAGCTCCTCGCGCACTTTCGTTGAGCAGGTGTTTGGGCAGGTTGTTGGTCGGTGGGGTATCTTGTGGCGCTCCGTTCGCCTCTCTGTGTCACGGGCTTCTCTGATTTTACGTGTATGCGTGCGCTTGCAAAACTTTTTGATTGGGAGGAGCAGCCCCCCGCCGGATGCCCAACTCCCTGAGGATGGTGCCGGTGGGACTGGGGAGGTCATTATGCAGGACCAGTGCGACCTGGACGACCGCCTACCTCAGCGTAGGTGAGACAGAGAGCCTTGCCCTCTGAGAGTCACACTCACTCGCCAACTGAGGGGTCAGCAGTGCCGCCGCCCGGCCTGACCGGTTGCTGCTCTAGCTCATGTAAACGGTCACCTGATTTTGTGCTTTGGCCCATCTTCACGCTTGCAACTGTGCCAGCGAAAGATTTCGGGCGGTAGGAGGACAGCAGCATCCACACCAGTGGTTACCCGTGGCCTTCGGCACAGTCGGGACCACTGCCGACGGAGCATTGCTCACCAACGCCGGACCCCCCGGGACCATGCGCACTCCGTGGCCAGTGTTAGACTGTCATTCGCTGCCGTGGTCCCAATCCGCGTCGCCACGGATACCAAAGCCTGAAGAATTCGTGGGTGAGAAGGCGGTGTGAGCATCAAGGCATTACTGACGGTTGGGGTGGCCCCAGTAGACCTTACGTGCCGTTCTCATGCACACTTTACGAGCTTTGCGGCGGTCCCGACCGGCACCGGTGTGGCAGCAGCTGTGTGGCTGGCTGGATTGGGTGCCGCCGTCGGAAGTGTACCACCGCGCATACGGCCGTACCAGGATGAGAATCTTTATTCTTGCGTTGCCGACGCCCCGGAAGGACAACGAGCACGCCAGGCAAGACCAGGAAGTTCTATTGCACACAAGCATGATTGTTCCACGGGATTCTACATCAGCACTAAAGCCGCCATCCCATCCAAACACTCCTCCCCCCTCATTGACGCGTACTACAAGGCGAAGCGCTACTCCGTATCCATCAGCTTCTGGAGCTGCTGCTCAAAATGGACGCGCTTGGAAATGGCGAGCACGTCGCTGGGGTCCTCCGAGACCGCGTCGCGAGCGGCCTTCAGCTGCGTCCAGATGGCACCAATCGCCTCAGAGTTGTCAAACGCAGCCGCTACGTGGTGACCTACAACGTCGCCGCCAGCCGGGCCAGACGAGTTTCCAATGGAGACAAGCGCCGTCGTCAAGTTGTCCGTGCCCCCAATGACGACCTCCGACAGACGGGGCCGCTTGCGCAAGGGGTGGGGAGCTGAGCCCGGGTGCCCCGGCCCGCGGCCGACCGCGGCGCTTCCAGGCAGGCCGACCTCTGCCTGGGCTGCTTGCGGCAACGGTCGGAGCACGAAATCAACAGATGAGTTGTCAAATAGGAGGCAGTGCAAGTACAGGAGTTGATGGTCGCCGTTCGTGTAGTCCTTGAAAATGCCCCCTTCCATCTGGCCGCTACGCGTGTAGCTGGAGTACGCCTTTGTGTAGTTAGACCGCAAGGCTCGGTAGATGGTCTCTAGCTTGGATGCTTCCCGGCTGCACGTGAAGCGGGTCGGGTCCATTCCCCTCAAGTCCGACGCGAGTACACAGTCGACCGGCGTTGCGCGAGCAGGTTTGTACTCAGGATAGTTAAAGGCGGGAGCAAAGACGGCGTCCCATAGGCTTTGACGCGGCTTGTCGAGCTCCGCGCGCGACAGGGGCTGGTTGTCCGCCTGGATGGTGTCCAATTGAAGGGGGTCGGTGGCGACGTCCGCCAAGCGGGCCATGTCATTGTCATTGGCAGTAAAGAGCGGGCTGCGGCTAGTAGCCAGTGGGGCAGGGGCCGCCGATGCGGACGAGCCGCCGGCACCTGAGCGGCCGCTGGCCGCAGAGAGCACGAGCGCCGAGGCCGAGGCACCTGTGGGAGGCCGTGCGCCAAAAATGGGTGTCGCGGGAGCCACCAAGTCGGCATCGTCCATCAGAGCCTCCAGCTGCTCATCGTCAATGTTCTGATCCTCCATGCAAGACGCCGCTATGGCGCGCTTGTCCGCCATGTTGGCCTGTATCCGGCCCTTGATGCGTAGCACGCGCAGCACCGTGCGTAGCTCGGTCGCTGACAGCTTCTCGAGGAACGCCGACGCCTTCTCGTGGTTGAAGGGGCGCCGAGAAGGAGCGGAGCTGACAGAAGCGGTCACCACGGACGCAAGCGTCGCGGTCACCGGCGTGGCAGGCGTGGCAGCTGGCGTGTACTCGTGCTGGAACACCATGCTGAAGAGAAAGACGCCCTCATCGGCTGCCATGAGGATGGCGGCAGAGGAAGGCTCGGAGGAATGCGTGGCAGGAGTGGTGTCGAGGGCCATAGCTCGATGGCTCGCCCACAACAGAACGTCGGGGGGAAGGGACAGAACGACGGTGACGGTTAGGATGGGTGGGATCGGGGAGCTGGCGGGCGGGTGTGTCGCTGACGACCGGTGTTCAAGCCACGTCCGAGGCGCGGCGGATCCTTTCATCTCTCCTGATCCATCCCTGGCGTCCCCAGGGGCCCACTCTTGTTGCCTCGGGCGGGGACCGCAGCGGCTCTCACGAGCGCCCTCGCCTGCGTGCCGGTGGTGGTCCCTGTGAAGCGTGGTTCTCTCTCGCGGGGCCCCCGCGACAGCTCAAAGGGCCCGACCGAGCGCTCCGAAGGCGCTACCCCCCTTTCCCCTGCTGCCTGTGCCCACGCGATGGGTGACTCCGATTTCACGCATGACAAGTCCAGGGCTGCGAGCCCCTAGTGCTGCCTGGATGGCGCCGCTGCCACGGCTGTGGGCGTGCCGTGGCTTCAGCGTCCCCCTCCAAGTGAGACCTACAGAGCCGTGGCAACGCTTTTGCCCCCGAGGAGCGCCGGGTGGCGCGTGCCCCCCTTTACCAGTACGCCGTGGAGCGGTGGCATAGCTTTCGCTCACATGGTGCCCTCCGTGACGCGTGTCCCGCCGCCCCTGATGCCCCCTCTGGCTGACGCGTGGGACACCGACGCAGCGAGAGCTACGCGGCTGCACCGAGCAGGCGTCTCTCGAGAACTGACGGGTCTCCCATCTCTTGACCCGAGTGGTGCAGTCGTGAGGAGCCTTCTCGTCCAATCATTCCTGCGGATGCCAAAAGACGCAAATGGCCTATTGCTTTCTAAACACGTTCACGTGCGCGAGATATAAAAAAAAAATCTCGCGGACGTGAACGTGTTCGGCTTGAATGCGCCGAATGAGCCTGTTTGGGCTCGTAAGTCCTTTGTGTGCGGGATCGCACGTTCGGCCGGATTAGTTCTCAAAGTATTAGCGTGATTGGGGTGTGATTGGAACTAAGCGCTCCCATTGGCTAGCACGTGTCTGAGCACGCCGTCACGCCCAGTTAAGTACAGTCGTTACGCGTTTTCATGGCAGGGGTGCGCCACAAAAGCAGCACCCTCTTTCAGTCCGAGATCGCGAGAGATCGCGGTCCTGAGGCTCTAGGGGCCATTCACTTGCAGAGCATGCTTTCCAAGTGAATGGCTTATAAGCGAATAATGACTGTAGGGTTGTTGAGTGCGCCCAGGGCGCTCTTTTTGGGCGCATTTTAGGCGCTCAATGGGCGCTCAGAGGGCGCTCGAGCGCCCAGCGCCCACGGTTTCCTGGGCGCTTTGATGGGCGCTCTGAATAATAATTGTCGTAAGTTTTTAACTACGTGGTCGACCGAGTGCCCGACGACTCTGTCTGCAGCCTCTATGGGCGCGCAGCCCTGGCTGCAGGTGCCCCAGCGGTATGGCGGGAAGGGCCCTTCAGGAGGTGGCCATGGCAGCAGCGATGGCCCTCGTCTTGGCGCCAGAGCAGCAGCATCCTTCTCAACCACATCCCATGACTGCAAGACATCTTTGACAAGGATTTCTACTTGGCCAAGGCTGCAGACGTATATAAGTTGGCGTGACTGTGTAGGGTGCTCGTGTGTGTCTTGTCCTCATGGCCCGGCGGTCTGGTTGTTTGAGTCACGACGTGGCACATGTTCAGCTGTTCTCTTGTTTGTCCTTGGGAGCTGCCGCCGTGGGCGGCACGCAGGTACATTGGGGCTTGTCGATGACCGTCAATAGTACGGCTTTCACATGCATGGGAAGATTCAAAGATGGTCGCTAAATACCACGAAACACACTTGAGAACGTCGAAAAAGAGGGGGCTACCTAATCATTTATGAGTGCTACAACGGGCGCTTTTGGGGCGCTCAGGGCGCACTGAGCGCTCAAAAGGGCGCTCAGGGGCGCATTATGCACCAGCGCCCCGAAATTCGGGGCGCACTCAACAAGCCTAGGCCCTACAGCAGCGAGATATGCATGTAGAAACGGAAAACAAAGCCAGACCCTGTGAGAAGAGGTCACAAGGATGCATCCAAACCCTACGGGAAACTTTAGCTGGATATCCAGCTTTTTTGGCCCCGGGATCCAGGAAAATGCCGGATCCGGTGGCCTTGATGTCCATTTCGGTCGGAAACAGAGGCCGTTCGACGGATCTGGCGGCTCGCTGGAGCGGGCGAAACAGCAAGCATCAGTCCAAGCCACCTGAGCGAGCCCCCACAATTGCAGATGGTCAGAAAATCCAGGATCTCGGGCAGTCTGTCGCCCGACACACGCTGCACGTGAGGCAATCTTCCGCGCCGCAGTGTGCGGCCGTCGCTTGGGCAGCTTCCCCCCCCAGCCTCCCATTCCTGGGGTGTGCCGCCCGCCCCCCCGCCGTTTAACCAGATCGGCTGCTTTGCCGCCGTTGCAACGGCGCTCGCTGCCAGCACCACCGTACCGCTCAGTTCTCGACCGGATCTTGGTCGTCCCCTCCCCCCCCCTGCACACCTATGTCCCCGTCCTTGCCGCTGTCCCAGGCGCGTATCCCAACCCCCC
>ENA-ORXT01002388-ORXT01002388.1-marine-metagenome-genome-assembly--contig:-NODE-2388-length-22635-cov-6.005674_pt1 | contig 22635 bp, 19 predicted proteins | sample MGYA00237868_ERZ511482 | MGnify/ENA metagenome assembly ERZ511482
AGGTCTTGGTCAATTACACCAGGGGTTTCGTCACGCAGCGTTTGGATCGCGATAGAAGCCGTTTCAAATTGCCGACCTTCGCCACGCACATGCGTTTTCCACCCGCGCTCAACCATCGGCCAATCGGCGTTGTAACGGTCCATTGTGATGTAAAGTCGTCCGCCGCCCGACGCAATGCAATAGTCGAAACCGCCCGCCTGATTGATGGAGTCCAAATGTTCTTCAAGGATCGCCACATACTCCAGCGCCGAAGTCGGCGGCACATCGCGTCCGTCCAGTAAAGTGTGAACACGGGCCTTCTTAATACCTTGCGACTGAGCTTGCGACAGCATATTCAACAGGATGTCGATGTGTGAATGAACATTGCCGTCGGATAGCAGTCCGATGAAGTGCAAGGTATTCTCAGCCGCCAGTGAACCCGTCATCTTCTGCCAAACGTCACCTTTGTAAATATCTCCAGACGCAACAGCCCGTTTGACCAGCAACGCGCCTTGATCAAAGACGCGTCCGGATCCGATCGCGTTGTGGCCGACTTCACTGTTGCCCATATCGTCATCGGACGGCATTCCAACCGCCGTACCATGCGCCTTGAGTGTCGTGTAGAGTGCATTCTCCTTCAGCCAATCCAGCGTCGGAGTGGAAGCCTTGGCAACCATATCGCCGGCGTCACCGTGGCCAATGCCTACACCATCCATAATGACCAAAACGACGGGACCGTCGGGGGCGTTGTAATTTTCAAGTTTCTTCAAAGGCTTCATAGAATTTGTTATCGCTAGATTTGTTTAAGTTTGGAAAAAATGAGTTTGTATTGTTTAGCTATTATCGGTCATACGTCTTGGGATATCGTAAAGATGAGGACTCTCTCTTGGAAAAATCAAAACAAGAAAAAATAGGCAAGCTGCAGCTCCAACCAGCGCCAACCATTTTTATCAATCATCTACGCAATCAGACAGAAAAACCTGCGCTCTCAGGTAACGCCGATCGAATTATCAACTCGGTCTGATATTGCATTTGTGCACTTTGAATTTCCTGATCGGTCGGCGCCTCGCAGGACATCGGTGTTTTTTTGTAAATGAATTTTGTGACAACTTGGGATGCAATAATTCTAACCACGGCGCAACCCACCGCGCCGATTGTAATAAACTGATTCAAATCCAAATCAAAACTTAAGCTTGCCAGATCCCCGCCCACAACCGAGGAGACAAGCAAGAAAAGGATCATGCCCACGATCAACGCGCCGACGATTACCTGAGTGATTCTTCTAAGTCCAGCCAATTGGTCCAATTGGGGTTTGGAGAAGAACGTCTCGGGACGCTCAAGCGCTGATGCGCGGTATGGGTTGTCGTTAATTTTTAACCTCGAACTTAAGTTTCTTAGAAAATGCAATCTGGAATCAGCTCGGCGGTTCACTCTGCAGGTTCTGTTAAGTCCACGGCAACAATCTCTTTATCATTGCGAGCAAACAATGTTCGCTGAGCGTAGGCAGGATGGCTCCAAACAACGTCGCGGCCAAACGCCTCGCCGGTCGGTTCAAGCACATGGAAACGGCCGAGCGACTCAAACTTTTTACGCGTCATTTTGGCCATCACCAAATCGCCAATTTCGCTCATGATAAAATATGTATCGGTGTCGCCGATGCGTGTCACAAACCCTGTGCCGTGGTTCACCTTGCGTTTTTCATCGGGCCGCGTTGCTTCGAAAGTCTGCCACAATCGCTCGCCCGTTTTTGCGTCAACTGCGAACAAACACCCGATCCGACAGTCCGTCCCATAAAGCACGCCGTCCACAAACAAGGGCGTCGCATTGGCACTGAAAATCGAGTTCTTTGGGTTGCCTCGCCAGAGCTCCTGCGCCCCGGGTTTTTCCGTATCTAATTCGATCATCAGCGAGGCGTTTTTAATGCCGCTGGCGTACATCAAATTCCCGTCAATCATCGGCCGTGCGATCGACATTTGATACAGCGGTTCGATAGGCAGCTCCCAGTACTTCTTTCCATCAGCAGGATTGAGACTGGCGACGCCCTTGGGATGAAATGCAATTAGTTGCCGAACACCACCGACTTCAACGATCGACGGCGGGCAATAACCGGCTTCTGTATCTAAAGCCTTCCACACAACGTCGCCTGTCATTTTATTGAACGCGACAATGCCTTGTCCCTTTCCACCGACCATCGTGTAAAGCAGATCGCCATCAACCAGAGGATGAGAGGATTGACCCCAAATGAGAATCTCAGCATTGAATTTTTCTTTCATACTGACTTGCCAAACGATTTCACCATCGGCCATAGAACGACATTGCAAATTACCTTCAGCGCCCAGTGTATAGACACGCTCCTCGTCAATCGTTGGCGTGCAGCGCGGGCCGGCCGGATACGAGATGCTGTAAGGACACTTATAGGATCTTTGCCACAGAAGATTCCCCGTCGAGGCGTCCAGCGCGGTGATTCGTTCTGCGCCTTGAAGTTGGACGCGCTTCCCCGGATCGTTGACAACGTCGCCTTCGGTTTTAACGTAATCAAAAACAACGACCCGACCGTCGGCGACCGCCGGACCTGCGTAGCCTTCGGCAATTGGCTTCCGCCATTTCACTTTCAAACCAGATTCAGGAATTGATTTCACGATCCCTGATTCACGATAAACACCATCGCGATCAGCTCCCATCCAAGCAGGCCAATCATCCGCGCACGCTGTTCCCATTAGCAAGTGTGTGATAAAGCACACAGCCAAAGCCGCCGACAATTTTTTAATCTCGGTAAGTCGTAGATTCAGATTTCTCATAACGGCAAATTCTCAAATAGGCGGATCGAACGGCTAGTTAGTTTTATCACATTAACAATTTTTTTCGACCGATAGACATCGACACTTATGACCGATTATTGGCGAAATGGGATACGAACCTACTAGAACGACACCCTCAAATTAGCGAGAATTACGATCGTTCGGTTGGAACGCGCGTTCGATTGGGCACAAAACGATGACTATAGAACTTTTATCCAACTCCGCTTGTTCATTCGGCCGCTACGCGAGACACATGCCAAGAATTCAGCCCATAACTTTTGATCCCGCTAACGCTTTTGTGTCTCCGCACGGAATCACTCAAGAGCAATTTGTTGGTCTCGAAGAAAAACTCAATGCGTGTCGTCGAGAGATGCTGCAGGAGGACCTGACGCTTTGGGCCAGCGGCAAAGACATTCCTGAAGCGAAGCAACCACTGGACGCTGGCTTTCATGAACTGCCTGAGTGCATTCTTGACGACTATCAGTTCGACCGCGACGTTAGTGAACTTGGCCGAATCTTGAAAACGGCAAAACGACTTGGGGCATTGGTCGATAAAGTCGTCGTGCTTGGCAGCCGCGGATCTTACATGGGTGCCCGGGCGTTGAAGCAAACGTGCTGTGCTCCCTACCACAACGAAATGACGCGCGGTCAGCGCGGCGGCAAGCCCCGCATGTATTTCGAGGGCAATAACGTCGACAATGACTGGGCTCAGGCATTGCTCGAATTTTTAGAGGCCGATTCTCGGGGTGACGGCCCCGAGGGTAATTGGGGGATCATCGTGATTTCCAAAAGCGGAGATACATTAGAGACGGCCGTATCGCTACGAATTTTTATGGAGGCGTTGAGATTAAAAGTCGGCGAAGATCGGTTGCGGGAGTTCGTCGTTCCGGTGACTGGCGCGACGGAAAAACTGTCCGACCTTGCGACGGAGATTGGCTGTACCGATCGTTTCGTCGTCCCCGCGGGCGTCGGCGGACGGTTCAGTGTTTTTTCATCGGTGGGTTTGTTGCCAGCGGCGGTGCTGGGAGTCGACATTGTGAAAATGCTCGAAGCGGCTTGTGCGATGAACGCTCATTTTCAAACGGCCAAACTCGGAAACAATGCCGTCATGGATTACGTGGCTGTAAATCACTTATTGAAAGTCAACCAAGGCATCGATGTACGCGTGCTTTCGGTATGGAGCAAATCACTGGAATCAGCGGGGCTTTGGTACGACCAATTGTTGGCCGAGAGTTTAGGTAAACAAGGCAAAGGCGCTTTGCCACTGACTTATTTAAACTCGCGCGATTTGCACTCCAAATCGCAACTGCACCAAGTAGGCGACCGCAAAAAAGTCATGAACAACGTAATCGTTAATTCTTGGCGACAGGAACCGATCGCGATTGGCAACAGCAAGTGGAATCAGGACAACTTAAATGAATTGGCGGGTAAAACATTGCCGCAATTTATGGAAGCTGTCATCACTGGCACAAATTTAGCTTATAAAGAAGACGGTCGACCGACGACCAATACTTATCTTCCTGCCGCTGATGAAGCGGGGCTAGGTCAGTTGTGTCAAATGCTAATGTTAGCGACGGTTTTAGAGGGTCGGTTATTGGGGATGAATCCCTACGGTCAGCTTGGCGTTAAAAAACAAAAAAACATCATGAACGAGTTGTTACGTGAGAACGTAACCGCATAAGGGCACACGTTGCTTCTAACTACTTTTATTGCGTCTCATTAATCTTCAAATTCGATGTACTCTCCTCTCGACTCCTCATTTAACTTCCGAGGTATCATGTTTACTAATACAAAAACGCATCCAACCTTTGCGACAAAACGACCGCATCGGTGTGGGGTTGTGGCCGTCATGATGCTGCTGGTTACGCTCTTAGGTGACGGATTGTTTGCTCAAAATGCGAACGATCAATTGCGTTGGCGTTTCAAGGCGGGCGAACGCTTCGACGTTTTGCTGATCAAGACAGGCAACGTGGAAACACAAGTCGACACGCGCATCCGAAAAGTCGAAATCGAATCGCAATTGGAGTTCGAATGGAATGTCATCAAAGTTGCCAAACGTGAAACCACGATCGAACAAAAACTGACAAGAGTGGTCTTGGCGTCCGGTTCGCCGGGCGATGTTTCCGCTCAACGGCTATCTTACGACTCTTCGAATGTGGTCTACCGAAAAGGCATTTCCAATACCGTCGCCAATCAGTTGAAACCTTTGATTGGGCTGACCTATCAGTTCGTCATTTCTGATCGTGGCGAAGTCAAATCTGTCATGATCGCCGAAGACCAGCAAACCATCGTCGAAGCAATTCCCGCTTCGTTGCCAATCAAAGACTTACTGACGTCCAAGGGGCAACAATCGAACTTAGGTTCTGCGACTTGGGTTTGTCCTGAATCCATGTCCGACGATCGTACGTGGAGAACGAAGCAACTGCTGGATTCGGAATCGGGAACCTACAATCGAGTCAGTCGCTACACCGCAGGCCAACCTGAAGAGGGTGTGGTCCAAATTGATTTCGTTACCGACGTGAAACACGAACCCAAAATGGCGTTGAAGATGTTTGAGGGACAAGGTCGAATCGAATTTGACACCGCCGACGGCTACGTGCGTAGCAGCGAATCGTCGACGCGAATGACGACCGAATCGCCCTATCGCGATCTGGTTGTCAAAACAACGGTCGAAATGTCGTCCGAATTAAAAATGGAAAAGCAAAATTGAACGCAGATTTTACGACGGTGGCCATAGTTGGCGAAATCGAAGAAGGAACCGGTAAATCGTTTGAGGTGGGCGATCGAATCATCGCAATCTTCAACGATGGTGGGACTTACCGTGCGATAGATGATATGTGTCCGCACATGGGTGCTTCGTTGGCAACGGGTTTCCTCAAAGACTCCGAAGTCGCATGCCCGTGGCATGGCTGGCGGTTCGATATCCGCGATGGAGCTTGGTGCGATAACCGCAGCCTGAAAACGGATGTCTTCGAGGTGCGCGTTGTGGGTGAAGAAATTCAAGTGACCGCCACACCCGTTATCGACGCAAAAGATCAGTTGGACGCGAACCGAGAAAGCGAACACAGAGAAGAGTGATCTGCTAATGCGGATTGAGAGATTAAGGTAAAACCTAGATGAACATTATTGACTCCAACGACGTATCTATAAAACAGTTCCAGGATCTTATTCGGAAGATGTATTTCGAGAAGGATCACGCGCGAGGCATTCCCGGCACGTTCATGTGGTTGGTAGAAGAGATGGGCGAACTTTCGACAGCGCTGCGGGAAACGGAGCATCTGGCCGAGCAAGTAAAACAATTGCCTGCTTCAGATCTTCAAGCCAAGCATGACGCGGTTAAACGCAACCTCGAAGATGAATTTGCAGATGTGTTCGCTTGGCTGGCGACAATCGCCAATGTTGCCGAAGTTGATTTATCGGCAGCTTTGTTCCGCAAGTATGGGGTGGGTTGTCCGGGCTGTGGTAACTTCACCTGTGACTGTCCTGACGCAGAAAAGCCTTAGACGAATTTGTTTTGGATGAATCACTAATGGCCGATCGGTCATTTTTTGATTAAGCTCTTACGTTTCCCAAACCGCCGTTTTCTAAGTGGATCGAAGCTAATTCGATCGAAAGAACTTCAACATTGGTCACCTCTTCAAAACCCCGCAAAGCCCCTACGTGGTACACGGCTTGCTTGGTCGTGTTGTTAATGTGTTCCATTGCGGCGAAAGCTAATGCCGATCGCTATGATGCCAAATTTGGGTTTGACGGAAATGTAAAACTTGGCCACTGGGTGCCTATTCAATTCTCAACCAATTGGACCCGCTATGCTGATTCTTACGCCATCAAAACGATTGACGGAGACGAATCGCCAGTAACCTATGCGGGTCGACTAAACGAACAGAATACGGCTTATGTTCGGTTCGGCAAAACGTTTGGCACGATGAACGTCCAGTTTCTCAAAGATGGCGAAGTCACAGACGAGTATCAAAGGGACAAAGCAGATTTTAAAAATCTAACATTCTCGAAATCGACAGTTCTTTTGACGGTGTTCGTTGGACACTATTCATTACATCCCAGAATTAAATCAGCTATTGCTGCTGATTCAGACGACGATGAAACACTTACGGTTGGCATTGAGTCGATTGCTGAACTGCCAACCGATGCCATTGGTTGGAAATCGGTGAATCGTCTGATTATTTCTGCAGCATCGGTCGTTGACCTTGGCGAAGCCGAACCCAAAGTTTTCGATGCAATTAGTGATTGGGTAAAAGCGGGAGGCGATCTAACTGTAATCGGCGATCCTAACCGACCTAGCTTATTTCAGAAGCATGGCCCGTTAGCCTCACTGTTGCCCGGTGAAGTTCTGGGCACAATCCAAATGAAAACCAGTCGCGACTTGGAACGTTTCGTAAGCACCGGTCGCCGTCAACTAATTGGTCGTGACGATCCACCGCTGCCGATGCTTGAATTGAAGCCTTCGGCATCAGCGATCGTCGTGGCGACCGCCGGCGACCGTCCGATCCTCGCACGGTCCGCCAAAGGGTTCGGGCGAATATCGTTTTGCGCTTTAGATCTGGCAGGGAAAAGCCTGATGCAATGGCCCAGCCACTCCGGATTGGTCGAAAAAGTCATTGCCACCCAAGATCAACGGACCAGCCAATCGGCGCGGCCGGACGCTCATCGATCTAAGGGTGGGCTAACTCACTCTGGCTATACCGACATGTTGGGCCAACTGCGAGTGCCATTGGATGACTTTTCGACGGTACGGTTTCTTCCGTTCACGTTGATCGCGGTTTTGATCACGCTGTATATTCTGTGCGTCGCGGTGGGAGACTATTTCCTGCTGAACAATGTCCTGAAGAAGATGGAGCTGACTTGGATTACGTTCCCTTTGATCGCGTTACTCTTCTGTGGTCTAGCGATCGCCGTTTCAAAATTTTCGCGGCCTTCAGATCTACAGATCAACCAAATGGAGATTGTTGATTTTGATTTAGTTAATGGAGCGTCCCGTGGTACAGCGTGGGTCAATCTTTATGCTCCCAAGGGGAAAAAAGTAGACGTCGACCTTGATCCGCAAACGTCTTTTGGCTTAGACATTGGACAGCAAACTGTCAGCTGGCAAGGTTTACCCGGCGATGGACTTGGCGGCATGGGAAATACAGTCAGCGCTGGTTTCAAACGGCTTCAGTATCAGCAGACGATCTCGGTCGGCGGCAGCGGCGGTGGACCCAACGTTGCCATGGAGGGGCTCCCGCTGCAAGTGGCCTCCACGAAGCCACTGTTGATTCAGTACGAAATCGCCAACCCAGAAAGTTACTCAAGCCAGCTTTCGGACACACGTGATCGGTTGGAGGGTACTTTTAGGAATCCCCTATCGGTGCCAATCTACAACGGCAAAATATTTTACGGTGAGTACGTTTATTTGCTCAAGAAACCGCTTCTTCCTGATGTCGTGACGCTGGTCGAATCGGACTCAAAAGAAAGAACTCTACGGAGCTACCTCAATCGACGGTCGGCCAAGGGCGAAGATGGCAATGACGCCGGTCGCAGCCAAAACCGACCGTGGGATTCGGATGAAAAAAGCCTGACTCGGATCGCGGATGTGATGATGTTCTACGAAGCGGCCGGAGGGCAGGGGTACACAGGACTGACCAACGGGTACCACCGCGAGATTGATTTTTCGCGTTTGCTACGTTTGGGCCAGGCCGTCTTGGTTGGGCAAACGGAGACCGGAAGTCGAATCAATATCGATGGGCAAGACGTTTCCGATCGCTACGATTCCAATATCACAATGGTCCGCGTAACGCTTCCCGTTTCAAGCCAATAGAAAATTACTCAATAGATTTAGCCATGATCAAAACCGAAAATTTAACTCGCAAATACGGCGACATGTTCGCCGTCAAAGGCATCGAGCTCGACCTGCAACAGGGCGACCTTTTTGGATTCATCGGCCCCAACGGTGCCGGTAAAACGACAACGATGCGGATCATCGCAACGCTGACCGAGCCGTCATGGGGCGAGGCGTACGTTTGCAACCATTCGATCTACAACGAGCCCAAAGAGATTCGCCGTCTTGTCGGTTACATGCCGGATTTCTTCGGGGTGTACGACGACATGAAGGTGATTGAGTATCTTGAATTTTTTGCGGCAGCCTATCGTATTACCGGCCCCGCGCGGCGAAAGAAATGCGACGAGATGTTGGAGATTGTGGATCTCGATTTTAAACGCGATGCTTTTGCGAACACGCTATCGCGCGGTCAGACGCAGCGGTTAGGTTTGGCGCGTGTCATGCTTCATGATCCGCAGGTATTGTTGTTGGACGAACCACTAAGTGGACTCGATCCACGAGCTCGGATTGAGATGCGGAACCTGTTGCGGCGTTTGGGTCAGACCGGAAAAACGATTATCGTATCCAGCCATATCCTTCCCGAGCTTGCAGACGTTTGTAATAAAATCGGAATCATTGACCGCGGCGTGATGAATGTTTGCGCGGAGGTTTCCGAAGTCATGAAGCAGGTACGAGATCGTACGATTCTGCAGATTGCCGTTACACAAGACAGCGCCAAAGCTTCCTCAGCATTGGCAGATCACCCGCTGGTAGATTCGGTCACCGAGGGTGATGGATTTCTTTCGGTCACACTCAATGATAACAGCAGCGACTATTCGGACATTCCAACGATGCTAATTAAGGAAGGATTTCGTATCAAGCTGTTCCACGAAGAAGAGATCAATTTGGAATCAGCGTTTATGGCATTGACCAAGGGTACTGGCGAGAACTTTTAGTTGCATTCCTTACGGTGGCTGGAAGCCCCTGCTACGTAGCGGGGGCTTCCAGCCACCGTTTACTCTTCCAACCGATAGGTTGTCGCCTGATAAACAAAATCACCTTCAGATAATCCAGCTTTCACGGGATTCAACCGCGTATAGCGTTGGAAAGCCTCAAGTTGATCAGCATCACGGACGATATAGTCGTAGCTTTCCCGCTGCCAAAAACGCCCTTCTTTGCCGGTCAATCGATTAATTTTGTTGGCAGTGAAACTCTTAATCGAAAAAAGAACATCCTCAAGCTCAAAACCACTCAATGGCCGCATTAACACGTGTACGTGGTTGGGCATCAAGATGAAGTCACCGGTCAACACGCGCGTTTCATGAAAGAACTTTAACGCGTCTACCACAATGGTTGCGATCTCCGGTTGCTTAAGTACACAACTGCCAATCCCTTGGTCGAGTTTTTCATTGACCATTTTTCCGATTAACCGCTCGTAGGTTCGAATCTCTGCGTCAGGAAGGGCAGCGAGTTTCTTTTTCCAATTCGGCAAATCGGAGTCGATACTATGGCGGTCGAGCCAAAGTCTACGCTGGGTCTGAATTTCGTTTGCGACGGCAACTGGAATGGCGTCGTCTTGCCGGAACGTAACGAAATAGGTGCAATTGCTTTGTCGCCAATGAGGGAGTACACCATGATCGTACACCCACACTTCACCCTCTGGATCGAACTCGCGAAAAGGGAGGGCGGCGGTCATTGGTTTGGCTTTGAGTAGAATGAAACCACGGTGGCTGGAAGCCCCCGCTACGTAGCGGGGGCTTCCAGCCACCGACTAAATCGCCGCGGGTCCTCGTTCGCCAGTTCGGATGCGGATGCAATCCTCCAATTCAACGATGAAGATTTTGCCGTCGCCGATTTGTCCGTCTTCGCTGGAACGCGCTGATTGCTGGATCGCTTGAACCGTGGGCTGGACGAATTCATCGTTGACGGCAATCTGAAGTTGAATCTTTCGCCGTAAATTTAAAGCGATGTCTTCGCCACCCACCAAATCCTGTTGGCCATGTTGACGACCGAAGCCCTGGCAATCCATGATGGTCAACCGAAATACATTCACCTTGCTGAGCGCCGTTTTTACGTTCTCTAACTGGTGAGGTTTGATAATGGCTAGGATTAATTTCATAGATCAGCACTACGCGTTGATAGATAAAAACAGTAGCCAAGGTATGCCACCAGCATAATCACTCCTTCAGCTCGAGAAACCGTACGATGGCTCCGCATCATTATCCATGCGACGCCAGCGGTCCCAAGCATCACAGCTAAATCAATCCAGTTCAGGTCCGCCGTCACGACGGGCTTGAGCGCGGCTGTCAAACCACCGACGGCCATTAAGTTAAAGATACACGAACCGATTGCGTTGCCGACGACGATGTCCCCCTGCTTTCGCCATGAGGCCATCACACCGGTCGCCAACTCTGGCAATGAGGTTCCAAATGCGATGAGGCTCAACGCAATGATGGCTTCTGGTACGCGCAAGTAAGTTGCGATCGCTTCGGCTCCACTAACTAACCGATCCGAACCGACAAACAACAAGAGAATTCCTAACAGGATCAGACCGATATTACTTAGCAATCGCTTGTTACCAGCTGCCAAAACGGCTTCCACCTCTTCGGGGCTGAGCGTTTCATCAAGGTCGCTTGCGGGTGCGCGGCGTGCCTGGACGATACTGAAAAAAACATAAGCAATGATGCCAACGGACAAGAATATGCCTTCGACCTGCGAAAGCACTTCGTTATAAATCATCGCGACGAATACCAATGACACCGCCATCAGAATCACCATCTCGCGTTTGATGATTTGCAGATGAATCGTCAGCGGGAAAATGATCGCAGACGCCCCGAGCACCATTGCGATGTTGCAGATATTGGAGCCGACAATATTTCCGATGGCCAAATCGCCTTTGCTCTGATAGTTGGCTTGAAGGCAGACCAACAGTTCTGGGGCACTGGTTCCAAATGCAACCACCGTCAATCCAACCACCAGCGGCGAGATGCCGAACTTGATGGCGATCTCGGAGCTGCCCTTAACGAGCCATTCGGCGCCAAAGTACAACAGCACGAGGCCCAAGACGACCCAGCCAAAATCCAGCAAAAGTTCCAATTGATTGTCCCTGTTCGATTCAAAGTTATGTCGACCGCGCCCGGGAATGGGATCCGCACTCAGCAGCCAAGTTATATAACAGCCTTGAAATCAATGGCAGGGGCGGCGCTAAATGCACAGCGTTTGCCGGGCCAATAAGACCTATCTTTGGGGGCTCCAGAATTCGTTGTCAGCTGACAAAGAAGATGTTCGCACAGGGCGTTTGGTAGTTGTCGCTTGAAAAACTGAAACATCGCGACTTGGACTTGTCTTCGGCAAAACGCCGGCCATGTTAGAAGCGTTTGCTGTGAAACCGCTGTTCCCTTTGCCCACACCTGAAGTAATCGTCTTCGGTTCTAATGGCAACGCCAAGATGGATTCTGATTCTGCAGAAAACACGGAAGTGACCGATGTGTCGGTAGGGAACACGGGTGTCAATTTCGTTTTGGTTGGCAGCGCGGATTTGAATTGGCTGTCGCGTACTGGCAATGCGAGGGCAGGTGGCTCGTACGGTTCATTGGAACCTAACATTGGCTGAACACTGTCAAGTGATGCCGGGACCGATGTTTTCGCAGGTAACGGAGTCACCGACGCAAATGTAATCGGGTCATCGTCTTTTTTCGAAAACGAAGAAAGTGTATTACTGAAGCTGGGAATCTTCCAGTCGCTTGCACCGTATGCGTTGGGGCTTCGCAGCGACTTCGAAAACGGATTCAGCCGCCCAGTCAGATCCTTCGTCTTTTGAAACAGGGACGACTTTTTGACCATGGGAATTTGAGTGACCGCTGGCAAGGGCGACGCGTGGTTACTATTAGATGTAGTAAAACCACCTCTTGCCGCTGTAGCCGCTGTGACGCTGGGCCTTTCGACGTAGGTATCGCCCTGTCTCACATACTTTTTACCTTCATCATAGATAACCGATGGCATGCTTTCGAAGCTTGGCGTCGGTGTCGCAATCGTCTCAATCGTGGTGAGATCACGTTTCGGTTTTGCAAACGAAGACTTCACGGCCTCGGCGGCAGCCTTGCGATTGGTTTTTGATCGCCAAGGAAAGTCTTTATTAGATTGAGCGTAGGCAACAGAAGAGAACTCAACTGTTGAAAATGCAACTGTTAACGCAATCGCAAGTAAACTTGATTTAGAATAACGCATCGTGCTCTCCGAGTATCCGAGACTGCATCGTTAGCATGCAACGGGTTAGACCCGTTCCACGCATTAGTATTGTCGTACTGTTAATATCGGAAACTCGTGTTGCAGCGGTGAACCGGTCCCAGCGAATTCAGGTTGATCCACTTAGTTGGGTTGTACGAATTGTTCGGGAAGTTTCATGAAGATCCATTGCAAGCGATTGTGTGAACCCAATCCAATTCACAGGCACAAGCGGAATAGATTAACATGATGCCTACCGCCCTTCAGAATTTGGCCCCAAAATCTCGGCATGGACTCCACACCGCAAAATCACATTCACGCCCTGACGGGGATTAGGTTTGTGGCCGCGCTGGGCGTGTTTGTTCATCATATGTTGGGAAAACTGGGCGTGACGTTCTTTAATTGCCCATTTGGAGATGGTGGAGTCACTTTCTTTTTCGTGCTCTCTGGATTCATTCTTACCTATGTGTATGCGGACAGATTGACGGGGCTGCGCGATCTGCCACGGTTCTATTTCACCCGGTGGGCGCGGATCTGGCCGTTACATGTGGTGACGTTGGCGATCTACGTCTTCTGTTTTATGAAGCTCCAGCACATCTACAACAACGAAGAACCGACGAAGCGATTGTTTGCCAACGTGCTGCTGGTGCACAGCTGGGTGCCTAATTATTCGTGGTGTTTTTCATTCAACAGTGTCAGTTGGAGCATCTCCACCGAAGCATTTTTCTATTCTTTATTTCCGCTGCTTGTGCTGAGAAGGAGCGGATTCTGGCGTGGGTTCTGGATCAAATATCTCTTGGCAACGGTCGGGATTTTGATCTTCCTATTTACCGTCTACATATATTCGGATTCGATTCAAGCAACAGGCTGGGCATCAGTGAACCCGATGGTGCATTGCTTCCCATTTGTCAGGCTGTTTGAATTCATGACGGGGATGGCGGTTGGGCAACTGTTCCTTGCGCGGCCGCATCTGGGTAAAGGCCAACGTAGTTTGTGGAAAGACTCTCTGATCGAGATCGGAGCGATCGGCCTGCTTTGTGCCTACTATCATTGGCAATTCAATTATCCACGAACAGTCCATCTGCCGCAGATGTTTCATGTACTTCAGGCCAAGATTGGCCCCGTGTTGTTTTACGCGCTAATCATCTTTTTATTCTCACATACGCGCGGCATCATCGGCCGATTCATGGGAAGCCGGATCATGGTGTACTTAGGGGAAATTAGTTTCGCGTTTTACATGATTCACTTAATCGTGATCCAACTCCTAGAACGATATGACTTTCAACCGATTCCGATGTACCACGGTGGGTTGATAGGGGCAGCGCTGATGCTGTCGATCGCGGCGGCTTCCTTACTGTATCACTTCATTGAAATCCCTGCCAAGAGCGCACTGTTAGCGCTTTGCGACCGCGGTTTTAGCGCTTCTTTGAGAATCGCTTTCTCAGAATTAAGAACAGCAACATCAGGCACCCTCGTTTGGGCTTGTGTCGTTTTGATTGGAGCAACCATCTTGGTCTTGCAAAACTGGACGCTCAATCGGATAGAGAATAAAGAGGCGATCCGGATCATTCGAAACACGGTACTGTTCGACGAACCCATTCATTTTGGAAAGGAAGCTATTCTGTTCGGTCTGGTCGCCCACGCCGAAGGCCATTCAGTCGAACTTGAGCTACTTTGGGTGAAGAAACGCAGTGCGGGCCGCGCGCTTTTAGTAGAGGTTTTTTCGAAAGAAGAACAACGTAAGAGCGGGGTGAAGGGATCACAAAAGAGATTTGCGGAGGCTCCCGTCGGCGAATTATTCGTGGATAAAATCAGGGTTTCTAAAGAGGCATTCGCGGCTCAGGATCGGCTGTGTTTGGGATTTTTTAGCCGCGAAGAAAAAATGGCGTTCGTTTCCGCCGGACCAAGAAGCTTCTACAATCGAAGGTTGAACATTTACACGGCCGATGGCGGCGAGTAACGACGAATTATCGGGCAAGTTCCCACCGGCCAGAATTTTCTACGAACATACACTACACTTCAATGGTTTGATAGATGATCGGATCTTCCAACGACTGGGCCACATGATCAACATGCGAATAGTCACAGCCAACACTGTGTCGCGTCGGAACTGCAATCACGGTCGTCCCAGCCGCAGCGGCTGCTCGACTGCCGGTGACGCTGTCCTCGAGCACAAGTAGTTGGGAAGGTTCGAGCTCCATCTTATCTGCCGCCAATAGGTAGATATCCGGATGGGGTTTCCCGTTAACAACGCTCTCTGCGGTTAACACAAATTTGAATCGCGGCATAAGACCAAACTGATTGAGTGCGATCTTGGCGAATCTCAGGTGGCTGCTGGTAGCGACCGCTTTAGGAATCTCCAGTTGCTCCAGCCGCTCCAATAGTCGCATCAACCCAGGCATCGTTTGAACTTCGCGCGGTAAAAGTTCGGCAAACATCTTCGCGCATTCGCTTTCAAGGGCTTCCGGTGTATCGTCAAGCTTGCAATGATCAATCATCACTTGAAATGCTTTGGTTCCCGGCAAACCCATCATCAACAACTTCAGCGCTCGCGAAAACTCATGCCCGCGTGGTTTCAAAATGGCGTCGCCTACCGTGTTATAGATATCCTCGGTGTTAAACATCAGCCCATCCATGTCGAAGATGACCGCTTCAATTTTTGGTTTCACTATATTTTGACTCTGAAGTTTTATTGAAAGATTGATAGCAGGTAGTTGCATCGGCCATTTCGCCTTTGCGAACCCTTACCGAGTGACGTGCAGCACGGTCTCCATGATGCTATTTTGAAACGACGTTGCTTTTCTGACAATGCTGCTGCATTTTGGCAACACCCATTGGTGGCAGATCAAGGTCCATCGAAGCTAGGCCCAACATTCCAATCGTGCCTAAAAACAATGAATAGCAGGCCCGATCGCGACAATGGAGCTTCTCGTTAACTTTTTTCAGCCTGTTGGCACGGGCTGTGCGATATGTCTGTTTCAACAATCAAATACCTTCCGACGGTAATTTGCAGAAAGATCCCGCTCGACCGATAAGGCCGAGCGGGATCTTCCTATGTCAAAACCTGCCGATTAGGTTGGTTACGTTTAGTTAACTGATTGATCGGCGTGTCCTAATTGAACCGAACAAAGTAGCCGAAAAACAGAAACAACGGGTGTTGTTTAACAGACCTCCACGCACCGGAGGCTCCCAGCCACCTCGTCATACAACCTCCACAGCGTTTTAATCAATATTCATGGAATTCCTAGTCTTCTTCGCACTGATCGCCGCTCTGGTTTGGGGAATGGTTGCGCTGAAATTTAGCACGACATTCACACGGCGCTTTCACCTGATCCCAATGATGGGATTTTTGGTCATCTTATTGGGCTGTGTTTTTAATTACGAATTTTTCCATATCTCCAGCGGCCCAATTCCAATCACACTGGACCGTTTGATGCTGGCAGCATTGGCAGGGGCGTTTGTGTGGGAATATGCGCACGGCAAACAAAAATTGCGTCGATTCAATTCGGTCGACTTTGGTGTCTTCATGCTCACGGGTGTCCTTACGCTCTGCACCGTTATGCACGATTTCACATACATGAAAAACATGCCAGCCTCCCGACTGTTGTTCTTCAACCTCTTACCGGTCGGCTTGTACGTGATCATGAGGTACACACGCTTGGGTGATAACGACATTAAATTAATCTCGCTTGGTTTTGTCGGACTGGGGCTCTATTTAGCAGTTACAGCGATCGCCGAAACACGCGGCTTAGGTTCAATGGTGTTTCCGCGTTTCATTATGAATCCAGAATTTGAAGAATTTTTGGGACGCGGGAGAGGTCCTTTTCTAAACCCCGTTTCCAATGGCATTTGTATGGTTGTATGCCTAAGCTTTATGTGGACGTGGTTCCCCAGCAGCTCGATTCGCCGGAAAGTTCTGATCGTTGCGCTCGCGTGCCTGATGGCCATCGGAATTTATTCGACACTTACCCGCAGTGTTTGGATGGGGCTGGTCGCTGCCGCAGCGATTATGGTTTTTCTACCTGCTCCTCAGGCATACAAAGGCGCAATGGTTGTCGTAGCATCGTTTCTGCTGCTGTGCCTCGCCCCGCTACTGGCAGACAAAGTCTTCTCGTTCAAACGTGACAAAAATGTGAGCGTCGCCGACATGGAAAATTCGGCGCGTCTGAGACCCATGTTCCTGACGGTCGCCACGAGAATGATTGCCGATCGACCGATTCTTGGTGTGGGCTTCGGTCAATACGCGCAAACGAAGTACCCCTATCTCCAAGATCCTTATTCTGCAGAACCGTTGTCGATGACAAAAGGCTACATGCAACACAATATCTTTTTGGCTTACCTTACCGAAACAGGATTTCTCGGACTGAGCGTACTGTTGTTGATGCTGACACTATTTCTGAGAGCCGCATGGACGATTTGGCAAGACAATCGGCTATCCACCTGGAAACGTCATTTGGGATTGTTGCTGATCGCGATGTTGGCCAACCACTGCATAAACGGGATGTTCCATGACGTATCGATTATTCCCATGGAGAATACGTTGATGTTCTTCTTAGCGGCTTTAACGAACAACGTTTACTCGGCGCGGAATGAGTTCGAACAAGCACCCATGGTTCAATCCGTTTGGCGTGAGCCGAACCGTGCCGCACTGCCACCATCAGGATCAATGGTCACTTAGCTTCAAAAGGGGCACTTGGCCACGTTTGGGCGGACAACTTTGACCTACCAAAGCTGCCACTGAGCAAACCAGATTACATACAGGCCCAGCAGCAAATTTGTCACCGCATGAGCCACGACGCAGTCCCAGAGGTTGCCTGTCTTTAACATCAGCCATGTGACAAGGCTGAACCAAGCGATCGCAGCAATGGCTTCGCCAGGATGCGTTGCAACGCCGTAAACCGTCGGCGCGAGGATGGCGGCCCAAGACAGCCCCTTCAACCGTACCATCTCCCAATCTAGGTCGTGGACGTACCTCACCACGAAACCGCGCAAGAAAAGTTCTTCGATGATCGGTACGATGATCGCCAGAACAATGAATCGTGGCACCATAAAAGCGATTTTCCATCCGATGCTGGGCAAGTGAACAAACGGATTGAATGACGGGCGCGACGCGGCCCCCTTACCCAGCCCGATCAACTTCAGCAACTGAGCTTCGATCTCTAAGTGACAAAGCCCCACCCAAACAACAATTCCGACGGCACCAACGGCTACGGCCAGGGGTGACATCCGAAAGCGAAAATGGCGTAGGTAGATTCGACGGAAACAAACCAGTAGCCCTGACGCGATGGCAATTTGCAGCACCAGCATCACTATATACTGCTTCGTTTCATAGGAGACAATTGCATTAGCGGTCTGCTGCGCTTCGGAGAAGCTTGGGTACCACTGCACGATCACCAAAAACACCACCAGCGGCATCACAAAAGCGATCGTCGGCTTGTGAATAAGTGATTGCGATTCAGTCATAAAATCTGTAATTTGGTCAAAAGAGCAACCGGATTGGTAATAGACAATACTCTAAAATACAATTTCAAGGAACACTCTGGCAAAAAACGGGCTTCTACTTATAGCCCGCGTCAGAACACTTTTGCAAATGAGACGAACCATGAAATCAAATTTCGCATATCACGCGACCATTTATTGTGCGCTGATGACGCTGTTCGTTTTTGTCAGCACCGCCCACGGTTATCAAAACGAACGCTACTGGAGCAAGCTTCGCGCTGAAATGGTTGAAGTCGCGGTAAAAAAAGCGGGCGTTAACGATCCGCGTGTCCTAAAATCCGTTGCCGAAACACGTCGCCACGAATTTGTTCCCCGCAACATGCTCAAACGAGCCTATTTGGATGCCGGTGTGCCAATTGGTTTCAAGCAAACCATTTCATCGCCCTTTATTGTGGCGTACATGACTGAAACGCTCGACCCGCAACCGACCGATAGAGTCTTAGAAATCGGCACCGGTAGCGGATACCAAGCCGCCATCCTCAGCCCGCTGGTCAAAGAAGTTTACTCCATTGAAATCGTGAAACCGCTGGGCCTTCGCGCCGCGCGAGTTTTGAAGAAGCTCAAATACAAAAACGTCACCACCAAGATCGGCGACGGGTATCTCGGCTGGGAAGAACACGCTCCGTTCGACAAAATCATTGTCACATGCTCACCTGAGGACATTCCCCACCCCTTGGTTGAGCAGTTAAAAGAAGGTGGCATGATCGTCGTCCCCATTGGCGAGCGGCATCAGCAAACGCTTTATCAGATGATAAAAAAGGATGGCAAAATGGTGCAGAAAGCACTCAGGCCAACCCTGTTCGTTGCGATGACAGGGACCGCAGAAGAAAATCGCAAAGTAAAACCGGACCCGACCAATCCTGTCTTACTCAACGGTAGCTTCGAAGAAGGACTCGATGAAAACGGATTTGTCAAAAGCTGGTACTACCAACGTCAACTTGAAACGGTTGAAACGGGTAACGTCCCAGAGGGTAAGGCTTTCGTTCAATTCGATAACCAAGTACCTGGCCAGCATGCTCATTTAATGCAGGCCATCGCGATCGACGGGAAACAAGTCCCACTCGTTTCATTTTCGGCGAAGATAGCGACGGTCAACGTGATCCAAGGACTCTACCCCCAAGACATGGCGGACGTTGTGCTAACGTTTTATAACGAGGGCCAAAAGGATGTCAGTACGACTTACCTTGGCCCTGTCACCGGAACGTCAGACTGGAAGTTACTGTCCAAGCAGGTCCGGGTTCCGCTATCAGCAAAAATGGCGATCGTGCGGATCGGATTGTTTGGTGCGACAGGCGTCGCCAAGTTTGACGACGTGCGACTTTCGGCCATGAAGGAAGAAGAATAACTTAGACCTAGATGGTATTAGGGCTGGCCAAAGATCCGTCGGCGACGTCATTTTCAGATTTTGCCGCACTATTTGAATTGACGTCTATCGGCGGGGAGGGGTGCCATCAGAATTTCGCGCTGGCAAAGTCGACGCCGGCTGGTAGCGTCCGCGCTGAGGAATCGTGGTGCCGCTAACGCCGGTGCTGTATCGGCTTTGCCGGTTAGGCAAACTGGTGTTGGAACCGTAACCGCGTTGAGGCAAACTCGTTCCGCTTCGCCAAGGCAGACTGGTGCCATTTCGCCGAGGCAGACTGGTGCCATTTCGCCGAGGCAGACTGGTGCCATTTCGCCGAGGCAGACTGGTGCCGTTTCTCCGAGGCAGACTTGTGCCGCCGTTTCGGTACGGCATCGTACCGTTTGCACGACGCTCAGTCACGGCTTCTCCACCGGTCCCTGAAAGTTCCATCCAATTGGTAGGGCTGTCTGGGCGTTTCAAGTTTTTCTTACCGTTAGCTTCTGAGGTCAACGCTGCAACCGCGTTCCGATCGGTCAACGTGCTGTTATCCATCGAACCCCAATCAGCGGGCTTATACCGCTGCGACTCGCAGCCTACCGAAACCAAGCTGACACAGACAAAACTTAGAAAGAAATAGGATTTGAAGGACATCAGGGTTTTCTTAAATGAGGGAAGCATGCTCTGCATGATTTATCGTCGACGAGAAATCTACGTGGCTATTCAATCTAGTCGTTGGACAAATTTTGGGAAGACAGACGTGTCAAGATTTGAGGGTTTTTCCGACCAAAACAACTACGGAGACGGTCAACAAACTCCCGTGACCATCCAGCCATGTACGGGGCCGCGATATCAGCGTGGCTGTGGTTAATTGTTGGTTAGCTAACGCAAAAGCTACTTCAAGGTCGCTGTTGTCTACGTCGTGCATTCTCAACTGGAACAGCTTATTTGACCGGCACCAAAGGGGACATTGGCAGAGTCAACCTGTTCGGTGTTTGAGGCATGACCATCATGACAGCAACATCTATAACCAGCGGCAATCGCCGGCGAATCGTAGATTTCTCCAATACCGGTCGACGATGTTGCATATGACAAACTGAGCAAAGGACTGTTCGGCGGATGTTCCTCTTCTGCTGAGCGTTATGAGTGAATCGAATTAGTTTGAGCTAACGGAAGGCTCTGCCGGTTTACTTGACACAAGATCGCTGCGATAGCCGCGCACAACAACCTCAACGGCACTTTTTGAAAGTGTTTCCCCACGGCCTCAACCAGCCAATGACTTAAGTCACAATCCGGTTGAAGTAATACGGAAGGTGAAGCGGCCGAAAACACCAACTTGTATTGGAAGGGTTCGTCATTCGCTATTGCAACGGACTGCAAACATGGAGACTAGTCTAAGATGAAACTAAATTTAGCTGCAATTGTATTGATTGCAAGCGTTGCCCTCAGCTGCGACACCAGCTTTGGTTGCGAACTTCTAGATCGCATGCTTGGTAGAGCAGGTTGCTCGTCTTGCCAAGCTCCAAAAGCTCCGAGCTGCGGATGTGGCGGCGGATTGATGGATAAACTTGTTAGCAAGAGCGCCGGCTGCGGATGCGGCGGCAGCGACATGCTAACCTACGATGCGAACATGAGCTGCGGCCCAGTTGCATCACCTTGTGGTTGTGATGCTGCTCCTGCTGCCGATTGTGGTTGCGGAGCGTCTGCTGCTCCAGCTTGCGGTGGTGGCGGATGTGGCTTGATGAGTAAGCTTCGCGGAAGCGTTGGCAATGGTGGTGGCGGTTGCGGATCTCCTGTTGCTGATTGCGGATGTTCTGCTCCTGCACCAGCACCGGTAGCCGATTGTGGTTGCGAAGCCCCTGCTGCTCCAGCTTGTGGTGGCGGATGTGGCTTGATGGGTAAGCTTCGCGGAAGCGTTGGCGGTTGCGGATCTCCTGCTCCTGTTGCTGATTGCGGATGTTCTGCTCCTGCACCTGTAGCCGATTGCGGTTGTTCAGCACCCGCACCCGTTTCTGATTGCGGTTGCTCTGCACCTGCCCCAGTCGCCGATTGTGGCTGCGGAGCGCCTGCTGCTCCAGCTTTCGGTGGCGGATGTGGCGTGGCTAAGAAGCCTTGCTCGCTTGGCCTGTTCAGCAAGTTGAAGAGCGGTGGATGCGGATCTCCTGCACCCGCTGCTGATTGTGGTTGCTCAGCACCTGCACCTGTTTTTGCACCTGCCCCGGTATCTGATTGCGGATGCGGAGCAGCGAAAAAACCTTGCTCACTTGGCTTGTTTAGCAAGTTGAAGAGCGGTGGATGTGGTTCACCTGCACCTGTTGCTGATTGTGGATGCTCTGCTCCTGCAGTTTCTGACTGTGGCTGCAGTGCTCCTGTCCTATCTGGCGGATGCGGATCCGAAGTTGCTCAATGTGGCTGCAACAGCGGCGTCAGAGGCAAACTCTCTCTGCTTGATCGTCTGCGTGGAAATCGTATTCCACGTACTCGTGAAGGCGTAGTGATCGGTTCTGAGTGCAACGACGGATGCAATCCTCCTTGCCCCGCTGAACCATCAGCTGATTGCGGCTGTGCAGCACCTGTATACCAAGCGGCTCCTTGCACCAGCTGTGGTGGCGGCGAAGTCATCTACGGCAACGCTCAGCCTGTCGATACTGGATGCTCTACATGCGGAACAAGCCAAGGGCAAGTCATTTATAGCGATGACGTCGCAGCTCCCGTGACAGCAATGGACAGCGCAGAAGCAACTAACGTTGCACCTGCCGTTCCAGAGGCTGATACTAACTCGACTGAAGGTGTCATTGAATCTGGCGTCGATGCAATAGAAGAAGCTTCTCCTGTTGTCGATCCAGGTGCCTTTATCCCGCGTCGAAGCAATACTGTCGGCAGCTAATCCTGTCGCGGTGTAACAAAGCAATCTGACGGTCTAAGTTCGACTTGTGCAAACGAGAAAAACGAAGACAGTCGATCTTGAAAAGCGTTGTGGTTGT
>ENA-ORXT01002389-ORXT01002389.1-marine-metagenome-genome-assembly--contig:-NODE-2389-length-22635-cov-4.708706_pt1 | contig 22635 bp, 17 predicted proteins | sample MGYA00237868_ERZ511482 | MGnify/ENA metagenome assembly ERZ511482
TGTAAATACGACAAGCAAATCTTCTTAACAACACACAATCCAGCATTGCTTGACGGAATTAACCTAAACGATGAGCAGCAAAAGCTATTTGTTGTTTCTAGAGCCAAGAAAGGTGGGCAGACTAGAGTTAAAGCGCTGTCAGCGGATCAGAAGCCAGTTGATTCTGAAGGAAAGCCATTGCCACTTTCAGAGGCGATGCTAAGAGGTTACATCGGCGGCTTACCAAAAGGGTTTTAAATGAAAGACTTTGGTTTAGCTGGGGAAGGGGTTACTGACCAGATCGTTTTAGAGAATGTACTGTTTGGTTTGTACGGTGGCGTTGATGAGTTCGATGAAGATGAAATAGCTTACCTTCAACCACTATTAGATGCGACTGATGAGGATGGCTTAGGCAGCTGGACACGCTTGCTTACGTACCTTGATAACAAGCGTTTTCGCGCTGATGTTTTAAATCACCAGTTTGTGATTATCCAAGTTGATACTGATGTGGCTGCTGAGAAGGGTTTTGATGTTGATCTAGTCGATGAGAATAATAAACCGCTTCCCGTTGAAGACGTTGTTGATAAGGTTAGACATCGATTAATAGCGCAGATAGATGGCGCGAAAGAGGGGTTTTATGATGAGCATAAAGAAAATATAATTTTTGCGATATCGATTCACTCGCTAGAGTGCTGGCTCTTCAATCTTCATAATAAAAACCCTAAGCACTCAGGCAGGATACTAGCGTGCGAAGGTCACTTGAAAAAAATTGTGGCGGCAGATAAAATACTGCCCAAGTATGTCAAAAATAAGTGTACTTACGATGAACTGTCAAAGCTGTTTTATAAAAAGAAAGGAAAGAAAATTGCTGAGGTAGCAAAAGTCGATGTAAGCTTTGCAATACTTATTGATAAACTCCAAGCCTTGCCTTATCCCTAGCCCTGAAAGAGGATTTTATCTATGCCTCCATCCATTTTAAGTGTTTGTGTTGCCGATGCTGAACGTGTCTTAACAGAAGTGGCAGAAGAGTCTCTAATGAATAGGAGGGTAATAGAAATCCCCGTTGATCAATGGCATCAAATCGAGTCAATGCTTACCGAGCCTGCTAAAGTCATTCGTGCCGTTCAAGAATTATCTAAGTATCAACCTAAGCAGGATGGCTAACTCGGATTAATCTCAAGCTCAAACCCCACAATATTCCGATTCTTCTTACTAAACTCCACCCCAATCAAATGAATTGGCTGCTTTAGTCCACGGTATTTATCAGCATAATTCTTGTCTTTGATCTGTTGTAAGGCTTCACCGTCTGGCATCAGTTCCACCACCTTAAACTCAAACAAATACACCTGATTGTTAAATTTCAAGGCCATATCGAAACGGCCATGATTGCTTGAGTCTTCAACGGTCACATCCAAGCCAAGTGCGGCAAAATACGAATAAAACACGCTAGCGTAATACCCTTCATAGTCAGCAATATTATTTTTGGTAAACCACTGATGGGGGATGCTGGCAAAGAAGGCGTGAAACAGCCCCTCAAGTTCGGCTAAGTTGCCCGTTTGCAAGATGCGCAATAGATTTAATCGGTTCTTTAAGACCTTACTGTCATCACATCCATAGGCGCTCAATAAACTCATATTGAGGCTGCTTTTTACTTCTAAATTGGGATAGCCCAAGGTATAAATCCAATGTCCCAATAACGGTTCTTGCACATCGTGAATCGTTAGATAACCCGTCTGAAAGAGCAGTGCTTCATTACTGATATGCTCAATATCAAACGCAGATAATAGTGCCGCATCTGACTGTAAAGCCCCCAAGTCAGGGCTAAAAAAATGGTTCTTCGCTAGGTGTTCAACCAAAAAAGTAGGGGTTCCAGTCTCGAACCAGTAATTATCAAACTTGCGGCGATCAAACAGCTGCAAAATATCAAACGGATTATAAACGCCTTCGCCTAACCAGTTATAGCCGTTGTACCAGTCTCTAATCTGATCTCGATCCAAACCTTCTAGTTCATTGGCAAAAACAGTATCAATATCATGATCGGTATAGCCACAAATCGTTGAGTAACGAGGGTCTAGCGTAATGTCTCTGAGGTTGTTTAACCCTGAAAATAGGCTTACTTTTGAAAACTTAGTGACACCCGTTAAAAAGCTAAACTTGATATGCGCGTCATAGTCTTTAATCGTGCCGTAAAAGCCGCGTAAGAAGTCGCGGTTTTCTTTAGCAATATCGGGCTGACTAATTGTATCCAAAATGGGTTTGTCGTACTCGTCAATGAGAACGACAACAGGCTGGCCTGCTTGTTGTGCAAGGTGTTTGATCAGTTCTTTAAAGCGCCCTGAGCAGGAGGTGCTGTCTGGTGTCAGGCCAGCGGTTTTCTCTAAATCCCTGAGTTGCTCGGCGACTTGCTGCTGTAAGTTTTCTTCAACGGCGAAGTGGCCGCTGCCAAAACTTAAGCGTATGACAGGGTAGCTAATTGACCAATCCCACTGTCTGTGTGCCGCCAAACCTTCAAATAATGATTCATTGCCTTCGAACAGCTCCTTAATAGTATCTAAAAACAGACTCTTGCCAAAGCGACGTGGCCGTGACAAAAAATAATGCTTTCCACCGTTTATCAGCGACAGTGCCAGGCCGGTTTTATCGATGTAATAGTGGTTATCCTGCCGAATCTCACGGAAGGTCTGAATGCCGATGGGTAAGTGTTTACGCTCAGTCATGAATGCTTATTTGACCGCTTATTGAGTTACTTCAGTCTACCATGTTTAAGTAACGATGATGGTTGAGCTGAAATAATGCTGCTCCACTCTAACCAACTGCTCATCGACGACTCATCGAAACTCCCCGTGACAGAGAAAAGCAGTTTGGGAAGTTGTACGCCGCCCGCCTTCCGATACAATTTGGCGCAGCCTAAAATTGGACGAGGCGAAGGGCAGAGTACAACTTCCCGAACGGATCAAAGTACCCCATACCCCTATGGCCTACCTACAAAGTGGTAAATTATTTCAAGAAATGAATGAATGTTTACTTTGAGGAAAGTTATTATTGTAAAACCACAATATTTATGGATACTGTTACTCAATTCAGAGTGTTTTTTCAATTCTTAGCGCTGGGCGTCTGTTTTTGCGCGCCGTAACGTTTCTAAAAATGCTGTGATGGTTTAGCTCGCAATGGGCTGTTCGACGATTCGAATAATTATGAGGAAGAGGAATATGAAATCATTAACGCTAAAATCTAAAGGTTTGTTGGCAGTGTGTGCTGTGAGCTTGCTGGCTGCGACTACGAGCAGTGTTTCAGCTAAAGACAGTACTAAGCCAATAGTCATCCCAACACATAACTGGTCTAGCCAAATTGTGATGGCGCATGTTATCGGCGGCATGTTTGAGAGCATGGGCAGCAACGTTGAGTATGTTCCGGCTGACACGCAAGCGGTTTACGAGTCTATTCGTAACGGCGATGTCACCCTTTCACATGAAGTTTGGCAGTCCACCTTTGGTAAGTCATTTTACAATGCGATGGCTAAAGGCGGCGTGATTGACGCCGGTACGCACGAGGCGACGACACTAGAAGAAATGGGTGTGCCAACGTGGGTGGTTGAGAAAGGATTGTGTCCTGGCCTACCAAGCTGGGAAGCACTTAAAGACGAAGCTTGCTACAAGAACTTTGTAACAGCAGACTCTGAAGGTAAAGGCCGTTGGTTAGAAGGTCCTCAAAGCTGGCACGGTGACTTAATGCCTGACCGTCTTAAGGCGCTGGGTTTAGATAAGAACTGGACGATTAAGTTTGCCGGTGGTGCTGACGCGCTGTGGGCGGAACTGGCTTCTGCTAAGAAAGAAGGTCGTGGAACGGTTGTGTTTAACTGGACACCAAACTTTACCGATGCCGAAGGGTTCACTTTTATTGAGTTCCCAGAGTTTACGCCGGGCTGTCGTAAAGCTGATGGTGGTGATGGTGGTTGTGGTTCACCGAAAGGTTGGTTAAAAAAAGCGGCGAATTATAAGTTCCCAAAAACGCATCCTGCGGCGTACACGGCATTTTCAAAGACGTCTTTCACTACTAAGCAAGTGGGCGAGATGGCGGCATTGGTTGATGTTGAAAAGCTAAGCCATAAAGATGCGGCTAAGAAGTGGTTAGCAGATAACGAAGCGACTTGGAAAGCTTGGACTAAGTAATCTAGTGCTGGTATTGCCTCAGGTTATTTAGCCTGAAGTAAAGCCCCTCTGACTTAGTCGTTAAGTAGAGGGGTTGTTTTTTTAAATACAATAATTTTAAGCAAGCTACCCGATACACGTCTCGTTGTAGTAAAGAGTTAACTTTGGGGAACAAAACACTTATGTCATCACAAGCTAAGACTTCAACGTCAGAGAGTCCAGTCGTTCGCTGTGACTCGGTGTATAAAATTTTTGGTGACAATGCCAAGAGTATGATGAAAAGCGCAGGTGGCGTGGTCGATGCAGCCAAGTTTCAAGAAGCGGGCTGTATTGTTGGGGTGAACAATGCCTCGTTTGAAGTCCACAAAGGTGAGTTGCTCATCATTATGGGCTTGTCGGGTTCAGGTAAGTCGACACTGCTACGTTGCATCTCAAAATTGACCGATGCAACGTCTGGAAACATTTACATCGATGGTGAAGATATCCTATCGATGAATAATAAGAAATTAATCGAATTACGACGCAGCAAAATGGGCATGGTGTTCCAGAGTTTTGCGTTGTTACCGCACAAAACAGTGCTGGAAAATATCGCGTTTCCACTGCAAGTGAAAGGCGTCAGTACTAAAGAAAGCATGCTGCGCGCTAAAGAAATGATTGATCTTGTGAGCTTGAGTGGGCGTGAAAACTACTTTCCCCGTGAGCTTTCAGGCGGGCAACAGCAGCGCGTGGGTATTGCCCGTTCGCTGGCGATTGAGCCTGATATCTGGTTTCTAGATGAGCCATTCTCTGCACTAGACCCGTTGATTCGTAAAGAAATGCAGGATGAGTTTTTAAGGCTGCAGGGCTCGCTTAATAAAACCATCCTTTTTGTGACACATGACTTTGATGAGGCACTACGCCTAGCTGATCGCATCGCCATTATGAAAGATGGCATTATCGAGCAATTAGACACGCCAGCTAATATCGTACTCAACCCTGCCACTGAGTATGTACGTAAGTTTACCGAAGAAGTCCCTCGTGAAAAGGTACTAAAGATTGAAACGGTGATGGACGTTTTTGACCCGACGGTGCAAATGAGTGAGTTAAGCGTGTCTAAAGATGCCATCATTCAAACCGTTGCTCAAAGCGTTTTAACAGCAGGCAAACCTGTTGCGGTAACCAATGAGGCGGGTGAGATTGTGGGTGCCGTACATGCCTCTAAAGTGATTAGTCTACTGTTCGGTAGCCATAACCAACTGCCAGTGGGTCAATAAGATGGTTGGCAATATCATGGACGCATTGCGCGAACGCAAGTATTTACAGTTTATCCTACTCATCATCATCTTTTTATTGATGTACCTGTTTGTCTCACCTTCTGAGAACAATATCCTCTGGCGCTTGCCGCCGCTGTTTAAAGAGCTGCCTCTAATCATTAATAACGCGGTTAACTACGTCATGTTTGACTGGTGGCCTGTTGATGTTTATGACCCGGACATTGAGGAGTACGAACAAAAGCCATTGTTTGGTCAGTTTACTCGCGCCGTTTCCAGTGTGATTTTGTTTATGATCGAACTCATTCGTGAAATCATGCTGGGTGGCGTTAAAACCATCGTAACATTCACCGGTTGGGACTGGGCGACTGAAAACAAATGGGCGCGCTGGCCTGCATTACCCTGGACGGTTGTTACCGGCGGCATGGCGATTTTAGGTTATGCGCTAGGCGGCATTAGATTGGCATTATTTGTGCTGTTTGCCTTTATCTATATCGCAGTATTCGGACAGTGGGAGCCATCAATGATGACCCTCTCGTTTGTCTTAATCGCTGCTCCGATTGCAGGATTATTGGGGTTGTTTATTGGGGTTTGGGCTTATAAAAGTAAAGCGGTTGAAACGTTTATTAACCCATTGCTCAATATCGCGCAGATTATGCCGGCGTTTTCCTACCTCATTCCCGTGATGGTGTTTTTTGGCATTGGTGATCATGCCGGTGCGATTGCCACGGTGATCTTTGCCACACCACCCATGGTGAGGTTGACGGTGTTGGGTTTGAAAAAAGTCCCGCCTGAGGTGGCTGAGGCTGGGCTGATGACCGGTTGCACGGACCGTCAGTTATTGTACAAAGTGCTTATCCCTTCTGCACGTCGCGATATTTTAATTGGAGTTAATCAAGTCATTATGCAGTGTTTGGCGATGGTCGTTATTGCCTCATTGATCGGGGCGAAAGGACTGGGGAATGATTTGCTCATTGCGCTTAACCGCCTGCTTATCGGCCAAGCACTTGAGATTGGTATTTGCATCGTGCTGCTGGCGCTGGTACTTGACAGGTTGTCGCTTGCTTGGGCAAAAAAACAAACCGATTACTTCGCTGAATTATCATTTAGACAGCGTCATAAGCATTTTTTGATGTTTCTAGTGGTGTTCGTTGTCGGGGTGGTTTTGGCCATTATTGGTGCTTATGTATTTAAGGAGGGGTTTAATTACCTCTATATCATCCCGCACAATAAAGGCATTACCACCGAAGCTTTTTGGCAGGCAGGGGTCGATTGGATTTGGGATACCTTCTTCTTTTCGATCAAAGTGTTTAACGACTGGTTTATTGTCGAGGTATTAATCCCTGTCAAAAACGCATTTTTAGGCATGCCGGTAGTCGCCACCTTTACCTTAATGATGGGTATTGGCTTTATTGTTGGTGGTATTCGCACCGCGCTTATGGTGGGTGGATTTTTATTATTTATTGCACTGACCGAGTGGTGGGATAGAGCATTGATCACTTCCTATTTAATGGTTATGTCGGTGTTAATTTCTAGTACGATTGGTATTTTAGTGGGCACGCTCTGTGCGCAGCACCCTATGTCTACCCGATTTATCCTGACGGTTTGCGATACCTTCCAAACCTTCCCATCATTTATCTACCTTATTCCCGTTATGATGCTGTTTGGTGTGACGGATACTTCCGTGCTAATTGCCATAGTGGTTTACGCCACAATTCCCGCAGCACGCTACACTGTCGAAGGGTTACGCAGTGTCCCGCAGTCTTTGCAAGATGCCGGAACAATGTCGGGCGTTGGTCGTCTGCAGCGGTGGGTATCTATCGAGCTACCGATGTCTTTTCCACATATCGCATTAGGCGTTAACCAAACCGTCGTGTTTGCATTGGCCATGGTTATTATCGGTGCACTTATCGGTACGGATGACTTGGGTCAACTGATATTAAAATCACTGTCTGATAAAGCCGGCGTTGGTAATGGGTTGATATTAGGGCTTTGTGTAGCGTGTATCGGTTTGGCAATCGATCAGATTTTACGGACGTGGGCTGATCAGCGTAAGAAGGCGCTGGGTTTGGCTTGAGTTTGTTATGGTTTGTATTAAGTTGAATCATTTGGATAAGCTGTCAATGTATAATTCGGTTTATACGAATCATTTGTAATGATTAAACGAGTTATTCGATTCTTGGTTTGCAGTAGACTGATCCCATTAGATTGTATTAACAACTTACAGTGGGATTTGTCACCATGGCCAATATAAACAAACTGTTAGGGTCGCTCCTAAGCAGCGGCGCTGCAACGGGCTTTGCCGGAGGGCTAGCAGGCGGCATGGCTAGCAAAATGATCAAGAAGAAAAATGTCAAAAAACTGGGGAAGGGGGCGCTTCAGTTAGGTGGCGTGGCGGCAGTTGGTGCGCTGGCTTACACCGCGTACAAGCGCTATAAAAACCCCCAGAGCCCAGCACCCGTTGCAGCTCAAGCGGCAGCGCCCATCAAACAGCCCATCGATTTAACCGGATTATTTGACACACCCGAGGCTGCTGCCTTTTTACCCTCGCCAGATGATCAGGCGGCGACCAATGAGCTTAGTTTGACACTCATAAGAGCGATGATCGCGGCGGCACGTTCAGACGGGCGATTAGATGCACAAGAAAGCCAAGCCATTTTCCAAAAGATCGAAGAGATGGGGTTGGACAACGAAAGTCAGGATTTATTAGTGCAAGAGATGGGGCATCCTGTCGATATTGACGCTATCGTCAACAGTGCTAGCAGCCCTGAAGTAGCAGCGGAAATCTACGTTGCATCGTTTATGGCGGTTGATGTGGATACCCCAGCCGAAAAATCTTATTTAGGGATGCTAGCGTCACGCCTAAAGCTACCACCAAAGCTGGTCATGGAGTTAGAAAACCAAGTGAACGCTCAATAATATTTTGCGTTTATAAATACCGCACAACGCTGGATATGCGCCAGCGTTGGCGTATAAATTAATAAAAATAATTAAAACGGCTGATTAAATTGCTTGCTGCACGCCGCTGCAGTTTGTCGCAAACTGCTTCTTTATGGTGTGGATTTATGCGAGACTCAAACTAGAGTTTCCGCTCGGACTAATAACAATAAACACTACATAAGAAATGGCCCCATCAAAACAAAAAAGGCTGTCAATAAGCCATCTGCTAGTTTTGTGTGTCACCTTGCTTATGCTCAGTGGCTGTTTTCAAGAAGATGACAAAAACGCAAACTCTTCTGCTATGCACTGGCTCGAAGACGTCTCTGGCACGATGACTTTAAACCAAATTCTTGCTAAACCGTTAGCGACGCAATGGAATCTGGTGCCGCGCCAAAACTCTAATTTAGGGTTTATCGATAACGCTGTTTGGTTGAGCCTGCCGTTTGAAAATAGCCGCAATGTGCAAACACCTATGCTGTTGGAAATTGCTTTTCCATTGCACGATAGCATTGACGTCTATCTGCTTAAGGGCGATACAGTCGTTAAAGATTTTCAAGCGGGCGATCAATATTCCTTTGGGCAAAGGCCCATTGAACACCGTAACTTCTTATTTCCGCATATATTACAAGCAAATGAAAAGTTACGCGCAGTCGTACGCATTAAAACCACCGATACAATGTATCTGCCGGTAAAAGTCTGGGAGAGTGAAATATTTTTTGCCAAAGACCAACAAGAGATATTGCTGTTAGGAATATTCTTAGGGTTCTTGTCGATCATGTTGGTTTACAACCTGCTTCTTTATGTGTCGACACACGAAAAGAACTATCTCTATTATTCTTGGTGTACGTCATCCATTCTTTATCTGCAGGTAACGCAGAAAAACTTAGGCTTCCAATACTTATGGCCGGATGACGTCTCCTTCAATCAACTAAGCGTGCCTTTCTCGACTTTTTTGATGATAGCGACCAGCAGTTTTTTTATCTTAAAATTCCTAAACCTTGATGAGCAACGGTACGTTAAAACGACGTTAACGTTTAAATTCATAATCTGGTCAGCATTTATTGGAATTATCTGGGGGGTGATTGTTCTCAGTGCCGTGGTGTCTATGGTCTTTTACACGCCCACCGTGCTTTTCTCAGCAGCTTTGGCCGCGTTTTCAGCGGCGGTGGTCATGGGTATATTGGTCAATTTGTCATTTAAGGGAAACCGCTCCGCCCAAATTTTATCGATTGCCTGGCTGTCTTTACTGGTTGGCAGTGTCGTATTTGCACTAGGGCGTGTTGGCGTGCCGATGCCGATGATTTTAGTGGAAAACAGCATGCTTATTGGCTCAACCGCAGAGGCGGCGTTAATTTCATTTGCATTGGCAAGGCATATTAAAACAGAGCGAGATGCAAGGATGTTTGCCCAAGAGTTGGCCTTAGGCAACGAGCGCAAAACGCGCGAAGTACAGCAGTCTTTTTTAGTGCTTCAACAAAAAACGACTCAGCAACTTGAAGAGGAAGTGCAGGAGCGCACATACAAGCTAGAAAGTGCGATGCAAGAGTTGACCAAAGCCAATCTTAAGTTAGATAGCTTGTCGCGCCTAGATAGCCTCACAGGCCTTTCTAATCGACGCAATTTTGATCAAGCGTTTAATGAGGCATGGCTAAGCTGTACGAGAGCAAAAAAGCCGATGTCTTTGCTGATGGGGGATATTGATCACTTCAAAATGATCAACGATACCTACGGTCATTTATTTGGCGATCAATGCTTAATTAACGTCGCTGATATCTTAAAAGCATGCGTCAATCGGCCAAGAGATTTGGCGGCGCGCTTTGGTGGGGAAGAATTTATTATTATGTTACCCAATACTGAGGAGGCCGGCGCTTTATCAATCGCTGAGGATATTCGTCAGGGTATTGAAAGCATTAGGCTTAACTATGAAGAAAAGCAGGTTCAATTTACCATTAGTTTTGGCATTGCAACGGTCATCCCAGCTGCGCAAACCAGCTTTATAGACCTTAACGAAAGTGCAGATCAGGCACTTTATCTCGCTAAAGAAAGTGGTAGAAATAAGTGTGTTGTTGCCGGAGCAGTCGCTGTTGACGCCGATGACAGTAAGTTTGCGTTTACTAAGTTTGTTGGCAACAACTAGGCTATTTTAAAGAGCACAAAAAAGCTCGATAAGATGCTTACCGAGCTTAAAGGGAGAAATCGCTATTGTGTTATCGGTGGGCTATTTCCAACCTGCTCTGTCCATTAGTCGTACGGCATCTGCGTTGTTTTCACCCAGTTTATCTAGTGAAAGGGCGTCTGCTTTAAACTCACCCCACTGCTTTAGGCTGTCACTCCACGCAACGCCTTCGCGCACAGGGAATTCGTCATTCGCTTGGGCATACCATGCTTGCGATGTCTCGTTAGCTAAGAACTCCATTAACTGTTTAGCGTTGTCAGCGTTTTTAGCCGCCTTTGTCATGGCAATACCGCTAACATTAACGTGTGTACCGCGGTCATCTTGATTGGGCCAAAAAATGGCCATCTTCTCTGCGGCTTTAACCTGCGCTTTATCTTTGCTCTTTAGCATGCCGCCATAGTAGTAAGTATTGGCTATAGCGATATCGCAAATACCCGCCGCCGCCGCCTTTATCTGGTCACGATCCCCACCTTTGGGCGGTTGAGCAAAGTTTGCAACAAACCCCTTAGCCCACGTTTCAACGTCATCTTTATCGTTAGTTGCAAGCATCGACGCCACCAGCGACTGGTTATAGATATTGCCTGAGGAGCGAATGCAAATACGCTTTTTCCATTTAGGATCGCTAAGCGCTTCATAGGTTGAAAGCTCAGATGGGTCGACTTGTCCCTTCACATACAAAATAGGGCGCGCGCGCAGCGAGAGGCCGTACCAAAGTCCGTCAGGGTCTCTTAAGTGCTTTGGTATGGCCGTATCCAGAGCGTCGGATTTAACACTCTGCAGCACATCGGCAACCTTTGCGCGGTGTAGGCGGCCTGCGTCAGTCGTAATTAAGAGGTCAGCCGGGCTGTTAGCCCCTTCTGAGGTCAAGCGCTTTAGTAACGCATCTGCTTTACCCGTTACGAGGTTAACTTTGATGCTCGTTTGCTCAGTAAATTTATCTAGCAGCGGCTTAATCAGCTGCTCTTTGCGTGCAGAGTAAAGGTTAACTTCCTCATCGGCGGCGTAGGCGGTAGCGAAACTGCTAGCCAGTAAAAGACTGCTCAGCACGATGGCTTTATTTCTGTTTAGCATCTGTTTGACTTCTCAATTGGGTAATGATGAGAAGAATGGTATTGCAAATAGCAATGATTCGCAATACCGTTTGGCGTGTTAAATGAAAATAGTTCTCATTTAGATTTGCAGAACTCAATAACGATTATACCGTCATCTCAGGCACATGATCAGGAATGACCAGCTCCCCTTCGGTGAGGTTAGCAATCTCCTCAACCGTAACGCCAGGTGCCCGTTCACGCAAAATGAACTTACCGTCTTCAATGTCCATTAACGCAAGGTCAGTTAACACACGTTTAATGCAGCCTTTACCTGTTAGGGGGAGCGTACACTCTGCAAGTAGTTTAGATTTCCCCGCCTTAGAGGCGTGCGTCATAGTCACAATGATATTGTCAGCACCGGCTACCAAATCCATTGCCCCTCCCATGCCTTTAATCAGCTTTCCAGGGATCATATAAGAGGCGATACTGCCTTGGCAGTCCACTTCAAAGGCACCAAGTACCGTCAAATCAACGTGACCACCCCGAATCATGCCAAAAGACTCAGCGGATGAGAAAATCGAGGCGCCGGTGACCATTGTCACGGTTTGTTTGCCCGCGTTAATTAAGTCAGCATCCACTTCTTCATCTAGTGGAAATTGCCCCATACCGAGCAGGCCGTTTTCAGACTGCAGCATGACCTGCATAGCATCGGGAATATAGTTAGCCGCCAGCGTGGGGATGCCGATACCTAGGTTGACGTAGTAGCCATCTTTGAATTCTTGAGCCACACGTTGGGCTAGCTGTTCGCGAGTTAAAGCCATATCAATACCTCCTTAGGCGCTGCGCACAGTGCGCTGTTCAATGTCTTTTGCAAACGTACCTTGAATAAGGCGGTTTACATAAATGCCGGGTAGATGAATTTCATCGGGGTCAAGCTCGCCCACCTCAACAATTTCTTCAACCTCAACCACAGCAATTTTACCGGCGGTAATAGCCATTGGGTTGAAATTGCGGGCTGTTTTGCGAAACATTAGGTTGCCAAACCGATCTGCTTTCCAGGCCTTGGCAATGGTGAAGTCACCCTTGAGTGCCTCTTCCATAATATAGTGACGGCCATCAAACTCGCGGACCTCTTTGCCCTCACCAACGGGCGTTCCGTAGCCGGTCGCGGTATAAAATGCGGGGATGCCTGCACCGCCGGCGCGCATTTTTTCAGCCAAGGTGCCCTGTGGAGTTAGCTCTACTTCCAGCTCGCCGCTCATCATTTGTGCTTCAAATAGGGCGTTTTCACCTACATAAGAGGCAATCATTTTTTTGATCTGTTTGTCTTCAAGCAGTATGCCTAAACCTTTCCCGTCAACACCGGCATTGTTTGAGGCAATGGTTAGCCCCCGCGTGCCGCGTCGCTTAATTTCCTTGATCAGATTTTCCGGAATCCCGCAAAGACCAAAGCCTCCGGCAATCACCGTCATATTATCTTCAAGGCCGTCTAGCGCCTCCTCGTAACTGCTTACAACCTTGTCAAATCCGGCCACAGCGTCCTCCCGCCTAGTTGGTTTATGCTTATCGATGGCTTAGAGTGCAAGAAATTTTTATATTTAACAATTCGTATTTTCAATCAATCGATAAAGAAACGCTATGCGCACGCTGTGCAAGATCATTTTGCTGTGTATGGCCAGATTACAGGGGTCCTTTCCGGTGAAGCATTCGACACATAGATTTCAGACAACAGCCGCTCACTGGGGCGCAGGGATTGCGAAGATTGAGTCAGGCATCCTTAAATCTGTTGACGATCACCCGGATGATCCTGACCCCTCGCCAATCAATCGTAATATTGCCAGTAGTTTGTACGGCAAAGCCCGCGTGCTGCGCCCTGCTGTTCGTAAAAGCTATTTAGAAAATGGGCCGCTCAGGTCAGGTACGGCCTCAAAAGGTCATCACAACCGGGGCGAAGAGCCCTTTGTGGAGGTGAGTTGGGATAAAGCATTTGAGTTGATTACCAATGAATTGAACCGCGTACGGGGTGATTTTGGCAATGAGGCCATTTACGGTGGCTCCTACGGTTGGGCGAGTGCGGGTCGGTTTCACCATGCTCAAAGCCAGCTAAAACGATTTCTAAATGCTTGTGGTGGCTTTGTCCGCTCTGAAGGAAATTATAGTTACAATGCGGCGCTGGTATTAATGCCACATATCGTTGGTAATTTTCGAGACCATGTTAAGCAGGTGACCCGCTGGAGCACCGTTGAGCAAGCCGGTGAGCTGGTCGTTATGTTTGGTGGCATTCCCCTGCGAAATGCACAGGTCGCGGGCGGGGGTATTGCTAAGCACCGTTTAAAAGAGCAGTTACTCGCTTGTGCCAATAACGGCGTTGAGTTTATCAATATTAGCCCTTTGCGCACCGATGCACCTGCTGCGTTAAACGCACAATGGCTTGCCCCAAGGCCTAACTCAGACACGGCGCTTATGATGGGCTTGGCGCATACGCTACTGAGTGAGGGTTTGCATAACCAAGCCTTTTTGCAGCGCTACTGCGTCGGTTTTGACAAGGTGGCTAGTTATCTATTGGGGCAGCAGGATGCTGTGGTAAAAGATGCAGCGTGGGCTGCCCAGCAGTCGGGTATACCTGCTCAGCAAATTAAAACGCTGGCACGTAAGATGGCCTCAAAACGCACGCTAATTTGTATGGCGGTGGGTTTACAGCGGGCAGAGTTTGGTGAACAGCCGCTATGGATGACAGTAACGCTAGCCTCAATGCTAGGGCAGATCGGTCTGCCCGGCGGGGGCTATGGCATTGGCTACGGGGCGGATGCCAGCATTGGCACAGTTGACCGCCCTATGAAATGGCCTGCATTTGCGATGGGAACTAATGCGGTGAGTGACTATATTCCTGTGGCAAATATTACGCAGATGCTGTTAAAGCCTAAGCAAACCTACGCCTATAACGGTAAGCTGCGGACCTACCCAACGATTAAAATGATCTGGTGGGCAGGGGGCAATCCGTTTCATCACCACCAAGATTTAAACTTGCTACGTAAGGCCTTTCAGCGGCCAGAAACGATTATCGTCAATGAGATCAATTGGACGGCGACTGCGCGCCACGCCGATATTGTGCTACCCGTCGCGTCGATGATGGAGCGAAGTGATATCGGTGCGGGTAATCAAGACCGTGCGATTATCCCCATGCCTAAGGCGATTGAGCCGATTGGTGAGGCTAAAGAAGAGTTTGCAATTTACACCGAACTTGAAAAACGTCTCGGTTTAGGTGAAGCGTTTAGCGAAGGGCGAACGTCTGAGCAATGGTTGAGCCACTTATGGGGTGAGCTGGTTGAAACGGCTAAAGGGCATGGGCACGATTTGCCAACGTTAGAAGGCTTTCTTAAAGGCGACATTATTAGCTTCCCTGACCCTGATCCCGAGGCTGTTTTTCTATCGGAGTTTGTTGCAGACCCTGACAGTAACCCACTGCAAACCCCTAGCGGGAAAATCGAACTCTATTCAGACGTTATCGAGAGCTTTGGTTATAACGATTGCCCTGGGCAAGCGACCTGGTTGCCACCAAGGGAATGGCTGGGTGCAAAAGAGGCGACATCCGACAGTTTTCACTTGATTTCAGGCCAACCCAAAACGCGGCTGCACAGTCAGTTTGACAATGGGGATTACAGTAAAAGTCACAAACGGCAGGGGCGCGAGCCGGTATTGATTAATCCTATAGATGCGGCAAGGTTTGATATTGACGATGGCGAGGTGATTTGTATTCATAATGCGCGTGGGCAGTGTTTGGCGGCAGCGACGATAAGCGATGAGGTGATGCCGCAGGTATTGTTTTTGTGGACAGGGGCTTGGTTTGACCCCGACTTTGCACACCCTTCGCATCGTGATAAACAGGGTAACCCTAACGTACTGACCCATGATTTTCGCACATCAAGTTTGGCGCAGGGGCCTGCCTCTCACAGTACGCTGGTATCGATTAGTAAAGTTGGCGGTGACCTGCCTGAGGTAACGGCATTTGAGCCACCTGTTTACAGTGCGTAGGTTTATTATTGGGTGCAGGTCATGGTGAATTTGGTGTTTTGCATGGCTCCACTGACTTGTTCTACTATTGGCCGGTGGCATCCGCTATTATCAGTGCTACCTTCACTTAAAATTTTTGTTGGGAACCCTATATGTCAGCTACACATTATACGCTTTCACACTACATCACTGACGTTCGTGCGGTGCTTGCTCAAGCAAGCGACCCTGCTGTATTTACCTCAGCGATAAAGCCGCTCTCACAGCGTCTTGCGGCCTCTAGCGCGCTGCAAAACCCAGCGTATCGAGTATGTGATGAGGCCCAAGGGTTTGGCGTGCACCTATTGCATGAAGAGGATAATCACGACCTAGGGATATTTGTCTTTTCATGGCTGCCCGATCGCGGTACGCCTCCTCACAACCATGAGACTTGGGCGGTGGTATCGGTGGTTGAGGGGGAAGAGTACGAAACTCACTTCAAGCGTCACGATGACGGCGGCAAAGTGGGCTACGCAACGCTTGAACAAACGGGCGAGGTCGTTATGCGCGCCGGTGATGTTTCGGTGTGTATGCCCGAAGGGATTCATCAGGTGTGGAATCGGGGGGATACGCCGTCAATTTCTTTACACACGTATGGCAAACACATCAATTTCACGGGGCGTTCCTATTTTGACCTTGAGGCGAACAAAGAAATTCCTTATCTGGTTACAGTAGAGGCGTGATGAAACCCATCGCTGCAAATGGGTTGACCTTTATGACCGGTTTAGATGGTCAGGGGCCCAAGCTGCTTTTTATTTCAGGCACGGGGGCTGATTTACGCCGTGCTAATACGCCGCTCACCTCGCCACTGGCTCAGCAGTTTCAAGTGTTAACGTATGATCAGCGCGGCATGGGCCAAAGTGACAAGCCTGACACCTCATACACCATGCAAGACTATGCAAAAGACGCGCTTGGGGTTTTAGAGGCATATGGCTGGGACGAGGTGTTGTTGGTGGGCTATTCTTTTGGTGGAATGGTTGCACAAGAGATCGCAATCCGTATGCCGCATCGCGTGAGGCGTTTGGTACTGCTGGCAACCACCGCCGGTGGGCTGGGAGGGCGCTCTTACCCACTGGAAAACTTAAGTGCGCTGCCACCACAAGCGCGGGCGCGTCGTGCGTTAGAAATCATGGACCTGACGTTTACACCGACATGGCAAGCGCAAAACCCTAAGCAGGCTCAGCAAAGAATTAATGAGGGGGTGCGCTTTCAAAGTGAATTTGCTCATGAGCCTAATGCGGTGATGGGTGCGCGCCGGCAACTCGCTGCGCGAGCGGCGCACAACACCTACGACCGATTAAACCACATTACAGCGCCCACGTTGGTGTTGAGTGGTACGCATGATGGGCAAGCCCCAATACAGGCACAGCGTGCGATGGCCGAGGCGATACCGACAGGTGAATTTGAACAAATTAAGGGCTCACACGCCATGCTGTGGGAGTCTACCGCCGCGTTTGATCGGATTGCGCGTTTTTTACAAGCGTAGGACGCTTTGATAATACTAGTCTTTTAAGTCCTCATGGGGCAGTCCTACGTATTGGTCTGCGATCACTTTTTGTCCCGCCTCAGAGGTTAGGTAGTAATCCAATTCAGAACTCATAAAGCGTCCAAAAGTCACGCCTGACATTCCTGACACCTCTGTATCGCTGTAATCGTGCAGCATATTGCTCATCCACCATGAAAAGCGCTCCGTGTTCCAGACGCGTTTTAATGCCACCTCTGAGTATTGCTGGATGCAGTCCTTATCGCCCTCTTGATAGACGCGGCAGAAAATCTTGTACAACACCGCCACATCCGCCATCGCAAGGTTAAGCCCCTTAGCGCCGGTCGGTGGAACAATGTGAGCGGCATCTCCAACTAAAAACAAATGACCGTATTGCATCGGTTCGCAAACAAAAGAGCGCAGGGGAGCAACGCTTTTTTCAATACTCGGCCCCGTGACTAAACGCTCGGCAGCCTCGGAGGGTAGGCGACGTTTCAACTCTTCCCAGAAAGCCTCATCTGACCAGTTTTCTACTTTGTCATCACTGGGTACTTGCAAATAATAGCGCGAGCGCGTGGCCGAACGTCGACTGGCTAACGCAAAACCTCTGTCGTGTTTGCAGTAAATAAGCTCTTCAGTGACAGGTGGCGTATCGCTTAACACGCCTAACCAGCCAAACGGATAAACCCGTTCGTGCTCGGTACGTTTATTGTCTGGGATTGTTTGACGAGAGATGCCATGAAAACCATCGCAGCCCGCGATATAGTCGCAGTGTAGTTGATACGATTTCCCTTCAAAGTCAAAGGTGATCGTAGGGCGCTGGCTGGTCACGTCACTGGGCTGCACATTTGAGGCTTCGTAATACGTGGCGCTATCGGTATTGGCGCGGGCCTTCATTAGGTCGCGTGTAACTTCAACCTGGCCATAGCACATTACCGTTTTGCCACCGGTTAATTTGTGCAGGTCGATGCGGGTGGATCGACCGTTATTAGCAATATCAAAGCCGTGGTGTACTTCCCCTTCATCATTCATCCGCTGATCAACGCCAGCTTCTCGCAAAAGGTCAACGGTGCCTTGTTCAAGTATGCCGGCGCGAATGCGCCCTAGTACATAATCTCCAGAGGCGCGCTCAAGAATTATGTTGTCGATGCCCTGTTTACTTAACAGCTGACCGAGCAGTAAGCCAGATGGGCCTGCACCAATAATAGCGACTTGCGTGTTCAGTTTTATCATTAAAATGCACCTTAAAATAAAGTCTTCGCGTAGTCATCTTGTACCAAAAACTCAAATAAATGAAGCCGTTACATATAGATTAGCTGTTCTTTTTCAATAGTTGTCAGTTTATCGTAGAATGCTCTTGAATATGATTTAATCATGACATAATACCCAGCTGTCACTGCATATAATCCATAAAAATAAACGTAACCTAAAGATAAACAATGGCCACACGTAATAAAAAAAGGCTGTTTCTGGCCTACTTTGTACAAGGAGACGGGCGATGAGGGGCCGCGGTTCGGGCTATTATCCTGCCTTGACGTTGCTGTTTGTGCTGCTTTTGGCCTTAAGTGGCTGCTTTGGGTCCAGTGAAAGTAGCAAAAAATCATCGGTGTTGCATTGGATCGAAGATAAGTCAGGCGAAATGACGTTTGATGAAATCGTTACTAAAGAGGTATCGACTCATTGGAACCTTGCAAAAAAGCAATCCCCCAACTTTGGCTTTACCAATAGCGCTTATTGGCTAAACGTGCCGTTTGAAAACACAAAGGATGTGCCGTCCCCCATTTTGGTAGAAGTGGCTTTTGCGCTGCATGACAGTATCGATATTTATCTACTAAACGGTAATCGCGTTGTAGCTAAATACCAAGCGGGTGATCGGCGTGATTTTGCTGAACGGCCTTTGAATCATCGAAATTTCTTATTTCCATACACGGCGCCGCCAAATAGCACATTAAGAGCAGTGGTGCGCGTCAAAAGCACTGACACGATGTATCTTCCCGTGACCGTTTGGGACAGCAATGAGTTTTTCACTAAAGACCAGCAGGAGTTACTGCTACTGGGTGTGTTCTTTGGTTTTCTGTCGATTATGCTGATTTATAACCTATTTCTATACTTCTCAACACGCCATGTAAATTACTTACACTATGTGTGGTGTACCGGTTCAATTATCTATTTGCAGCTGACCCAAAAAGGCTTGGGTTATCAATATTTTTGGTCAGAACAGCCTTTTTTCAATCACATGAGCGTGCCGCTTTCGAGCTTTATAGCGATGGTTGCCAGCTTATTTTTCATATTGAAATTCCTCAATCTGAATGAGCAGGAGCATGCAAAAACGATTGCCACTTTTAAAGTGCTTATAGCAATCGCGTTAGCAGGGGTTGTTTGTTTGGTGATAACACTAAATGCACGCCATTTTATTATCCCTTATCCAACCGTCGTTATTTCAACGGCAATCATTGGCGCTATTGCGACAGTGGTGGTGATGGGGATTTTAGCCAGGCTTTCGATGAAAGGCAGTCGTTCGGCGCAGATTTTATCTATTGCTTGGCTGTCTTTGCTTATTGGCAGTTTGTTATTTGCGCTCGGGCGAATGGGGGTTCCCATGCCGATGTTGCTCAGTGAAAACGCAATGTTAATAGGCTCCACCTTTGAAGCGGCTTTGATTTCGTTTGCGCTGGCAAGACACATCAAAAGTGAGCGTGAAGCGCGTATGTTTGCTCAGGAGCGCGCGCTGGCCAATGAGCGAAAAACCCGAGCTGCTCAAAATTCGTTGTTAATCCTTCAAGAGAAAACAACACAGCAACTTGAGCAGGAAGTTCAGGAGCGAACTCGTAAGCTTGAAAACGCTATGCAAAACCTGACCTTGGCAAATCACAAGTTGGATAATCTTTCGCGTATCGATAGCCTAACGGGACTTTCTAATCGTCGTAATTTTGATCAGGAGTTTAATGAAGCATGGCGCGTTTGTACCGAGCGTGCGCAGCCTATGTCACTATTGATGGCTGACATTGACCATTTCAAAAGTATCAATGACACTCATGGCCATTTATTTGGCGATCAATGCCTAATAAAAGTGTCTGAAACGTTACATGAGTGTGTCAATCAACCTGAGCAGCTTGCGGCGCGTTTTGGTGGTGAGGAGTTTATTATCATGCTACCAAGCACCAATGCTAAAGAGGCGGGCGTTATTGCTGAACGTATTAGAGAGGCAATAGAAAAACTAACGCTAAGGACTCAAGGCGAGGTTGTTAAATTTACGATCAGTATTGGTATTTCTTCGACTGTGCCCACACCGAGCATCAGCTTTGTCGGTCTTAACGAAAGTGCAGATCAGGCGCTTTATTTTGCAAAGCAGAACGGTCGCAACCGCGTGATTATCTCTGATAGTTCGGTTGATAAAGATGAGGCGAGGCCACGGGTGTTCAGCGGCGCGTTTTAATCAGCTTTATTAGCATAAACCTAACGGCGTATATCGCTAGAGTTTGCCAAGACTACCCCTGTTTTTTTTACCGTTAAAGCCTGCGCCACTTTAGAGCCATTAACGCGGCCAAGCTGGCTGCAAATAGCGTTACCTGCGTCAATCACGCCGGCCAAGTCAATGCCGTGCTCAATGCCCATGCCGTTTAGCATGTACAGCACGTCTTCTGTTGCCACATTGCCTGACGCGCCTTTAGCGTAGGGACAGCCGCCTAGCCCTGCGACAGAGCTGTCTATCACTCCAATGCCTTTTTGTAGCGCGATGTGAATATTCGCCAACGCTTGCCCATAAGTGTCATGAAAATGCACCGCAAGCTTATTCGCTGGAATCTCCTTTAATACAGTCTTTAACAGTGTGTCGACGCTGCCAATTGTACCAACACCAATCGTGTCGCCCAATGAGACCTCATAACAACCTGCCTCTAATAACGTTAAAGCCACATCGCGCACTTTTTCAGGCGCGATGTGGCCTTCATAAGGGCACCCTACCACGCACGATACATAGCCTCTAATGCGAGTTTGGTCTTGCTTTGCCGCCTCGATCACCGGCATAAAACGATCAATACTTTCATCAATCGAGCAGTTGATGTTTTTCTGACTAAATGACTCAGAAGCCGCTGCAAATATCGCCACTTCAGACGCCCCCACCGAGGCGGCTCGCTCATAACCTGTCAGGTTTGGGGTAAGGGCGGCGTAGCTAACTCCCTCTTTACGCGTCAGCGCCGTAAAGACCGCTTCGCTGCCCGCCATTTGCGGTACCCATTTAGGGTTTACAAACGCACCGGCTTCAATATAACTCACCCCTGCCTCGACTAAGCGCTCGATAAGTTCAATCTTCACCGCGGTATCAATAGCCTGTGCTTCATTTTGCAAGCCATCTCTTGGCCCTACCTCTACAATTTTTACCTTGCGTGGATAGCTAGTCATTAGTGGCTTACCTCAAAGGCTAGGAGTTCAGCGCCGCCATCAACAAGGTCGCCTGCTTGAAAGTAAAACGCTTGCACTACGCCTGAAGCAGAGGCTCGGATAGTGTGCTCCATTTTCATGGCTTCCATCACCAGCAACGCGTCACCTTTCGCAACCGGTTTGCCTTGCTCAACGAGTAGGGTGACAATGGTTCCATTCATGGGGGCATTGAGGCCACCTTCTGAGGCTGCACTGTTCGCTTCGCCTAAGTCGGGTTCTATCTTAATAAACGTAAATGATGAGTGCTGTGTATAGGCGGTACACACGCAGTCTTGCACCGCAACTGACGTTTTTGAGCGGTACCCGTTAATTTCGCTATGAAGCGCATTGCCCTCCAGCGTGCCAGTGGCTTGCATTTTATGTTCACCAAAGTGGATTAGGTAGCGCAGCGCTTGGCTTTGATTGGTGTGGTTATGTGCGCTTGTGGCGGCTAACGCCTCAATAGTTAGAGCAATGATTTGCTGCTCGTATTCGATGTCAAATTGGTAGCTATTCGCCTCATTGGCGCGCCATGCAGTGCCAAGGTTCCAAGGTGAATTAAGGTCATTTGGGTTATGGTAACTAGCGGCCTGTGCTTGCGCTTGTAGGGTTAAATACAAAGCCGCCAGCGATATATCATTCACCTGATCACGTGTCTTGTCACCAAAAATTGCATCATGATGTTTTTCAATAAAGCCCGTATCCAGATCAGCTTCCCTAAAGGGTTTTGAACGGGCCAGTCTTTGGAGAAAGTTGATGTTAGTGGTCACCCCGTTGATGCGGTATTCACTAAGTGCTTTGCTCATACGCTTGAGTGCTTTGCTGCGATCTTCATCCCACGTGATTAGTTTAGCGATCATCGGGTCATAAAAAACGCTGACCGTATCGCCCTGCCTTACACCCGTATCGACGCGTGTATGAGCATCTTCAGTGGGTGTCTGTAAAAACGATAGGGTACCCGTGGCTGGCAGGAAGTCATTATCAGGGTCTTCAGCATAAATACGCACCTCAACGGCATGACCATTAATAGCGATATCAGCTTGTTTGAGTGGTAGCGGTTCACCTGAAGCCACGCGCAATTGCCACTCCACCAAATCCTGCCCAGTAATCATCTCGGTCACGGGGTGCTCGACCTGCAGGCGCGTATTCATCTCCATAAAAT
>ENA-ORXT01002391-ORXT01002391.1-marine-metagenome-genome-assembly--contig:-NODE-2391-length-22629-cov-8.612806_pt1 | contig 22629 bp, 40 predicted proteins | sample MGYA00237868_ERZ511482 | MGnify/ENA metagenome assembly ERZ511482
GATGCCTCCCCACCCTGTTCAACCGCCATCATCTGGCAGTGCCAAGCGGCGATCTTGCCGGAAAATTCCCGAACGGTATTGCTGATCCCCTAATTTTGTCCTGGTGGACAGAGACTGACTTGCGGACCGACTCTCTCCACCAATCAGATGCGCCACTGGGACTGACTTGGTGCTCCTGATTGCTTACATGTGCCCATCCAGCCTGGAAGTCGACATCAGCTCCTCTTTTTTTCTGCACTTCTGGTAAGGAGACAGTAGAAAATCTCAAGATCTCGCGTGGGCAGCCTGCTCCGTGCCAGGAAAATCGGATCAAGCGTCAACAAACAGTGAGTTCTGCTGGATGCAAGGTCCTGGCACCGAATGCAGGCTTTCTATTGGCTTCGATGCCCTCGTACTGTCGTTTTAGAACAATAGAGTGCTGTTATTCACAGTCAGTCTCTGTCTCTGTCTCCCAGGACAAAATTCGGGGAGCAGCAATACCCAGGCCATCTCGTCAAACAGCTGCGAAGCAGTTTTTCACATATTCGGACGACAGCATGTTTCCAATGAAGAAGAAACCCCACAATAAATATGATCTAAATGCATAGATGCCCACCTCCCCAACCGCGCGTCTTCCCCATCCCGTCCGCCCAGATCTAACCATGTGCACCACGAAACCTCATCCGACTGCTCGCCCGACAGTTAGCAGCAGTGACCTTCCCACCGGCGGAGTACGCACAAAAAACTGCGCTCACGACTGCATCGCTTCCTACCGGCCCTGGCTGTCGGCCCGTTACCTTCTCTTTCCATTCGTTCAATTTTCTGTGCTTGCGTCCAACACCACCTGATCCGAACATCTCTCGAGGATGCATCGCCGCCCGCGTCACGTGCTTTTGTTTGTCACCGACGCCCATTCCACCATCATGTTTCCGCTCTTGTTCCTGTCTGTCAACATCGAACGTTGTCGATTGTCTCAACGCAAAAGGTGCAGCGTTCCAGCGTTCATCTATTGCCTGTACGCTGCAATCGAGTCTGCGCTGTTCGTCAATGACCGGGAAGTAGAGCGTCGTGGGTAATCCTTCTTGCAGTGGAAGCGTCTCCGCCGCAAGTCTTCGCGTCTTCTTCTCTGGGAGCTCGTTCATCTGCGCGGAGAAACGGCCAGCTTGAGGCTCCTCCCAATGATCGTTTAGGCTGTCTTTGTAGTGCTGATGAGCCCTCCGTCGCAGGGTTGGTGCTTGGCCGTCGTTTTGGCCGGGATCTTCTCCTCACGCAAACCGATAATTTGGTCCAGAAAGTTGTGGCTGCTCGCGTTGTCGCTGATCAGAAGTACTGGGCTTGGAGAGAAATCCCAGAGAGCCGCCATGAGGTCCTCACGCACTTGCTGAAAACGTCCCTGTCCATCGACCCATTCCGCTGGCTGTAGTACTTGGTATGGGGCCCGCGCGTGTGGCCACGGAAGCAAACCGGCGTGGCTGCTGAGCCAATGACGGAGAGTAACTTGAATGTTCCCGTCGCGTTGACACAGAAGATGACTGTAATGCGCGCCTCAGCGCGTTGCAGGGCGACGCCGCCGACTGTCCGCGCGTCCCGTAACAGCACAAGCAACTTGGTGGGGGCGAACTGGTGCAAAAGGGCGGCCTCGTCCAAGTTGATTACCAGGTACGTGTGCACTCCTATCAGTTTCTCGCGTAGCTGTGCTATATTGATATGCACGGACGCGGCACATGCAATGCCCCCCGCGCCCTGCGGCCGGACGCTGCGGATGGCGTTGCCCCTGCGCCAGCGCTCCACGTAACCGTTGGAGGCTTGAAAACAAACGCCCGGGTAGAGGGTGCCTGAGTGCTCGCCTGAGTATGCCTGCAGCGCTAAGCGGGACACCGGCAGGACTAATCCACGCACGCGGATAACCTAACTAAACAGCGCCCGGTCCACAAGACGGAATTTGCCATCGTGTACGCACGTGCTCCAATGGGGCACTCCACGCCATGCGGCCGCCCACGTGGACTCCCGGTGCTTGTAGGGCCGGGTAAACGTGCGCTTGCTGACGCCGTACCTGTTAGGCAGGACTGCCGTCAGTACTTTTCCTGCGACGTGCGTGATGAAAAGTAGTCGTTGATGGATGGAGGTACTCCCCCGGCGTGTGACGACACGCGCCGCGCCCGGAATGACCTCGCGAGGCTCATGGGCCTGAAATGCGGCAACAGAAGACGTGGCAGGCATGCTTGCGGAGGCCGCACCCGCACGGATACATGAGCCCTCCACGGCGGGCACAACAGCCCTATGGAAGGTGGGGCACATGTGTCAGACGCTGCAGCGCATGCAGGATGCAGAATCATATGGTTTCGGACTGCCCACTCGCGCAATATCTTTGTGATCAGTGTCTCACCGGTTGTGCGCCGACAACGTGCAAGGTGTGCCCTGTGGCATGCAATACGTGCGAGATCTACGGTCACACCGAGAAGATGCAGGAATGTGTGATTCCCAAGGGGAGTGAGGCCGACTTCGTGTGAGAATTGCTCGATATCACTGCAATGCACACCCGACTCCAAGTGATCGTCGATGCCCGGGAGCTTGCGCCTCGCCAATTGAAATAGAGGCGGGCTCGTGTCAAACAGTCTCTACTTGCTACGGCCGAAGATTCTGGGCGGCAGTCGTACGTGGCGTCCTATGTCGCCAGATCAGCACTGGTCGACCAGGCGGGATTGGGCGGTGCGGCAACTCAGCCACGGACCATAGATGCAAATGCTGCAGTCGCGGGCGCGCTGGAAGCTGGTGCGAATCCAAAGGCAGCCCGGATTGCCGGCGCTCTTGCAGCAGACCGCGTGCGCCACGGTGATTGCGCCGTTCCGGCGCCCCCAGTTGTACCAGCACATTGCGTGAATAGCACTTCTGAAGAGGCGCGAGCGGCAGCCCCGGCGCCCTCGACGTAACGCTTAGGCAAATGCATCAGCCGAAGTACGTCCTGGCGAAGCGCAAGAGCTTGAGCGACGTTTTGCGGTCTGTGGGTGCACAAGCAAGGCGCGCCAGTGCCAACGTTGAGATATCTACCGGTCAGGGAACCCATACTCTAATCTGTCCCGTGCTTAGCTTCGCACTGCTGGGCTGATGTTTGCGCATATATAGGACATTGAGCTCGCGTCGCACGTGCACGACACTCTTTACGCAATTTGCCATGCCCCCGACCACGTCCACGTCCAATCTCTCGCCGCCTCTTTGCTCCAGACTTTTTCTCTTTTGGCCACCCCTGATGAAGTGCGCCGAGAGCACCGACATCAAGACCGTCTCATTTTGAGCGCCTCTGACGCAGATTGTTACCGAGGTTCGGTACGGGAATGAAGGGTTCCAGACGCTGTTTAATGTATGTTAACTGGCTCACCGAAGAGCAGCACGAGTAGGTCATGGCATTTCCCATGCCTGTAACGACATATACACTGAAGGCATACGAACTCTGCCTCTGACAGATGAACGACCCATGACATCCTTTATGAAGCATCTGGTACCCCGCTGAGAAGCCCACGTAGCAGGTGCGCTGCAATGATCCCCAGCTCGCGTCAATACCTGGGCAACGTTATGTCAAGTAGCACCACCACAGACAGATCCAAATCTGCAAACGCCTGATCCCAGGAATAAGCACAAGCAACGACATGTCGAAATGCAGGACCTAACTCGCCAAAGTAACGAACCACTCTATTCTGTGCCTTCCTGTATAGAAATTGCGTTTTTCACGACACCACTAACATCGGCAGGGGAAGAAATTTCAGGATCTGCGACAAGCACTCGCCGCCGGTCCACCCGCGACGGGATGTTTCTCGCGGGCCGACACCGGGAGCCACGCGCGAGGACCGGCGGGACTGCGCCGGCAGCGGCGGCTGTTGGACAAGTGAATGGGCGGTCGGAGACCTTCTGACCTCCCCGTGTGACAGGGGGGTGTCACAACGACCGTCCTCAGATAGTTGCAGATCCTGTGTGGAGGTGCGTTGTGCGTCGCTTTGTTATTTGGCGTTGCGTTCACACTTTCGACGTGTCCCCGGAGACATAGGGCAGCTGCCGTCGATGCGTGTAGCGCAGATGCTACAGCGCAAATGCCATGACGCCCGCAACGCGCGGCGGCTTTACTGGAGTAGGCGGAACACGAATACTTGGACAGTAGCGCACTGCGGCGCCAAGTACTCGTCTTGCTGTGACTTCCCGTTTTCTTCTCTTGTCTAAGGTGGCGCTCATGAAAGAAGCAGGGGCCGAATCGCCGAAACCGCCGCGCCTGAGCAAAAGCAGATTGGTTTGCAAACGACTTTCGGTCACGAGCCGGCGTTGGCGGTGGGGTTGTCGGCCAGATCCTGGTCACGGCTGGCATTTCAGTTCTGGCCGTTTGAATTTCCGCCTCATGCGGTTTCCTCGTCGCGTACCAGGTTCTGTGGACTCTTTTTCTCTTTTTTTTGTTTGATGTGGCTGTGTTGGCTTGCTCGTCTTGCCAGTTCGGCCCGCCGCCCTGTGGCCGCGTCATCGTCGGCGGACTTGCTTTGCCGTCTTGTTATTTCCATCTGTTTGGGTCGCCCGTGTGGAGTCTTCTTCCCTTTCGGCTTTCTGCTATTCTGTTGTGGTCCCTGAGGGATGTTCTTATTGGTATTTACTTTCACGCTTTGCGTCACGCTCCTCTGCATTGTCGTCTGTTCGTCGTCTCGGTTACACCTGCAGCATCTTACAAGACTATATCTACTCCCACACTGCCGCAATCGGTTCTTTTCGTCCAGGGGTGGGAATCTGTTGACAAGGACGGGCGTAGGATGTAATGTGTGGCGAGACGGAAGAGGTGTTGGCAAAGGCTGGAGCGCGTCCGCGGAGGGGAGGGTAAGCCACATATTGGGAGCAAAAAGCACGCAGATGTGGATGAGACTGGTTAGAAAAGAGGGAGGGTGGTTAAGCATCAGTGGCCATTGATCGAGGCAGAAGGCTGCAGGAGAATCGGTGGGCTGACCACAAGGCGGGGGTGCGCGGGGACTGCGTCAAAGGCAGGATGGCACCGAAGCGGAGGTAAGATAGTAAAAGAGGACGTTGGTGCTGAGATCAAAGCATGGAACAAAATCTGGAACTGTCCGATGAGGAACGCCCGAGCGTCGAGTCAGGCGCGCGCGTTTGTCAACAGCCACCGGCAACAGCCCCAACAGCGAGGCCGCTGTGATCAAGAAAACTACGGGGGATAGGTCCGCTAAAGAATGCCCAGCTTACGTTTCCGTAAGTGACAGAGAATTGCCAGACAATAGAGCGCGGGGAACGGTCGAGCCGGGAAGGGGCCAGGGGCGACTGAACTGACTGCTATCTCGGTTGCCAGGCAAAAAGTACCGAGTCAATGCGACTTTTCCAAGGCGGTGGGGGTGTGCTGTTGAAACGCAGCGGGGATAGGGGATGGGGGACCACGGTGAAGAGATTGAGTGGCTTGAGCTTGTATGTGCTCGTGCAAACGTGGTTTGTTCGTTGTACTAAGGTTCCCCCACTTCTCTCAACCCAGAGCACCTCTCAAGTAGTTCCCACCGGGCCAAGTGCTCGCCCCTCTCTCGACCACACCGACGCCCACGCTCTCGCACCAAATAGAATCACTCACAAAATCAAAAGACACTAGAGCAAAGCGAAGATCAAATCCAAACATGCCAAAAGTGCCGCCCCAAGATGACCAAAGACGAATGTGTGAAACTTGACCACGTCTTCCAGATGTACCATCTGGGGTTCGGAACGGGTCGCCGACCATCATCCATCCGCGAACTACAAGTGGAATCGGCGACGAGCATCACAGTCCAGCACGTGCGAGCCGCACCACCCCGCTACACTCGATTTGTAAAATTTGCGCGTGCACCCGCCGTCTCTGCCCGTGCACCGGCCGGCCGACGGAGTGACGTGGTCCAATCCATACGGGATGGCACTTGCTTCGGCGAATGAAATCGAAAACGTTGTGGGACTAGTTCCAACGGGGTGGGGGCGTGCGGGCCGCACCACCCCACTATTGCTGTTCTTATGGTATCAGATGTCTCAAAAAATCGGCGCATCTTGGCGAAAGCAGCTCAGGTGATGCCTAAACGTGGTAGACAGTGTGTGTAGCGAGTGCCGACTGGCTAAACGAGAAGGATGGCCGAGAAGCGCGTTGTACACCTGCCATGTGTGGAGATCTTCCTGGTTTAGTATCTGTGGGCTCCCAAGATCACAGGATCGCGTGTCTCCCTCGCGATTCGAGATCAGCGTGTGTGCCAGAACGAACAACTCCTTAGGCTGCTTTTTCAATGAAAATAGACAAATTCTCGTCACCACAGCAGACCATGCAGTGAAGCGTCGTTTCGGAGTGCGCCCCGCATCCGAGCTGCTGACGTGTGATTCGGATCCCGCCGCGCTTCTCATATCATGGCCGTCATCATCGCTCTTCCCATGCGACGCCTCGCTCACATTGTCGCATTCCACCTCCTTCACCTCAATGGCCTGCTCATCGAGGCGAATCTCCACCTCCTCCCGCATTCTCGAAACCTCCAAATAGTAGTCCTTCATCCCAATGGCGTGGTCCTCATTGCGCGCCCACACCTCGGCCGATAATTTGGCAAAGCTTAACGGCCGCCAGCTCCTTTAGACGGGCCAAGGAGAACGATAAATTGGACTTGTGCAGTGCCACTTTTACCGTCCCCCACACTATTTCAATGATGTTGGGCTCCGGTTGAACCACGGGGGAGATGAATACCGACACACTGAACTTCTAAGTCAGGTCCGGAACACGGAATCTCGGCGTTGGTCGGTTGTTAGACGCCTGCGCGTACATCTGTGCGCATCACCGTCATTAATTGGCGCCACGTGGTTAGCCACCCGTCAGGGACAGCATCGTGCGACTCCAGCCCATGGGCCAGGATGGTCTTCATCGCTTTGGACGAAGCAAGTCGGTTGTCGGCGGTCAGCTTCATATGATGGGGGGCGCGGGGTACGACGGGAACGCCTCCTTGAAGCTTGGGAAGCACTTTCTCCTCCAGCCATTTCAGCCACGGGTTGGAGTCCATCTCCCCGTGGTAGTCGCCCGACTTCTTCTTGTCAATGCACACGAGTCCCACGTGAGCCACGAGACCAGTCTCTCGCGACCCCACCAGCGCGATATGGATCCGTGCCCCCTTTTCGAACGGCACGTCGAGTCGCATTTGTAGTTTGCCGTCAGCCCACGTGCGCCGGGGCGTCATATTTTTGTTCTCCCACGTGTCATCTGTGTAGGACATTGTGCGCCCGCTTTTTTGGTAGGCTCGCAGCTTCTCGATGAACAATTCCCACAGCGCGATGACTGTCCAGTTTTCACGAGCGACATCGTAACGGTTAAGCCCAGCCTTCTACTTGAAGCCCACGTCGTGCATTGCTCGGTGCAGCGTCGCGCGGGTTCACTGTAGTTGGAGGGGAGTCCACTCTACGATGACACAGCAGCCTGAACCATTGTCCCGCTTGCCCCAGGTCGTATGTGGACGGTGCCGGCGTACCAGGCGCTCCTCCGGCTGTGCGGAGCGATGGTGTCTGGCCTTCTCCACCGTAAAGTGCGGCGGGCGGTTTTCTCAGAGCCAGGCACGAGAGTGGTGCTGAAGACGCTCCCGTCGCGGAAGGACTTCCGGGATCAATGCAGACGGGGTCGAATGGGAGCAAGTACCAAGCCGGTCGACTCGCCGGCTCTAACTGTACAGCCAAGCGCATGTACGAGTTGACTCAAGCATCTTCAAACAAGGGTCAAACTCTGCAAAATACGGAACGTTGTGTGTTCTCTAACGCGAGCGCTATGCCTGACACGCCGTTGGCGCGGGACGTTCAGCAATGTACAGTTGCGCAATTGCTTGCGGAGATGGCAGAATAGCATCGGCAGATCGCCACTTGCCAGGCGGACGCCGCCGCTGAACGGGACCGCAAGAAGGACGAGGTACAGCGTTTGAGAGCAGCTGCCGACGTGAAGGCGCAGACGTCGGCACGCCGTGCAGCCTCCCGCGCCGAGCGCTGGACGGCTAAGGCCGCGGTGGCGGTGGAGGCAGCTGCCAATGTCAGGGCTGCGGCCGCCGCCGGGGAAGTGGTACGTGCCACCGCCAAGGTGGGCACCAAAGAGAAGGGTAGGGGCGCGGTTGATCCAGACAGTACGTCCATTCTGGGCCGGGGGGAGGAGGAGAGCCAGGAGACTCTGGGAACAACGGGATTGCGGCGCGCTGGTCCTGTGAGTGGCCGAGCAAGTGACGCCGGTGGGCATTTTGGCGTATGGGAGGATGGGCGGGGGGGAGGCGGAATGTGCCAAGGCACGGAGAATGCTGCCCCTTCCGACAACGGGGGGGCCCGTGTTGCGTGTGAGCCTGCAGAGCTTGGCGGATGGACCGGCGCGTGGGGTTTATTTGGTGGCGAGAGCAGCTGCGTGACGGCGGCCGACGCCGGTGTTCAGTACCATGGCGTTGAAGATGGTGCATATCCTCTTTTCCTAACCAGATTCAAACGCTTCATCGGCGCGTCAGACAAGTATGGCCGCGTCCCTGGCGCTCAAAAATTCGACGGGCCTGCCGCTGATGGACGCTCCGGCCCGGAAGGGGGCGGGGAGTGAGGGGCAGAGGGGAGGGGACGGGAGGGGTTGCCGAAAAGCGCGGCGACGTCGGCACCGAGCACATCCGGCGCGGTAGAGCCGGATGCGGCAGTGTCCTCAAGGCCCAGCCGGGTGGTGTGGGCCGGCCGTGGGCCCCCGCTCCAGCAGCCTGTTCGGCCTTGGCAGCCGTTGTCGTCAACGAAAAAAATTCGCGGTATCGGCGCCGCTTCGCGGCGCGGCGGCCGTGACTTTGCCAGCCGCATCGGGCGAGCGTCAGCGCTACCTGGGCGCCAGCGCACCACCACGCGCCACCGCGGCCGGCGGCGGCGCCGCCGCCGCGACCGCGGCACGCGGCGGCTGAGAGTGCTGCTTGCGGTGCGGGGGGGGGAGGCGGCGGCGGCAATTCAACGGGGGTCAGCGAAGGGGCGGCGCGGCGCGTCGCCCGCCGCCGCCGCGAGTCACAACCGCCGGCGGTGGTGGCGCATCGGGTAGGATCCGGCACTGCCTGGGCGCCGGCGCGCCGCCACGCGCCGCGGTGGCCGGCCGCGGCAGTGCCGCAGCGATTGCGGTGTGCCGCGGTAGGGGGTGTTGCTGGAGGTAGGCGGGAGATGGTGGTGGCGGGAGGTCGACGCGTTCATTTTGGTGGTGTACTGTAGGTCTGTTGTTTTGCAATTCCTTGTCTCCTTGTCTCAGCTACTGTGAATTTGAATGCGTGGTTGTGTCAATGGGGGTGTAGACAGCGTTTGTTGATGCATTCGTTTCTAATGGTATATTTAGTCGAAAATTTTCCGTCATGGAATGGGTCGGCTGGAAGTGGATCACGTTGTTGGGTCACTCCCTGAACCGGAACCGCCAGAGGTGCTCGATGAGGTCATTCTTCAGCGCGTCGTGTTGAGCCGTGCTCGTGACCCGGCTGCGCGCGGCTTGTATGTCTTTCATGCGTCGCTCTGGATTGTTTGGAGCCCCTGCCCCGGGCTGTGCCCCTCCCCCTTCATCCTTCTCATCTCCAGCAGGTGTACCAGTTTGCTCTGGCACACGGCCGTGCGCACCTGTGTGAACAATAGATCTCGGCGAACACGGCTCCCAGCGCCTCCCTGGTCGTACAATGAAGGAAACAGACAACCACAGCCAGTCTTCAGGAGCAGGAAACATGTGAGCACGAGCTAGAAAGTGGAAAGAAGGAGCAGACGGCAGAGACAAACCGAGAAATGGGAAAGGGCAGCACTGCAAATACCAGGTTGAGAGACCGCAGGCTCCTTGCGGCTGTGAGAGACTACCATGTTGTGTAGCACTGCGCAGCAGGTGTTCACCTGCATTAGCATCTCAGAACGGCGGAATCGTGCAAGTTGCTCCCAAATGCTCCACTTGTAGAAGAGGTAGCCGTAGACGCGCTCTGCGTCCTCACGCCATCGTTCCTGATGGGAGGAATAGTACTGCTCTTTCTCGCGCTCCATCGATGACGTGCCTGTTAATATTGCCCTCTTAACGTAGATACCGTCACACAGCACGTACGGCAACGTGCGCTTAACACCATTCACTGTGCGGGGTATGGGGGAAGGGAAACATCCAGAAGTCATGGAATCAAAAAAGGAGAAACAGCCATGACGTTCAAATCTATACAAGAATGCCGCAGGTATGGATCTTTGTCGGCCACAGTCTCCATGACAAAGAATCGCTTCTCTCACTTTCCTTGGTATTGGACATGAAGGGCCACGGGACATATCCGCCAATCCCAGTGGGAGCAGTCCCCGCACCCCATGCATCCCGGGAAGCCGGCGTCCGCATAGTCGTCCTTGACGCCCTGCAGATCTGCTCGTATGGGCTCACGCAGATTGTCAGGTTTGTACTTCTCAAGAATATTGCGTGTACAGCGATGCACAGTCTCGTTAATTGTCGAGTCCGACAGTCGAGCGTACTCATCCACCTCGTCAGCAGGGAATCCAGATACCAGCACACGTAGAGCAGCCGCCACCTTCTTCAGTGTATAAGATTGCATCTTTTTGGTCGCGCTCACTCGCTGATGAGAGCAGAGCACGGACAATACATCTCGGTAAACACGATCAAACACAATGCGAGGAAGAGGGACGCGACGCTCAAACACCTTCTTGTAATATATGAGCGGTCGGCCATCGAGACCAGCAGAATGCCCCTCTCCCCACACGCAAAATCACGAAGTTTGTTAGGCGACCTTTCAGGAAGCAACCCCCTCCGGTCTGCACCGTCAGATTCCGCCATCGCGCTGGAAAGAAGCAAATCATCGTGCTCAATGGCCATCAGCGCCTCTGCGATATCGTCGTCGTCATTGTTCGAAAATGCCGAGGCAACAGCAATCATAACCTCGGCATCATTCGAGTCCGAGATGATGCTCAGCAGGTGATTGTGTGTGTGATGCGGACGGGAGTGGGGATGTGGAGGCGATCGAGGTGGTCTGAGCTCCGTAATGCATCACGCTAATTGCTCGTTCCATCGAATAATCATGCCCCGATCTCCATGTCTATGGAAGCAGGATGGGATCCACCCTTCAATCGACGATAGTTCAAACGACCAGCACGATCGATTGTGATCCCTTGACTCCACCGCTCACGACAGTTTCTCTAGCGGAGAGAGCTGGCTGGCCATGAAAGTGATGCCGATGGCAGAACACCTTGCCCAAGTCCGAGTTTGAGACGTGATGTGCCTACTTTTGGCTTGGTGGTTGGAGAGCAAGTGGCAGGGCCCCACGTTGCCTACACGAGGCCGTTGGTTTAGACGGTTGCCTCCGTTGCATGACATGCCCTGAGGACATGTCCAGCTCACAAAGTTGTCAGTGGCAGTCTGGTAGGACCTCGTAGTAAACGCATGGGTACCATTCCCGGGTAAATTGAAAGGGGTACCCGTACCCCAGACCAGGATGAAGCGCCGCAAAGTACGGACGGCCTTGCGCGCCCAATTCGCCGCTACCGTCCATCTGGAGGGTCGGGGGAGGGGTGTTAGATGGAGGTGTGTCCTGCTGTTGCTAACCTCAAAAAAATGGCTGTTGCAGAGCGAAGCAAGGCAGAGACGACGACGAAGCGTAGAAATACGGTCGAATTGGCTGTCCTACCAGACACGATTGAACTATTGGCTGCGATTTGCCGCCAGTAACTTGTAAGCTATTGCTGATCCCCGAACTTTGTCCTGGGGGACAGAGACAGAGACTGACTCTGAATAAGAGCACTGTATTGGTTTAAAACGACAGTAAGAAGGCATCGAAGCCAATAGAAAGCACGCATTCGGTACCAGAACCTTGCATCCTGCGAAACTCACTGTTTGTTGCCACTTGATTTTGATTTTCTTGGCACGGAGCAAGCTGCCCACGCGAGATCTTGACATTTTTATTGTCTGCTTGCCCGAAGTGCAGCAAAAAGGAGGAGCTGATGTTGAATTCCAGGCTGTATGGGCACATGTAAGCAATCAGGAGCACCAAGTCAGTCCCAGGGGTGCATCTGATTGGTGGAGAGAGTAGGTCCGCAAGTCAGTCTCTGTCCAGCAGGGCAAAATTCGGGGATCAGTAATAATCACCGTCTCATGCATGTGTCGCACAACGCCATTGTAACCCACAATGAGATTTCCTGAGATTTTTGGGCCGCTTGCTTGGGCCTGAAGAGGGCATGGAGAATGATCTGGGCCTGACCTGCGATTTCTCATGAGATCAAAACTTTGTTTAGACTTCTTGAGATCCTGATGTGCGATTTCAGTGCGCAGAGCTGCATGGGCAGAATCTGTAAGGAGCACAGACGCTACCTAGTTCTGCCATTGGTCCACGTACACTGTCGAATGATTGCAAGCACTCTGGAACGGCTAAATCTTGGAGGTCAGCAACAGATGGATCGATTCTGAAGCGCTTTCGACCGGGTCTTCTCACAGCCGCGAGCTAAACTGTTTTTTTCTCCCTGTTGAGCTTGGGTGGGCAGCTCAGATTCGCGTGGTTTCTTCCGGAAGCGCGACGGCGCGAGTTCGTACGCATAACATCGGTCTATTTCACGGTGTAGCAGGCTGCAGACAGCGACTTGAGTTGCGACTTTAATGAGTTGCTCGCGTAGCTCAGTTGAGTCGCAAACACGGTATGGCAAACTGTCAGAACATCGGACTACAGACGTCCGATTCCTCCGCGATTGATCTCCCGGCGTCGCGTGCTCGGTCTCTGATATCGCGGCCTTCTCCTCGACTACATGCGCAGTGAACAAATCGAGGCCGAAATCCAAAAAGTGCCTGCTCTGACGGTGCCGCGGCGAGGGGTGAAACGCGTTTCCCGCGAACATGCTGCCGAAAGGGGTCCAAAGCAGGGATCTGCCGTAGAATAGACTCTTCGCTACGTCAAATCCAGTACTGTTTTCGCACGGTAAATGTTAGGGTTGTACTTGTCGCCTCTACCCGTGTACTGGCCTGCTGAGGTCGTGACGTGGTCTAATCGAAACGTGATGTCACTTGATTCAGCCAGTGAAATCGACCACGTTATCTCTTTTTGTCCGCCAAAGATGTCGCTCGCCTGTGACAATCGCAGAAGTCACGAGGCGTGGTCGATTTCATTGGCCGAAGGAAGTACCATCATGATTTGATTGGACCACGTCACTCCGTCGGCTGGCCAGCGCACAGACAGAGACGACGGGTGCAGCCTTACACTTCACGGTCCGAGACGAGCGGAGTGAGACGGCCGGCCCGCCCCCACCCCAACAGCCGTCCTTGAATTTCTTTCATTGGAATATCTTCGACTTGTCACATGTGCCGGTCACTGTTGATGCCGCCCGAGTGCCGGAGAATGTATGGAACGACTGTATAGGGACGCGACATCACTGTCCGCGTCCCGTAGAATCCGTCAAGGACGATCCGGTGCCAGAGAGGCTGGACCGGTCATGCTCTGCTGTGGGGGCTGTCAAGCGCCGCTCTATTCGATGGGAAGTGCCCGCAGCCATTGACATTGGTTTCGAAAGCCTCCTGATTCTCCACATATGTTTTCCTGCGTTTTTGAGACATCTGGTGGCGCGTTTATGGCTGCACGCACCCGTGTACCCTTGTTTTTGGCCCATCTGGCGCCGTGCTCTAGCGACACACGCCCGTCTCCTCTCGGTTTTGGCCCTTCTGGTGCCGCACCGTGTGGAAGACGAGCGCATGCATGTTCTGGGGCACCTGCGGTGCCCTGAGGAGAGAAGATAGTCGGACAAGAGGAGGTCCTCCGAGGGCATCGAGAGGGGGATACTCGGGACTAACAGACAACCTTTTCCCTCGTGACCTCTCTCGCCAAATATGATCTTCGTCGCACCCGCTGAGTTCCTCGGACCCCGCCCCCATCGTGCCCATCGTCTTCCCCGGCGCCGTCTTCGGCGGTTTCGATTCACCAGGGTACGTACGACCCGCGACGTGGCATAGCGGGTCCTACATTTGGTAGCACCAAGTGGTTTTCGGCTCTACTGGCTTTCTGGCTGTTAAGTTGGCCTGAATTTGTACCCTTTGTGTGTGTGTTTTGGTGCGGTCTCCTGTGTTCGTCGTCCTTCGGGCATCGTAATATTAATTTGGTGGGCTCTACCAATGACACGGAGAAGGACACCTGGCCTGACAAGACCGTTGGTTTTGCTCTTGTCTTTTGCTATTTTCTTTGCCATTTGATTGAAACACAGTGGCTGCCAATCCAGGGTCCAACTCAGTTGAATCCTCGGCGGAGACGGCCGCCCCGAAGTCAACAGTGGCGCCGGCTCCATCGTCATCTACGGCAGCGCGCGCGTCCACGTCGCGCGCATCGTCATCATCCACGGCGGCACGGGCGTGCTTGGCATCCAAGGCGGGCCGTGAAACCCCGTCATCGTCGGCGACGGCGGACAGCCCCACGGCCGCGGCAAGGGCCCGCTGTTGCCGCCAAAGGCACCGGAAAGGCGCTACGTTGCACCACCGCCGCCGTGCATCGCCAAGATTCGGCCGTCTTCAGCCCGTGCTGGTAAGCAGCGCGAAGTGCGGCATGCTCTCAAGGAGGCACGCGGGCCAGTTTTTTTACAATGCTGTCGCCCGTGCGGTGTAAGCTGCAACAGCCTTGCAGTGCTGCGGGACCACAAGAAATCACGTCGTCACAAGGCTACGATCAACGATGTCAAAGAGGTTCCTCGCTGCACTCCCTGTGCACGCCCAGTGCCATCACCAACGACGGGATGGGCCGCAGTGACGAGGGATTGGAGCAGAGAGTGGAAAAAGGGGGGAATGCTGGTAAAGGCAAAGCGCGCAGTGCGCTGTGGCTCTAGGAAGGAGCGTATCAGCATGAAGCGACGGGTGACGTCGCTGACTGGGGATCTGAGCGGGCCAGCGTGGGCATATTTGTCACCCATGTTGCCAGACAATGGCAGGTGCTGTTAATGACCAGAGACGTGATGGACCGCGCCGGCTAGGAAACCGCGGCGGCAAGGCACCAGCCGGATCTCCACAACCTTCTGGGGAGCAAGAAGTCGTCTTGACACCTGCACGGTTTGGAAATAAAATGAACAATCTGCACCGACATGCACAGAACATCACGTACTGTTGTTGTGCTCCCAAACAAAAAAAAGTGTATTGCTAACCTCCAAAACATTGCGGTCGCAGAGAAAAGTGAAGCAGAGCAGCGTAGAACGGAAGTCAGATTGGCTGTTCGACCAGCGCCGATGAAGCTATAGGCTGAGAGTTGCCGCCAGTATTCTTGCCAGCCGATCAATGTGTGTCTAATGATTCACGCAGAGCCAGTGCTACCCACAATGAGATTTCCTTGGATTTTTCAGCCGCTTGCTTGGGCCTGGAGAGGGCATGGAAAGGCTTCTGGGCTGGGCCTGTGAACTTCTCATGAAATCGACACATTTTTTCAGATTTCTTGAGATCCTGATGTGCGATTCCAGTGCGCAGAGCTGTATGGACAGACTCTGAAAGGAACTCACATGATCCCTAGCCATTCCAGTGGTCCACGTACGCTGTTGTATGATTGCAACCACTCTGCAACCGCCAGTTTTTGGAGGTCAGCAATGTTGCGGATCCCCGAATTTTGCCCTGGCGGACAGAAACTGAATTGCAGACCGACTCTCTGCACCAATCAGATGTCCCCGTGTGACTGACTTTGTGCTCTACTTGCTCACATGTGACCATATAGACTGGAAATCAACATCAGCTCCTTTTTTGTCTGCACTTCTGGCGAGTAGACAGTAGCAACCTCTAGGTCTCGCGTTGGCAGCTTGCTCCGTGCCATGAAGCGGCCGCCGCAAAGAGTGCGTTTTGCTGGATGCAAGGTCCTGGCACCGAATGCGGGCTTTCTATTGGCTTCGATTCCTTCGTACTGTCGTTTTAGACCTGTAGAGTGCTTTTAGTCACAGTCAGTCTCTGTCTCTGTCCCGCAGCACAAAATAGGGGGATCAGCAATACTTCTGACAAGTGTCCTCTGCTATTATTGCGTTCTAAGTTAGCAGCTCGATGATCGCTTACGCTGTAATGGCCTTTTCTGGTATTATTCATCTCAACAGCCTCATTTTAACAGCTCTAATATTATGGACGTTGCGACGATAGTACGGAAAGAGTGAGCGGCAATGACGCAGGAGCATATCGTGCGTTGCTGGCTCAGGGCGGATTGCCTGCCCGCTGGTGCTGCCGTCCATCTGCGTGCGCTGCACGCGGACCATCACCAGCCCAACACGCCCGCAATGGCCACAGACGTGGAATCCATGACGGTGGCGCTGATGCGCTTGTCGCTGCACTCGGCTCTACTTCCCTCGGCCCGGTCGACAGAAGTTTCGAGAGTCGTGACAGGATGGCTCAATGCGGGGAGAGACGTGCACGTGATTGAGGACACTGTTCACGTGGCCCTGAAGGGTTAGGATGATGATGCTTGATGTGTTTGATTTCTTTTTTTCGTGCTTGATTTGGTAGTGCACAGGGTCTTCGCCGCGGAGCGTGCGTTGTAGAGAAGCCTCGACCAGCCGCGCAGTACACACAATCTATGAGACGGTGGTCCGTCTGTACCAAGAGACAGGAGTGTCTGTAAGAGGGGTCGTGTTCAAATGATGCAGGTGAGCGCGCATCACTTGCAGGACTGGTCTCGATCATTGCAAAATTCGAATGACTTATCAGTCGAGCGACTTTGAGACTGCCATGAGGCGAGACGAAGAGTCCTTGCTAGCGCTTTGCAACGGTCGTGACAAAATCTAATACTGACAGTACCATGCAGGAAGACACAGAAAAGCGGTGTTTATATCCAAGGTTTGTTAGTGTGCGCGTTTCACGTATTCCCCGCGTACCCCCCGCCACCAGCGACCACCGTCGGGGATGCGCGAAGGCCTCCTCGAAGCCCCGGTGCGCAGACAGCCGGCCACTAAGCTACTGGCGCCATCCGAACGCTCTCTGATGTACCTAGAAATGCGAGCACACACGAAGCACGCCGCCTTCTCCACCGCCACCGCAGCCGTACTGACGCCACCGTCGCACCACTCTGGCGTCCAACATAGCACACAAACCCTCTGACACCGCCCCTCCAACTACTCAACCGCCACCGCGGCCGGTCCATCGACGCCGGCCGTCGTGTCAGGATCCCGCCGCCCGCCCGCATGTATCATTTCGTAATGCGCGGACCGGTGACGTGCGCCTGCCACTGATCTCGGTCATTTCACGTTTCCTACGTTCAAGGTTGCATCCAGTGACAAAAGAGTGAGGCGTGCGTAAACGTGGAACGTCAGCCAGTGGGAAGGAAAGCGTTCGTAATGGTTGTGTTCGCGTGGGCAGTGGCAAACCGCTGTGGTCGACCTCGCCCGGTATTGGTGAAAGGTAGTCAGGAGGGTATCGCGTACCGGCGATTAGAAGTACAGTGTGTAGTTCCTAACTGCGGCCTTCACAAAGCACGGCACAAGGCCGGCGTGATAGAGGATTGCATGAGCGCAATGCAAAGGAAGGGTCACTCGTTGAACTGCTCGGGCGTGACGTGCCATCGCAGCCAGCTGCTCCCGCCTGAGAACACGTCCTTAATCGGATCGAAGTCGGGGATGTAGGGTGGCAAAAGCCGCATCAGCACCCCAGCGGCCTCATTCAGGGCGATTGCAACCTGGTCATGAACCCGGGCATTGTCGAATATCATAACACAGCGCTCGTTCTGCTGGGACCAGGGCAATGAAGGGGCATACGCGTTCATGTGCGGCAGAAAGCAAAAAGTCGACGTAGGTTCGGCCGGGGGGCCGCTTTGTGATTTTCCATTCAAGCACCTGGTCGACGCTCATGGCAAAGAAGAAACTTGTGCTCACCCCCCAGGAGTTCGTTAGGTAACACTCTGCTTGACGTCCACGCAGTGACCAGACCCACTTCCCGTCGGCCGAACGTCCACAGCGGTGCGCCTCATCCACGTCAATTCTCACGCGAAGGGGGGTGTCCCAATGATGAAGGACCCAGCGCGCGCGGTCAAGCTCGCTTCGCGTAATGAAGACAGTCTCAATCACCTTACGCGTCAATCCATTGGCAGTGAGTCTACCAGACACAGAGGAGGACGAAATGACAACATCCTCGCCAAGAAGTTGATGAATGTTAGTGACAATGTCCGATATCTCGTCCAGAATAGCCTCCGGCCTCTGCTCCCAATCAAAAAGCACCGCAGAGCGCAGATCTGGACACTTTACGAATCTCTCAGCTTGATTGTTCCACTTCTCGGGAGCATAGTGGACCTACTCCGTGTCATCGACGTCTGCCAAAAAGCGATTCAGTACTTATCTTGCACGCTTCGCGCCATGCAGACGTCCCGACGTTCGGCGTACCGCTTGTGACGACACCATTCAGTCAGTGCCAATGCGTCGGCTTGCTGTGTCGCTGCACCTGAATAATGGGCAGAGCCTAGAGACGGCAGCTCGTATCACGGGAAGGTCCCGCAGGACTGTCACACTTGTCCGTGCCAATCCGAGCAGCGATTGTGAGGCCCATGTGTGGCAAATAATTCAACAGACGAGAGCCATGCACCGGAAAATATGTGAAGAAAAACGGAAGAATCTGTGGAGGTTGGCCTGTTGCAGGCAACGAGCGGGATCTAGGCCCAGGAGAAGGGTCTTAGCTTGTAGAAGGGTACTGTAAAGTCGACCAATTAGTAAAATGCCAACCACTCCGCTGCTCTGCCCAGATCCGACTGCCATCCTCGCTCCATGGGTGAAATTGGAGGGATCTTCGGTGTGGTAGCGACGAAGTCGGGAACCCGGATCGCAAAACTTCGGCAGAGCAGTCGCTATAAAATCGGCCGCAGCCACCTCCGGGTCACCATTCCGCCACATATCCTTGCCCCACCCGACCGCCAACCCACCACCCCAGATCCGAGCCGATTGCGGTATGGGCCACCGAGCTACCGCTCCCCGACCGTCGCTGTATCGCCAACTGTAGAGCCATTGACTGTCGCCCCAGCTGCGGAACCAACCCGAGGAGGCGATCAAAACCGTCAAGACCCCGTCTCGACCCGTCGCCGAGCTAATACGGGCCACGGGTGCCTCGCATGCCAACGTGCGGACGTGCATGGCCTTCAAGGAATGCCCCTCGGTCCTCGGCCGCCCCCCGATATTCACGGTCGCCGAGAAGAAAGTCATTTCAAAGCGTGCCATTGATTGGTGCCTATGTGGCGGTCTGCTGACGCAAGAGCACCTCTCCAGCATCATGATTGAGTACATTTCCGGGTTGTCGCCGGCTCGGCTGGGCGCGGCGAGGGCCCGCTTTGGGGAGGATTTTGTACCTAATCGTTGCTGATTTGACTGATTTTTGCGTCGCCACCTCGAGTTGTGTCTCGTCAATCCCCAAGCTCTCGAACACTACTGCGCTGTTGCCTCCTCGCCTGAGGCGGTGGTCTAGTTTTCTGCCGCCTACGAGCCGATGTGTTGCGAGTACAGATCTATGTCGGGCAGGCAGGCTTGGAACTCGGGCAAGAGCATGATCAAGGTCCCCGACCTGCTCCAGCAGTGTGCCGTCAAGATTTTAGGGACGGTCTGTACTAAGCGCGCAGAATACGTCATCCCGACGGTGCAGAAGGGAGCAGAGGCGGCGAGTGCTGCCCCAACGGTGTACGCTGACGGCACGCAGCTGCCCATCTGTGTGGTGGTGGCGGGCAGCGGGTGCGGCTGCCATACGTCGACATCACCCGCACGGACGGCACCACGAACCGTGTGCCACTAGCGCCATAGCTCGGGGAGGACGCTGAGGTTGACTGTCGTGACAAGCCGGGCTTCAAAATGGACCTGTGGGGCACGTAAGCGGCGTTTGTTGCGCGTCATCTCGGCGCCCGGGAGCCGAGCAAGTGGAAATTCCTGTTGATGAACGGAGTCGAATTCCACGCCAACGTGGACGGCCTGCGTCAGCTCCGAGCGGCCAGAATTTGCGTCTTGTACTTCCCGTCGCACCTCACGCACCTTTTGCAGTGCTTGGACAAGGTGCCCTTTTAGAAGGTGAAGGTCAAGGGGCGCGAGCGCACGCTGTCTATCCTCCCTAACCTCTCCAAGGGTGCCAGCTTCAACATTGTCAACTGAATGGATTTTATCTCCTACGCTTGCCTCCATGGGCTGTCACCGGCCCACGTCCGCGACGAATTCCGTGTGACCGGGACTTGGCCCCCCGGCATCAGTAAGATTGACATTCTTCGGCTGCTGATGGGCAAAGGGGGGGGATCGTCTCAGCGGGACGTCGACCTGCCGCGCCTGTCTCGCTTGCTTTGACCCAAGGCCCGCCGCGAGCTGGCGAATCCGGTAGTGGCGTTTGGGTCCGTGTCCAACCGCGGCCGCACTGTGGAGGCCAACTCCGATGCCGTATTGCGCTGACAAAGCGAGCGTGCAGCTGTGCGTGCTGAGGAGCAGCGCAAGCAGGACGAAGGACAAAAGGCTAATGACAAGAAGGCGGAGGACCAAGAGCGCGCGGCGATTATGGAGGATACAGCGGCTGAGCTCCGCAGCAGCAGCCAGGCCGCTCTGAAATACCAGCAGCGGCACAATGAGCGCGAGCAGCGACAGCACGCCAAGACAGGATCGTCCGCAGGCAAGCCTTACGCCCTGGTGTCTGTGTCAGTGGTGGTCACTTCCCCTGAGAAGCGGTGTGTCGAGGGTGCGAGACAATTGGCGCGATGGGGTGCGGATCTCCTGGGGCGGAGGGTTCAGCGGGATGTGGGACTGGTGAGTGCGGCGCAACGACGGTGCATCCGGCGTGGGGGGGGGGGGGGGGGCATTTCGGGGGCATGGGGGGGGGGGGGGGGGGGGGGGGGGGCGCGGGGGGGCGGGGGGGGGGGGGGGGGGGGGGGGAGCTTTTCGGGTGCGTGGGGTTTGTTGTTGGTGGGGGGGGGGGGGGTGGGATGACGTCCGGGCTGCAAGACAAGGCCGCCTGGGGTGCGTGGTGCGGGCAATCCCATCCGCTCATGCAAGGCGTTGAATTTGGTTGACATTGGCGAAGATGACCGTACGACTGTTTCTTGGTTTTCTTCGTCATCAGACTGGTTGTGTCTCTTTCGACACATGGATAGAATCGGCCATGAGGTCTTCTTTCCATTCATGTCTTCTGGTGGTAATCTCGCCGATGATGACCTCGCAATGAACAGAATTGGTCGACTTCACCCCCCCACTAGCTAAAGGAGAAAAACAGTGGCTTCCTGCTCAGATAGGACACAGTATGCCGGGAGTCTCCCATTCGGCTATTTAGCAGCGGAGGCACGTACCCTGTTTCCTCAGTGCACACTAAGCATACTAGCGACATGGAAGTACTTGGGTGACTAATTCTTATATTCGTTTCCAGCTTCGGATGCGGAATACATGAATGTTTAAACAACAATCTCGCCATTACTATGGAAATGCAGTCAGTCCCAGTCCCCTGCCACTGGGACAATATTGGGGAACCAGCAATATCTGGCTTCCAAAGCGCCACTGAGGGGGCTTTTGCGCATCCACCCGCAGAAATGTGTGACGTTGCACAGGGCTGCTCCACAAAACTTGTCAGACAAAAACGGCATGGTGCGCCCACCCTCTTTCAGGAGGTCAGCACTGCGCCCCAGCCACGCGCCGGGGCACCCGCTGCGCGTGCGCTGCGGCACGCCACACGGAGGCACCGCCCCCCCCCGACCACCTGGTCAGAACTTTTGACACCCTGAACTCACGGACCTCCCGTTCAGGCCCTTGTGCTTGACATGGCGCCCTAACAACGGATTCTCTGTTTCAAAGGTGCACGGACCTGATCTCGATGTCAGAATTGAGGGAGTCGCGAGACCGAGGTCATGCCTGAACTCAACCAAATCGGATGCACCGTTACGCTACTGTATGCGGTGCATGCATCTGGCCCCCTGGAGGACCCTGTGTACACACATGGCAATGCTGCTCTTCACCACTTCTCAGATCGCTACGGCCCGGAGAACAGCGGAACGGTGCACTCTTCGTCGCTGGGTCTGTACCATCGGCGGCCATGTCACAAGTGGGGGAGCCAATTGGTAAGTAGCACTGGGAACGAAACACGAAGATAGAAACAGATACAATGTCGTGCACAGCGCTCACTCAAACAAAGGCTCGCCATACCAAGGGGGGGGGTGACAAATATAAGAGAGGAAAGAGCGTACGAGACGAGACATGCTACGTTTGTCAGAGGAGGCCAAGGGATGGGACGCACGTATGGGGGAGGGAAGGGGGAGCACTGCCGGAAAGAAGGGAGAGCGACACATCCATGACACACACGAAAAACATGCACGGAGGCAAGTACACGTTGTCACGGGTCAGATGCAGGTTCCATTGGTCAACAGCTGCCGAGGGCTGCACGTGTGGCCCTCGACATTGAGGGTGATGACCGCGCTTGACGGCAAGCCAAAACTGACAAGCAAACGCTTGACAGGAACGGTTCAAACTACAAACAGCACGCAACATGCCTGTTGGGAGCATGACACAGGGCGCGCAGTCAGGGGCGGTGGCGATGACGCACGATGTGAATAGCCGGGGCCTGGGCAGCTTACCGCTCCCCCCGTCGGGAACGCCACGACCAAGTCCTATTCTTCGCCCTCGCCCTACTCCTAGCTTTATCTCTACCATGCCGAGGTTCGTACTTCTCGCCGCCGCCGAGAAGACGACCAGGTCGAGGTGACTGAAATTTGTTCCAGAACACCCAATCAGAGGGCT
>ENA-ORXT01002393-ORXT01002393.1-marine-metagenome-genome-assembly--contig:-NODE-2393-length-22624-cov-6.057790_pt1 | contig 22624 bp, 18 predicted proteins | sample MGYA00237868_ERZ511482 | MGnify/ENA metagenome assembly ERZ511482
TCCGTACTCAACCTTTTCGCCTATACAGGGTCGTTCACCGTCTACGCCGTTGCCGGTGGAGCCGCCGCGACGACGACGGTTGACCTTTCAAAGAACTACCTTCAATGGGCGCAGCGGAATCTTCAGCTTAATGATCTCTATAGCCCCAAGCATGAATATATATCCAAGGACTGCGTTGAGTTCGTCAACGATACTGTCTCAAAGGGAGAACGGAAGTACGATATCGTCGTCATCGACCCACCCACTTACTCCAACAGTAAACGGCTCGATGATGATTGGAATGTGCAGAAGGGACATGTTGACCTTCTCAACGCCACCGCTAATTTGCTCAACGCGGAAGGAGTGATTTACTTCTCGACAAACTTTCGCAAATTCAAGCTTTACCAAGACCAGCTGACTGGGTTTTCGATCGAAGAGATCAGTAAGCACACCGTTCCCGAGGACTTTCGTAATCGCAGAATCCACCGTTGTTGGAAATTGACGGCAGCCATTTGATGGCCAGCCATTTGATAGCCGGCAGTGTGAAACGGTTCGGGTTGTAACGATTTGGATGGTTTTTCGAATTATCAAGTCGTATAGTTGTTTCGCGGGTTGTGTTATCGCCTGTGAAATATGGATACTTCAATTATTATGCTTACACGCGTTATCACTACTGGATATGCGTGATCACACAGCAGTCATCGAGCCACCGGAACCACCAATGTCTAGCATCTCAAACACGGATCATTACGAGTCAATTGGCGAAAAGCGGAGTTCTGCCGGATTCATGGAGCAGGAGTTTGTGAGCGTAAAGACTTTGGTCAAACAAGGCGTAACGGATATTCAGACCGTAGATGCTGCCTACACCACGTTTGTAATGCTGCCGGCGTATAACGAAGCCGAGGGACTGCCTTCGCTGTTAGAAAAAATCAAACAAGTCTTCGCGATCAACGCCCAGCCCTACCACGTTATTGTTGTCGATGATGCCAGTACCGACGATACGTCGGAGATTGCGATTACCGCTGCTGAGGATATGCCGCTAACTCTAGTTCGTCATCAAACGAATCAAAATCTGCCCGGCGCGCTGCGTTCGGGAATGATGAAGGCGATCGAAATGGGGGCAACCGGCGACGTGATCATCACGATGGATGGCGATGATACGCATCCTCCAGGTTCCATCAATTGTTTGCTGCAAAAAATTAGCGAAGGCTACGATGTCGTGACGGCTTCTCGATATCAAATTGGTTCGCGGGTAATGGGTGTTCCCTTCAATCGAGTGCTGATGACATGGGGCGCAAGAATGCTCTTCCGTATGGCGATGCCGATTCCAGGCGTACGCGATTACACTTGTGGCTATCGGGCTTATCGTTTCGACGTTTTACGCGACACGATGGACCACTACGGTGACGAGTTCGTCTCCGAAAAAGGGTTCTCTTGTATGGCGGACGTGTTGTTGAAGATGCGTCGGTTCAAGTACGTTTTCGGGGAAGTGCCGTTACTCCTACGCTATGACCAGAAACAAGGCGTGAGCAAAATGGCCGTTCGCAGAACGGTTATGTTGACTCTTAAATTATTGCTAAAGCGTCGGCTCGGAGGTTATTGAACGACATTTCGATTTCAGATTTCCAATCTCAAAAACAGACATTTAAATTTTCGAGTTTACGATTTCTATTTGAAAGATAAGAAATTAGAAATCAGAAATCAGAGTTCCTGCCAACTCTCCAATTGATCCAATTTCCACACTCCATCAAGCTTCCGTTCCCTCTCGCACATAAAAAATTTTCGCTGATACCAACATGTTAAAAAACAACACAATTGAATCCTCAAACTCAATACCATCGCCGGAAGATCAAGATGCGCCCTTGAAATGGGCGATTGCCGGAGGAGGTATGTTGGGTCTTACGTTGGCGCTGAGAATGGCGAAACAGGGGCACGACGTTACACTGATCGAAGCTGGCCCGACGCTGGGCGGATTGGCGTCGATCTGGAAGTTGGGCGACGTGATGTGGGACCGTCACTATCATGTCACCCTCATGTCTGACTCGCGCCTATTGAACTTAATTGAGGAGATTGGTCTATCAGAAGACTTAAAATGGGTCGAAACCAAGACCGGCTTCTTCACCGGTGGCAAACTCTATTCGATGTCCGATACGGCCGAGTTCTTAAAGTTCCCGCCGTTGAATTTGATTGAGAAGTTACGCTTGGGCGGAACAATCTTTTACGCGTCGAAAATTCGCAATTGGAAACGTCTTGAGAAGATTAAAGTCGCAGACTGGCTTGCCCGTTGGTCAGGCAAAGGCACTTTCGAGAAGATCTGGAAACCATTGTTAATGGCAAAACTGGGTGAGAGTTACAAACGGACGGCCGCGTCTTTCATCTGGGCTCACATCAGCCGAATGTATAAGGCTCGCCGAACAGGCTTAAAGAAAGAAATGTTCGGTTACGTCACCGGCGGGTACCGCAGTATCATTCAGCGGCTTGGCGACTTGTTGGAAGAATTGAATGTCGATATTAAAGTTGACCACCCCGTTTCGAAGATCGAAAAGCAGACCGACGGAACGTTTTCCATCGACTTTCCGAATCGGTCTTCGCAATCGTTTGATCGCGTTATCATGACGACGCCTAATTCGATCATGAGTCGTGTTTGCACCGATATCAGTCAAGACGAAAAGGATCGTTTTGACAAGGTCGAGTATCTGGGAATCGTTTGTGCTTCGATGTTGCTGAAGAAGCCAATTTCGAAGTATTACGTTACTAATATTACCGACACTTGGGTGCCAATGACGGCTGTGATCGAGATGACGACCATTGTGGACACGGATGAATTTGATGGAAAATCTTTGGTTTACCTTCCGAAGTACGTCCCCGCTGATCACGAGCTGTTTGACAAGTCGGATGAAGAGATTCAAGAGTCGTTTATTGCGGCGCTTGAGAAAATGTATCCTGATTTTAGCCGCGACGATGTCGAGGCCTTTAAGATTTCACGTGTGCGTAGCGTGATGGCGATTCCGACACTCAGGTATAGCGAACTGTTGCCGCCGATGAAGTCTTCGGTAGACGGTTTGTTCTTTGTTAATTCTTCGTACATCTTAAGAGGTAATCTTAACGTCAACGAAACCATTACGATCGCCGAAGAAGCGATGGAAACGGTATTAAAAGCCGAACTGGAAAGGGTCTCCGGCTAACTTGAGGGTTTCGCCAGCAGGCGATTTGTTCAATGACCACCACGTTTGTAGGATACCGTTGCAGGGCCTTTGGGTGACTGTCGCTGATGCAGAAACCTTTTCTTTACAAGTGAATGGACGCACGAGGAGCTTTCGTTCATTGTCGTTTTTTCAAAACATTGACTTGATCGATGAATACACTTGAAACCGAATCGTCGAAGCTGATCCGACTTGGTGATCGGTTTAAAGGTCCCTTCACTGTTTTGGCGTTGTTGATTGTGCTACTTGGAATCGGTTTCGCGTTTGGGCGCGTTTATAAAGATTATTCTCCTCAACGGATTGAGGGATTTAATTGGGACAAGCGCGGGCTTAGCGATTTTCACAATTGCTACATGTACAGCAAGACATTCCGCTATGGACTCAGTCCCTACGAAGTTCAGGAACGAGAAGATTTGAAAGCGTCTCGCCCAAGCGCTCCGTTTTCGCCGGTGATTTTCTATCTGTTGTTGCCTTTGACTTTCCTTTCGATGACGTGCGCGGATATCGTTTTCTGCGTCGTCAATGTCGCGCTGTTAGGGCTGTTGGGTTACTGGGTGTTTCGGTTTTCCAATGAATCACTTAGCCTGCATTGGTGGCTGGCCGTATTTGGATTCATCTTGTTCTCTCGTTCGGGGCACATCACGCTATACACGGGCTACTTCACGGCGATTATTGTCGTGGGAACGATCATGGCGTTTCATTATGCACACAGCAAACCTTGGCTGTCGGGAATTGGCATACTGTTGGCCTCCGCAAAGCCGACATTCATCATTCCATTGCTAATTCTGCTGGCCTATCGGAAGAATTACAAAGCTGCGATCTGGGGAACGTTGTTGTCAGGTTCCGTTGCGTTTGCGGGGCTTGCATGGATGGCGGCAGATTCGAGTATTCCCGAGGTGATCAACAGTGTCTTTGAAGGGCAGAAAGCTTTTGATGATGATCCTACAGAGTATCCTATCAACACGTGGACTCGGGTTGATCTCGTGGGGATGTTCGCCAAAGCGATCAACTGGATTCCGGACAACCAAGTCTATCTCGGCGCCATGTTTGTGCTATTGATTCCACCGGGACTGATTATTCGTCGGGCGGTAGATCATGAGCGAAATCGTGGCGCGATGGGTCTGACCGCGCTGATTTCAATGCTGGGGTTGTTGGTGATGTTGTACCACCATTCTTACGATTGCCTCTTGGTCGTGCCTGGTGTTTTGTCGTTGGCGCTGTTCGGGCATAAGACAATGGTCGAAGTTCCAAAGTGGGCGCGATTGGTGGTTACTGCATTGCTGTTAGTGCCGCCGGTGAATTATCTTTCAACAATGTCGTTTCGGGATAAGATGGGCCTGGAGCAATACAGTTTCAATTGGCAGTCGATCACCATGATCAACGGATTCTGCTTGACCATCAGCCTCTTGATCTTGATGTACTACGCGTGGAAACTCGCCACGTTAAAAGCTCCAATGGCGGATGAATCGCTGGCGTAAGTGGGAATAGGCTTGCAGCCTGTCGTGCCGGAAATGACAGTCTGCAAGCCTATCCCACTTGGATCGGAATGCCGTCTACGTCGCATTCTTTTTCTGCTCTACTTCTAATTCCAGAGCCCGCTTTAGAACCACTTCCCAAGGCTGGGTGTATTGGATGGGGTCGCGTCGTCCGAACTGGTGGAAGGCCAAGATCCGTTCGACATCCGAACCCGTTTCTCCATGGGATCGCCCGTCAGCGTCTGGGGCGTAGCTTGTGCAGGTGTTGGTGAAAATCGTTTCGAAATCTAGACCCAATTTTTTGATCGCCTGATCCGCGTCTTGGAGGATGGAGAGTTTGTCTCCGTGTAGGTAGGGAAGATCTAAGCTAACTTTTTCGCTATCCCAGTTTCCAAGTTCGAATGCCTTGACGATCGCTTCGTAAAATTCAGGACGGCAGTCGGGGTAGATCGCATGGTCTCCGCTGTGAACGCCCAAGCAAAAATTGACTTTCGAATCATCGCGCGTCGCAACAGACAAGGCATAACCATACGCAATCGATGCAAAAATCGCATTACGATTAGGGACGACGGTTTGTTTCATATTGTCTTGTTCGTAGTGTCCTTGGGGAACGTCCCAGTTATCGTTGGTAAGCGCCGAATAATACAATTCGCCTAATTGCGACAGATCCAGTGTTGTCCAAGCGACGTCGTAACCCGATTCTTTCAAGTAGGCGATATTCGCAGCCAGTCGTTGAAGTTCGATCTTGTGCTTTTGCCCGTAGTCAAAGGAAAGTGCGAAGACTTGGCGGGATTGTGCAAGCAAACGCAGTAGTAGCGCCGTGGAATCCATGCCGCCGCTGAGACAGATGACAGATTGTGGTTTCAAGTTCAAAATTAACGGATTTCTTGGGAAGGTTGATGGAACAGCGAGCGAAGGGACAAAGTACGATTTGGTAAAACGTGGCTGGTGGTTGCGGTAGATGGATAAGTTGAAATAATCTGAATTCCAACTCTTTGATTCTATGCGGTTGCACGATGGCACGAAACGAACAACTAATCCGTCAACACAAAATTCTTCAGATTCTTGAACGTGTACGGTATGGCCGGACGCTGCAGGAGATCCAAGAGGATCTGGTTGAGGAGCTTGGCCTCACGTCGCTACACCAGCGTACCGTACGCCGCGATCTTGAGGCGCTTCAAGCGGCCGGCATTGATATCGACGTTCACGATGAACAACGCGGGAAGATTTGGAAGCTGGGCCCCCGCGCAAAACAGGCCACCAAAATCACCTGTTCGGCGACTGAGCTGATCGCGCTTTCGCTGGGACGCCAATTGATGCATCCCTTGGAAGGGACTCCGTTTTGGATAGGGATCGAAACGTTTTGGAACAAAGTTCAAGAGGAACTGCCGCAGCCGGTGCTCGCTCACTATGAAAAGTATCGGAAGATTTTACGAGTCCAAGGCCTTAAGACCAAAAACTACGACAAGAAGTTAGGCATCATCAAAAGTATCAATCGAAGTATCTTGGAGCATCGAACTTTAGAGATTGTCTATCAAAGTATGGGCAAGGAGGCCAAGACACGTTCGATTGAGCCCTATGAAATGTGTCTGCATAAATCCAGCCTCTACGTTATTGGAGCTGCTAGTGAAGTTGAGGACCCTGAGACGAGAGTGCGAGTTTGGAAGTTGGATCGGTTTGAAAAAGCCAAACTACTCGAAGTCTGGTTCAAAGAACCTGAAGATCTCGACCTTGAGAACTTCTTTGGAAATTCGCTGACGATCTTTCACGGGACCGATGAACCGCGCGATTTTGTAATCAAGGTTGCCGCAAAATATGCTTCCACTTTGTCCGAAGATCCTTGGCATCCAGATCAATCTATTGAACGTATTGATGATGATTTTATCCGTGTTACCGTGCCTGACGTTACGCACGAGATGGAGATTATGCCTAACGTGATGGCGCTGGGGCACGAAGCCGAAGTGCTGCTGCCCCTTGAGATGCGGAAGTCGATGCTGGACGTTGCCAACGAGATGCTGAAACTTTATCAGTCTTGATAGTAGCGTTGGTAAAGTGATTCCGGGGATGCGCCGCATCGGTAAGCGGTCGCGATTCTCCAATTCCGCATCGTTTGCCGTATGACTCCCGTTTTCTCCCAACGGCGAGGGTCCACGTGCAATGGACCGGGAAGCATCACGGGTTTACGCCGTCCTTGAAACAGCGTTTGAGAGAATTCAAAATCCTCCATGAGCGGGATTTCTGGGAATCCCCCCAACGATTCGAAGACGCTGCGTCGTACGAAAAGCCCTTGGTCGCCGTAGACCAGTCGTTGGCCTGTGGCGCGGATGTAATTGCCAAATTCGAGTATTCGAAATGCAAATTTCTTACTGTCGATTCGTTGTTTGAATCCACCGCCAACACATTCGGCATCGTTCATCGCGTCGCGGATTTGGTCGGCCGCGCTTACGTCCATCCAATTATCAACGTGAAGAAAAAGAAGGATATCACCTGTAGCTGACGCAGCACCAGCGTTAAGTTGCTGTCCTCGTCCGGCTGTTGCTTTCACAATTCGGCAATTACTACTTTCAGCCAACGCGATCGTTTGGTCGGTGCTTCCCCCGTCGACAACGATCACATCGTCGGCGCCCGCCTGCCAGGCTTTTGTGATGGATTCTGAGACGCGGTCACCCTCGTTGAGCACAGGAATGACGATGGAAACGCTGGGCTTTCCCCGGAATTCGATTTTAGAGGTCGTTTCAGTGGCAGGCGGTGGTGCGGGGCTATGGTTCACGGCAACAGTCTTAATCGTCAGAGCGTTGTTCAAAGGTCGTAGTCAGCTGTGCTTGAGGTTTGATCTGCCTTTTCTATTTTAATCGAAGGCGCTTAAAAAATGCGCAGTGTAATTCTGCGATTCTGAATTGATTGGGGCAAGGGCGAGTCGCCGAAGCGGAAGTGGAATTTGGCAATCGCTTGAAGCTGACCTGCTTACTTGCCGATCACATCGAATCCGGCATCGGCGGTGCGATAGAAAGAGGCTTGAGCTACGAATGCCTCGACAGTTGCCACTGATTGAATTCCCTTAAGGTAGCGGCGAACCCACTTACCCTCATTTTTTTCAAACATGAGCAATTGTGGAAGTCCTCGGTTTCCGATCAGTTGTCTGGCCAGTTCTTCTTCTTGGTCCAGATCTACAGTTGCGTAGTGAAACTCTTTAAAGGCATCTTTTTCCATTAACTGAGGAATTGTCGTTTGCTTCATGACTTGGCAAGGGGGACACCAAGTCGCGGATACCAATACCAACAGCGGTTTGTCGCCTGCTTGAGCGTCATGGTACGCTTCTTTGTATGTTTTTGACTGAGCCTGAGTATAATTTGTCGATTCTTGTGCAGAAACTTGACCACTCATAAATGCTAGAGCGATGGCGGCGACAAGTGTCTTTAATGATCTCATGTTCTTCCTCTTCCCTAATCCGATGGCAGCCCCAGTGCGAGAGGTGAGAGCCATTCTTCATTTCGAGCGTATGTCTCTTTCTGAGACGGTTGTGCAGGTTGTGACCCAGGTCGACGCTGATAGGGTAGAGCTGGCTGCCGCAACATTACAGTTATCGTCTAGAGTGACAGCATTGCTGCTGACAAAGCAAACGATTCGTTTACAAAAATATTGTCCCGAGTCCGAATTAGTTAAAGTCTGTTGGATGTGCCGAACAGTCCAAACGAAGTTTTTAAATGAATCACTCCGTGTGTGAGAGACGATTGGATTTATTTGGCAAGATGTCGGGGCGAAAGGTCATCGAATTAGTTCACTCCGTTAAGGTAAATTGAAGAGCGGGAATGATTCATGATTTTCGATATGATTTATTGCAGCGGTTGTTCCGCTAATATGATTTCACTGTTGCTTTCGTATTTAAGTCCAGCGAAAATGGAGATACTGTTAAGGTGATACGTTGATATAATCTCGTCCGGTTCGTTTCTTGTTGAAATTTTAAAGACATCTTCGCCTATGAAACTGCGCGTTGGACTTGTGGGGCTGGGTGACCAGTGGGCCGTGCGACACGCGCCAGCGCTGCGTGCGCTGTCGGACCGTTTTGAGATTTCGGCCGTTTGTTCAGAGGTCGCCGAAAAATCGCAACGCGTCGCCAGTGAATTTGAAGCCGTTGCCACCGACGGATTTCGAGCATTGTTGCAACGCGATGATGTCGACGCACTTTTGCTGCTAAGCCCCGAATGGTACGGTCATCTTCCAATCCAAGCAGCGTGCGCTGCCGGTAAACCGGTCTATAGCACGGCATCGCTTGATTGCACGCCTGAACAAGCCGTCGAGGTTCGACGTGATATTCGAGCCTCAAGAGTGCCCTTCATGGCGGAACTTCCTTTGCGGTATGCGCCGGCGACGATTCGGTTGAAAGAACTGATCGCAACACGGTTGGGGAAACCACGCCTTCTGTTTTGCCATCGACGCTTGCCACTGGAAAGTCAATCTGATCGACTCAGGCGCGGCAAGCACTGTCCGTTGGTTTGGCGAAACATGATGGAATTGGTCGACTGGTGTCGCTATATAGTGGCCGCAGACCCAGAGTCGATCGTCAGTTCGGCTCACGGAAATCATAATGGCAATGTGGAAACGTACTACCAGATGGCCAGCCTTGATTTTCGTTCTTGCCAACCTTCGGCCGAATCGCCTAACCAATCGCCTATCCGCCCGCTGGCTCAGTTGAGCGTTGGGCACTACATTCCCCAGCAATGGTCCGATGCGCTTTCCTTTCGACGCCCGGCGGCGTTGCAGATTTGCTGTGAAAAGGGAATGGCCTTTGTCGACTTGCCCTCAAGCTTAGTCTGGTTCAACGATGCGGGGCAGCATACGGAATCACTCGATGCCGAACGCGCTATTGGTGAGATGATGTTGGTCCGATTTCATCGGCTGGTAACAAATACGCTGGCCAACTCAACCGATGCTCATGACGCTGATTGCGCGATGAAGATTGTTTTAGCCGCAAACAAAAGCATTGAAACAGGTGACCGAATCCAGTTGAGCTTCAACCAAGACTAAGATCTGTTTGGAAGATGTGAGCAGTTAGATGAAATTTGAATTGGCTACGCCAATAAGTTCAATTCTCTAAAGTAAGTGCCGTTTGGGCTAGCGCGTAAACGGCTAATGTTCCCAACCCAGACTATTTGCCCTGTCGAACCATAAACCGTCGCGTCATTAACCAGCAACTATCATTTTGCCGCACAAGATTTGGCTCAAGGCAACGAAAAGAACTCTTCTTACCCGTACAAAATTTCTTCTGAGGGTCTCTCAGTTGAATTAGGATCAAACTTCTTGATACCCAAGAATTGCATACCCACCAACGATGCGTAGTACGGGTTTAGATAGATGTAGCGACGCCAAAGTCGTTTGGGTTCGCGAGTCAGCCGATAAAGCCATTCCAATCCCCAGCGCTGTAGAAAAGGCGGAGCTTGGGCAAGTTCGCCTGCATGAAAGTTAAACGCTGCACCGACGGCCAATACTGGCATTTGAATTTCATCTTTAAACTCATACGCCCAGACCTCTTGGCGAGGACATCCCAGGCCTACCATCGTAATGCTGGCGCCGCTACTGTTAATTTCGTCTACGATTTCTTGTTTCTCATCTTGTGAGACTGTACGAAACTTTGACGCGAGTTTTCCTGCAATTTCGAGGTTTGGGAATTTCTGTAATATCTGCGTTTCGAGCGTATCCAGTAACTCTTGTTTACCACCAAAGAGAAAAATCGAGACGCCTTGTTCGGATGCAGCACGACACGTTTCTAACATCAGGTTGGGGCCGTAAACACGATCCTTGAGCTTACACCCATGAAGTAGATTCAGCGCCCAGCGGACAGGTTGACCATCAGGAACAATTAATTCCAATTGGTTCAAACGATGACGATGGTTGTTGTCCATGACGCCCGTCATGACGCCATGAACCGCCAGTGCTGAAACGCCAAATGGGCGGCGATTTTTAGCGGCGTCGATAATTTTGGCGACGGCCGCCTCATAGTCGACGGCAGTGACGTTCACGCCAACGATATTCTTTTTGCCTTGATCAATCATTGAATTTTCGCATCGCGAGACGTGAGTGTTGTGATTTCCGAAATTAATTTAGAACTGTGCTGAGTTACGCGACGGGTTCTTCCCAGCGCTCCGTGTTGTGTTCAAAGATTTCGGTAAGGATCGTTTTTACGTCTTTTGTCAATTTCCAATCGGGATAGTGTGATTGGAATTTGCTGACATCACTAACGTACCAAATGTGGTCGCCCATGCGATTGTCTTCTTTATAACGGTGCTCAAGTTTGCGTCCAGAAATCTCTTCGCACAATTGAATTGCTTCCATCATCGAGCAATGGCTAAAGCGACTTCCTCCAATGTTGTAGACTTCGCCCGATCTGGGGGCGCGGTAGAAATTGTCGAAGGCCTGGATCAGGTCGTAGCTGTGAATGTTGTCTCGAACCTGTTTCCCGTTGTATCCAAAGACGGTGTAGGGATTACCAGTCATGGTACACTTCATTAGGTAGGCCAAGAAGCCATGCAACTGCGTTCCGCTATGATTTGGCCCGGTAAGGCAACCTCCGCGGAAGGCCGCAGTGTTCATGTCAAAATACTTGCCATACTCCTGCACCAAGATATCAGCAGCGACTTTCGACGCTCCGAATAAGCTGTGCATACAGCTGTCGATAGACATTTCTTCAGGGATGCCGTTGTTGTATTCGTGTGACGGATCGATCTCCCAACGAAGCTCCTGCTCGATCAGCGGCAAACGATTGGGCGTATCGCCGTAGACTTTGTTGGTCGATGTAAAGATGAATGTTGCATCTTTGGCGAATTGGCGAGTGTTCTCTAGCAGGTTTAACGTACCGTTCGCATTGACGGTGAAATCCATTTTGGGATCGCGTGCTGCCCAGTCGTGAGAAGGCTGAGCTGCTGTGTGGACGATCAGTTTGATGTCTGAGCTGTATTTCTTGTATAGATTTTCGATCATCTCATCGTCGCGAATGTCGCCGCTGACGTGAACGTATTTGTCGCCCAACTCTTTTTCCAGTTGGCTTTGTTGCCATTTCGTGGAGGCTTCTTTTCCAAAGAATTCGGCTCGCATGTCGTTGTCGATACCGACGACAGTGAGTCCAGATTTTGCAAAGTGACGGCTCGCTTCAGAACCAATAAGTCCGGCAGAACCGGTGACGATCGCAATGCTCATAGTTTAACTCGACGTAATGAATGGGCTGCTGTTGAGGAAGGTGATTGGGACGTGGAGCGGCTCAATAAATAAGATGACTCTCATCATCAAATTGCAATTCCAATTTAGATGGTCTGGCACCGCTTAGCTACGTCTCGCTTTATTCTAATTGGCTTGCTACCTCGGTCAACATTCACAGTTTTTCAATCCATCAGGGCCAAATCGCCCTCAGCTCAGCTGTCCCGAAATAACTCTACTGCGTTTCAGGTCATTTCCGAGCCATAAAACGCGTAAATCGTTGGATTGCATAACGCTGTGATAGGTGCTTTAAATTGTCTTTTGACTTGTGCAAGGTGCGACCCGCATAACCGTTACAGTTTTAGTCGACCTTGATCGCATGGAAATTTTACGCGGAGGTGCCGCTTGGATGACCTGTTCCTAATGATCTTCAGGTTACAGTTCCGCGCGTCGATACGGTGAATTGCATGATGCCCGAGTTGAGGGAGATGCCGCTTGTGAGGTAGGCGCTGATGCTAACACTGCCACTACCGGAGGTGGTACAACTGGCGGTTTTAGTGGATTCTTCAGTAAGACAGATAACAACTTATTCGGTGCCTAGATCATGCTGGAGTTGTACAGAAAAATTGCTCCGGGGATGTACGTCGAAGGTGGGGTCAAAGGGATGCTGTTGAACAATCGATCTGACATCGATGTCAACACAGCGAACGTCGATATCAGCGGCGAAGATTCGCTCATCACCGGCGGCGTCAATTTCAATGGTGGCGTCAGCTATCGCGTGTTTGGTGGTTTCAGTTAACGAGCAGGTTAAGAAGGTGTTTTTCTTGGCAGTGTAGCCTCGGGATCTGCGCAAAGTGGAAACAATGATATTTTCTCAGGTGCAGTAAGTCCTTTCGGCGAAGGCCTTTACTATGGCGGTGGGTATGCCGGATGCACGTTGACGTTCTAGCGATCATCGGAAGGGATGAACTCAGGACCCTTTTGGGGCGAGTGATAGCTGGTAGTCCAAGCATTTGCGTTTACGCGATAATGCCGCTGGAAACGGATTGTTGATCTGGTTTAGTCGGAAAGCCGCGGTTGGCATTCGCGTTGACCCTTCCCGCGAAAATAGCTAACTTTCGGTCGTGTTTCCCCGTCACGATCGAGATATCCCTATGCCGTTGACTACTTCAATTTCCGTTATTATTAGCGGATCAATAGAAGCGCACTCCGCTCGTATCCAACAGATCGACCAAGATCTATCCAATACAGGCTGGCGCGCGGAGATCATTTGCGTGGATGACCATCGAACCGAATCGATCACTGGCCTGCAAACGGTACTTAGTGGCAACGTCTATGTTCGCATATTCTCCAATCTGGCCGATGCTGTCCGGTTGGCTACTTTTGAAACGGTTGCGATTCTTCAAGGCGATCCGTCGGTGGAACAGGCTCGACTGCAAGTGCTGGTGGAGAAGCTCAATGCGGACACGTTTATTTGTAACTATCGAGAAGTAAAACCGCCTCAAGGCTATAAACGCGTCGCGCTGTTGGGCCATCGATTACTGAATAGTATCTTGCTAAAGTCCAGTGTCAGCCAATTTGATAATGGTTTTTTGCTTTTCCAGCGCAGCGATAAAACGATCGAAGCGCTCGGTGCTGCAGATCAACCGATCTTCTCACACACGCCCGCTTCGACGGCCCGGTCATCACCGCCGCTGCCTCAGCTCATTTCAAGTCTCAAGATGGCGAGTAAGTTTCACGTTATTTCTGTTGAGGATCAGTTCTCTCTAAGTAACGCACCTGCTGGCAGGCTTTCTTCGAAAATCATCCTGCAAGGTATCAGCGATACCATTCGAACTTGGTGGAATGGGATCATGTTCCCGCAAGCAACACCGATGGTGGCGAAGCGATCCAATCCGATGAATCGTGGACTGAAAATCGGCGCTTGGGTGTTGTTGTGTTTGCTCACGGCTTTAATGCTCAACCAGAATTTGAAATTTCCTTTGTTCGAGCCGGATGAGGCACGCAATGCTCAGTTGGCGTTGAACATCCTTGATACTGGAAACTGGATGTCGCTAGAGCTAAAGAAAGAACACTACTGGGATAAACCGCCGTTGGTGGCCTGGATGACTGCGGTCAGTTTTAAGACGTTCGGTATCAGTGAAAATGCCGCACGGTTTCCAGGTGTCGTGGTTTCTTTTCTGACGGTGATTCTAACTTGTGCAATCGGACAGCGTCTGGTTGGTTTCCGTGCGGCTTGGATCGCAGCCTTGCTGACGCTGTTCAGTCTGGGTATTCCGTTTTCAGGTCGTTACTTGACGATGGACGCCATGCTGACGATGTTGGCCTCAGTTACATGCCTGGCGATGTACTGTGGCAGTTTTGGCCGTAGGTTCCGTCAGGCTTGGTGGGGGCTGGCTGGAGTTTGTACGGGGTTGGGATTGCTGACCAAAGGCCCCATCATCTTGGCCGTCTGTCTGCCACCGGTGCTTGTGTTCTCATGGTTAACGGGGCGGAATATTTTCACAAAGTGGAAGCACAGTTTGCATTTTGTCGTTCCAGCTGTTGTGATTGGCTTTCCTTGGTTCGTGGCAACCGCGATTGGTACACCGGAGTTTATGGTGCACTTTTTCTGGCAACATCACGTTGTCAGGTTTACCGAAGGGATCTCGCACCAGGAACCGTTTTGGTATTACTTACCAGTCATCCTTTTGATGATGTTTCCCGCATCGCAGTTGTTCGTACCCCTGTTTCGGTTCATCGCAACCCGCAAAGCTGACGTCCGTTCGCAAAGGACAGAGGCTCATGGATATCTGTTTTTTTTCGCGCTATGGGTGCTGTTTTTGTTTACGTGTTCATCGGCGAAACTGCCCACGTATATATTGCCCGCCGTGCCGATCCTTTGTCTGCTGATGGCATCGGTGATCGACATCAATGTCTTCGCGAAGCTTACTTTGGAAGCGACCGAAAATGAGGATGTAGTCGGTGAAGTCGCCGTGATTGACGGTTTCTACAGTCGGTTGCCGAAATGGCTGGCGATCAATATGGTCGCATGGGTGATGATTGTCAGTCTTGGAATCATGTTTGCCTTACCTGGGCATACGGCATCGGTTCTAGTGATGGCAGCTTCTCTAATTCTGGTGGTCGGAGCCACGGCTGTCGCCTCTCGTAAACGGTCGCATCCTTACGCGGCGTGGGGCGCGGTGGGCGTGTTGGCACTGTTTATGTCTGCTTTGTTGGTGAACCATCTTGTCCCCGCTATCTCGCACTCACGTTCAATTCAAGTGGCAGTGAAAAAAATACTGTCTGAAAGATCTGAAGACGGATGGGAGGATGCGCAGGTTGTCTATTACGCGCGTGATAGTTTCGCAACTTCAATGGGGTTGAAGGATTCACAGGTGGTTTACTTCTCAAAGGAGGAAACCTCCAACGCGGCTATGTACCTCAAGAATCATCCAACTGCGATCCTAGTCACAGTACCGGAATACTTTGAAGGTCTAGAGAAAGCAATCTGTACTTCGGTCACGTTAGACAAACAAGAATCAGCGCGTCACGTTTATCTGGCATCGCCGGTTGCCAACATGGCGTCGGAAAAAATTGCCAACCGTGTTGAAGAAACGACTAGCCGTTAATGGACAATGCAACGAATCCTACTTCTTTATTAAATTCGACAGACTCGTCGCATCGTTCACTACTTCAAAAGCGCTTTTCTCGTGTGGTGTCACGTCACTGCGAATAAATCGAGATTGCCAAACGTCGCTCGCAATATCTCCTATGAGATGCTACCGACCGCCGTGATCTGATTTACGGTTTCTCGTATCTTGGTAATGTAGAAATCGTAGTGGCCATGACGTCTGGGAATAACGATTAAGTAGGTAGCAGGGGTTGTTTTGGATCTGCGTTGTTTTATAACGGGAAGGGTTCGGTCCAGTTTGCGGTGAAGTCAACGACCTCAAACGCGTCGAACACCGGTTATGGAATCTCTCTCACGCAAAGGAAGGCGACGTCGATGTCCTCTCAATTTTCCAAGCGCAGTTTACGAAACGTTCTCAAGTCGATCGACGTCAGCCCACCGCGTCAACGCAAACGCCCTGCCCCCCCCCAGTCTGACGTTTTGTGATCTCGAGGACCGAAAGATGCTTGCCTCGATCTCTTTGGCCAATGGGACTGTTACAGTGGTTGGATCGCCCAGCGACGATATAATTGTTGTTTCAGCAAGCAACGGTGAAACCACTGACATCACAATAAATCCCGGGCAACCAGAAAAGGTCTTTCAGCGTGTGCTTGATAGCCAGATTAATGAGATACGCGTTTTTGCCGGCGATGGAAATGATTCGGTGTTCAGCAGTTCCTTCTTTCCTATGCGAGTTTCTGGGCAAAATGGCGACGATGTGCTTAACGGAGGATTCGGAAACGACGTGATCAATGGCAACGATGGAGATGATAGGATCGTTGGCAAGGCCGGCGACGACACGCTGTATGGAAGTGTTGGTGTCGACGAGATCTTCGGTGGAAATGGCAATGATGTGATTCGTGGCGGCGATGGTGCGGACAGGCTCTTCGGTCATGATGGTGACGACCGTATCTTTGGTGAGAGTGGTGTGGATTTCATTGGTGGCGGAGGAGGAGACGACACGATTTACGGCGGCCAAGACCTTGATAACCTTTACGGTAATGATGGAGCCGACGAGATCTACGGTGAGCTCGGGAATGATCGAATTTACGGCGGCAATGGTGACGACCTTCTTCTTGGTGATATCGGCAACGACCGCCTTGTCGGTGGCCCCGGTGACGACTATCTCAACGGCGGTGCTCAAGCCGACACTGTTTTTGGAAATCTCGGATCCGATACCTTTGTTTTCGATTCTTTGGATAACGTAAAGGATCTGGTCTCTCCTGCCGACCGTTACGAATTTGATACTGATGGAAACTCAGTTTTTTCCCACGTTTACGATGACGGAACGATCGATGTCTACGGAACTCATGGTTCGGATGAGGTCAGAATCCGCGAAGGTAGTATTTCCGTCAATAGCGAGGTTTTTCAATTTGACGTTGCTCAAGCACCAGTCGTTAGAGTGTTCGCATTGAACGGGGCTGATGACGTTCGACAGTTAGGCGTCATCGTTGGAGGGCCGAGTTATCATCTGTATGGTGGCGGCGGAAATGATTATCTGCGAGGCGGTTTCAAGTCTGATATCTTGGTTGGGGGCGCTGGAAATGACCGTCTGGTTGGCATCAACGGAGCTGACACCTATCAGTTTTCAGGGGATACAAATACGGATCTTGGCTTTGACGTTTTGCTGCAAAATTCCGGGGTTGCCACGCTAGATTTTTCTGGGCTCCAGTGGAATACCGGCGTTGACGTAAATCTTAGTGACCAAGTTACACAGACTGTAGCAAATGTCGGCAGCAGCGACCAAATGCTCGAATTACTTCTTTCTGGGGCGAAATTCACAAACGTGGTTGGGACCAAGTTTGACGATACTTTTACAGGGTTTATTCGATCTGCTGAGGGCCTTCGGGGAAATGACATCTACCGCCCCACCAATATTCCTTTGAGCATTGTCGAATTCGAAGGAGATGGCTTTGACGTAGTTGACCACTCTCTTAAACCCTCGGGCACGATAATTGATATGACAGCCTACCCCAATGCTAGTATTGAACATGTCATTGGAACCGACTTTGCGGATACGCTGATCAACAATAGCTTCACGCAAGTTCTTGCAGGAGGGCAGGGAGACGACGATTACCAGTTTTCCCCGACCATCGAGTCTCCTGAGGATATCGACGTCATTGAGTCAGTGGGCAATGGTACCGACACCCTCGACTATTCCAACTTCAACTCATCCGTTGCGGTCGATTTGCGAGATTTTCCGGAAGTGGAAAATTTAATCGGTACAGATTTTGAGGACCTTCTCATTGGAAATGCCAAGGATAATCAAATCTTTGGTGGCCACGGTTCCGATTACATCGAGGGCCGCGAAGGCGTCGATGATTTGCGAGGGCAAGGCGGAACAGATATCTACAATGTAATTCCCGGCGAGGAATTAGAAGTCACCGATGTTATTACTGACACGGGTACATCGGTCGTTCTTCCCGAAGTAGACAACGATGGTGATGGCTTGCTTCCTTCTGAGGAGCAGGAGGCAGGTACCGATTCCAACGAATTCGATTCCGACGGCGATTTACTAGGCGATGGATTTGAGGAGGGATCGGATTCGCTTGATCCATTGAGCCACAATGATCCTCACGGAGATTCAGACGGTGACGGGTTGAGCGAACTTGACGAACAAATCTACGAAACGGATCCAGACAACAGTGACACCGACGGCGATGGCACCAGCGATTTCGATGAGATTGAGCAAGGTGGCGATCCAACGGATTCTTCTGATGAGGGCGAAGCGCCCGCTGATGAGGACATCGTTAAACTGGACCTCACTATTGGCGACCATAGTGGCAGCCACTCTGAACGTTACGACCTTTCGGTCGGCAGAATTCATCACCAAGCACCTGAGTTCGGTGTCGTAGTAACTGACGACTATTCTTTTGAGCGCGGTAAAGTCCTTGACATTCGAATCGCTCACAGAGGCAGCAAACTTAATTCTCCTGACTATGACTACCAAGCCGATATCCAGCTCAGTGACGATGCTGAAGGGTTAGCAATTCTTGAGGACCCGGAGGACATCATACGTACCGATGCCACAAGTCATTTTTTCTTTGCCCAAGGCAAAACAGCCAAGCTGTATCTGCCTAAAGTTGATCTCGATTTGCTCTATCCTGATGGTTCGGAAGTTGCGGAAGAGGATGAAACCGACGCCGTCAAAACTGGGTTCATTTTTCCGGCACTGGACCCTAGTTCCGATACTGAACTTACCGAACTGAAATTGGCGAAAGTAGCGGCTGGATTGGCCGGGGCCACGAGGTTGTTCTTTGATTCTAACAGGGTTCGTGTTTGGAAAAATCGTCAACGAACCGAAGAAGTCATCAACAACAGTACGGAGTTTGAGTTTGATCAAGAACATTCGTTGTTTGTCGAAAGTATTGCCAGCGCTGAAGGGTTCAACGAGGCGGGGACGGACGTTGGATATGCGAACCTTCAAATCAGAGCTGTCTTCACGCCCAAGGACTTGCCTGAAAACACTCGGATTATTGGCGTCAATGCAGAGGATCGTGTTCTGCTCAGGGCGACTCGGGCAGATCTTGACATTGGCCTGCACGACGAGCCCTTTCTAAGTGAAACTGCTGAAGACAATCCTGGGATTACGATTGATCTCGGAGCTGATAAAGACGAGTTAGCGAAGCTTAATATCACCAGCTTGATTCCCGACAGCCTTAATTATGTTGCCGATTTCTTCACTTTGGACTTCGACAATACGATTCTCAAGATTTGGAACCAAACCACGCCCGAGTTAACAGGCTTGGATTCATTAGAAGAAGTTACTTCCGAAACCCGGTTCGATGAGTCACAGAAAGTGTTCTCAGTTTGGGTAGAGGCTTTTAAGATGGCTGAAACTTCAATTTCACTGGTTTGGCATGAGACAGCCAATGAGGGAGCGGCAACGTTAGTTTTCGATTCTGTGAAGGTTGTCACCGAGGGATTTCGTGACGTTGATATTCTTTTGGCGATTGGCGGGACTGGTTCGAAGGCGTGGCTTGATCAGAACGACTCTAATTTTTTTCCGGGCGGAGACGGTAAAACTGTGGGAGGTCGATGGCTTAGCCATTTGAGAAATTGGACGAATTCTGGAGATTACGGGGACGGGCCAGAGGATGAAGGCAATGCAGAATTCTTTCCCGGTCCGGTTGATGGCCCGCATGGAAGCGATTCAGGACAGATAATTGAAAACGCTTTTGATTGGGTTTCAGAACGGTATTGGGATGCTGTTCGCAAAGGTGCAGAACCTAAAATAGACATTCTGGGTATGTCACGAGGTGGTTTCATAGCAAGTGAAGTTGCTTGGAAAATACAACGAGAAGGTTTTTTTAACTCACAACCCGCCCTGCCTGGGGCGACGTCTGAGCACGGCCTGGACATTCGCTATTTAGGTTTGTATGACCCAATAGATCAGACACCTTCAGTACACGTAACTCGAAGTATTCCAGCTATTGTTGAATTTTCCGCGGTTGGATTTGCTACAAATTTTGCTGGGAGTGAAGACGACGAAGTTTCGAGATACTACTGGGATCGAATTGAGTATGAAAATGCAATCGCAGTTCGACCTTTTGTCGCAACCCATTCGGCGTTCCAAGGAGCGCCAACTTATTCAACAGACGGCAGCGGGTTTGACAGTTTTCTTTCTATAGAAACAGGAGCACCAATAAAAGGTCATCCGTCCAGCTGGCTTGATGGGTATACCGATGGTCGTGACGTGCAGGGAGCGATCGAAGTTGACCAATTCTTTCGCCGAATGGCTAGGTCAATGTTTGTTCCAATTGAATTCTTAGATGATGAAGCCTATCAATTTGATACCTTGCATCGTGACCCAAATAGCTATAGTCCAAATCATGAGGAAGGATATCGGAATTGATAATTATGAAATCCAATCGCTGGGCAAGCATGGTTTTTATTTTTCCGTCTCTGCTGGGTGCGGTTTTGCTAACCGGGGGGGGGTGCACCAACGAGGCCAAATTGTCTAACGGCCGTTCTGGAAAAGTGCCATACAAACATCGCGGTTTTTTTTTCAGCTTTAACAACTTCACTTCGAGTGATGTACATGGTGTCCTAAAAGTGGTTGAAGGAAGCGTGGGGTGTACGACTGGGAAAAATTCCGGCAATACGCGTGGAAGTGGTGAAAGTGCTCTGCGGCGGGATTGTACGCCAGAAGCGCTCCTGAAATCTCCTGGAGAGCTTAGTTGGTGGAAAGAAAATGAGCTTGCCGACGGCGAGAACATGTTTGGCGGTCCGAAGGATGAGGCAATGAGATACAAAGACTTGTTGCCTTTCCCGAGCTTCGACATTGAAGCCAAAGCTTGGCAATGTTCTTACTCCTTGCAAAAAGACAACACTTGGGTCGGACGCTTCGAAGGGTGTAAAGCAAAAGCTATCTCCGCGAAAACCGAAACACGTGATACGTCTGAGCAGGGAAAAAAACAATCGTGGATCCATTTTCAATTCCAAAGTCTGGTCGGAAAAGAAATTTACTTCGATTACCGGACGAATAAGCTGATTAACGAAGGCTCCGAAACACTTCTTTTTTTTCCAAACATACCGGGCGACGGCCTGTTGCATTGCATCTCTGCCCATAGCCAAGAGGGGGCAATTTATAGACCTCAAGCAGGTAGTAAAATCGTGTTTGACTGGGGGCTGAGGGAAGACGGTAAGACGGGAAAGCCACTCCCGCATCAGGAATTTGACCTTCCCGAATTTTCTGCTGAATCGAAAAACTGGTACTGTTACTTTACACTTGGTGCAGACGAGAAATGGACGGCAGTTTTTGAGGGCGTCAAAATGGAGTAGACGGATCATTGGTTCAAGTGGACCAGGACGAAGAAGAATTGACAAGGCGATGTCGGCTTGCGATCTTTTACGAAAGATGATTCGCTCAAGCCTCCCTTGGAACTTGATCTACCCATTCGTCGAACATCAATCCACGTAGGACAATGGACGATTAACTGCCTATGATTTTTGTTTGAGCGGAGATCTAACTACGCCAAATCGATCGCGCCAGGGATGTCCACCAAACGTTATGTCCTGCAATCAACGGTAAGAAAAATTCGATATGGATGGAGTAGCGAAGTCGCCGAAGCACTTAGCGCAGTTTTGGGGAATCGCCGTGGGGATAATTTTGGAATCGTTCGCGATTTATTGGATGGTTTTTGGATTTCTATGGGTACAACCTGGATATCTTTTCCTTGGACTGTCATTAACTATTTCATCGGCCTATAGCTTCAAGCTTGTCCTAGATTTTCCGGCTTTCAGTGTGTATTCACTTATTCACACCCTTCCGATGAATTTCTTGCTTTGTTGGTTTGTTTTATGTTCTTTACTCGCACCGACATCAGACCCCGTCGGTGGAAACGGAATCAATGCAGCGATTGTTCTTTTTTTGTTAGCTGCATGGGGCGGCGTGCTGGGGCCTCTTTCACTCCTCTCTTTTTGGTTTGAGTCTCGAAATAAAGTCTGGTATGTTGTTTTGGGAATACTTTTTGCCCCTACTCTAATGCTGCTTCTGCTTTTCTACACTGGGGTATTCGGTTGGTAGCCAAACGTCGAATTCATCGCGGAAAGTTGATAGTGAATAAGTGCGATTACGAGCAGCACGCTGCGATAATTCGAAGGCAATTGCTGCAATTTTACTTTTGGTGGAAATGAGACATGTACGGAAAAGTATGAGGTCGTCAAAAAAGAGTAGACACTTCATCGGTTCGAGTCGCCGAGGACGACGGAGAATTGACAAAGCGATGGTGGTCATATGAACTACTGAGAGCGTTTGCCATGAAAATGATAGTTCAAACCTCACGAGGCCATCGTGCAGGCCGATGGCTCACGACTTACGATCCGGGGGCGCTGCTGCATGATGAAATTTCCAAAAACATTTTTGGTATTGTTGATCACACTCGGTGCACACATGGAGTCGGCGAGCTGCCAAGTTCAGTCGGAAGAATCAAGAGCTAAAGTTTACCCTACCATCCGTTCACGTTTACTTACAGCAACGTGCACAATAAGGAGGTAGGCTTGCGTCCAGTAAAGATCTTGTCTTGGAACGTAGGCAACTCTGTAAGTCGACTAGTGCTTTGTGACACTTCAATTTTCGGATTAGCCGTTTTGGCGATAGCCACGGTTGAACAGGCAATAACCGA
>ENA-ORXT01002394-ORXT01002394.1-marine-metagenome-genome-assembly--contig:-NODE-2394-length-22623-cov-11.730773_pt1 | contig 22623 bp, 29 predicted proteins | sample MGYA00237868_ERZ511482 | MGnify/ENA metagenome assembly ERZ511482
GATCCAACATAACGCGGCCGCCGGTGCACCCGAGACCCACGGGCACGCTTCCGCCAATGACGCAACGCGTGTAGGTGCGCCGCAACCGCCGAAGCAATTTGTAGGTCCTCCGTATCCTCCAGCATCGCGTCTGCGGACAAATCAAAAGGGTCGTCCATCGCGCGAAGAAGACGGTCGCCACGACGGTGGCGGCGGACGGCCGTCGACGACGACGGCGCCGCGCTGACGGTGCCACCTGCACTCGGATCTCCCCAGCACCCCACAGTGAACACACCGCACAGACAGAGCAGATTTCCTTTCGCCCGCCCCCCCGGCAGACCGTTTCAATGCCCCCCGCTGGACCCCCGAAACGGTCGCATCCCGGGGTGGAGGCACGGTCGCCTGTGGTCGCGTGCTCGATGCGACGGTCCGTAGCAGTCGCGATGCCGTTGCAAACGGTGAGCGCTCGAACGCTCTCCCGCGACACAGAGTGCATGGTTTGTCACTGCAGTTTTTTTAAAAGCCGGATGCCACGACACAAGCATTTCGAACGGCGGCCAAAGAAGCGTTAGTCAATGAAAAAGCTGAAAAAGATGGGGAGGAGAGCTCCGACTCCCCAAATCGTGCAGAGAATGGGGGACAAGGGCCTCACCCCCGCTTTTCTGCCCGCTGAATCTGTGTGTACTTATATGATTCCGATCAAGTAGATTCGAGTTTTCTCTCTTCGATTTGGGGTGCCCGACGTTGCTGTGGAGCCGTCCCCAACCCCAAGAGCCTAAATAGAGCCACGTGGAGCATTTGGGAGACACGTTTCTGACACGTATACACATTTGGACTTGGGGAAGACGTTGTTGGGTGTGCGCTAACCACAAGGCGGCCAGCACAAGAGCCCCGTACCATCGCGCTTGCGCAGTATCCGCCACGCAGACCAAGCGAGTGGACGGCGGACCAGAGGCGCGACCGCGGGGGGGTTCCACCCCCCCCCCACCCTGTCTCCACGCGCTCCCATGCCCTTTGTGCCATAGAAACGCCGTTGGCGTCGCAGCCGCGGGTGCGTGGCGGCGGCGACGCGCCGCTTCCGCCGCGCCCGCGCGCACACGCGCAACATCTCGGTCCGGAAGGCTGCTCGGGGTGCGCCCGAAGAGGAGTCCCCGCCCCAGCGGCCGGCGGCGCGGCCACAGCGTACCCGTCGCCGCTGCCAGGTAGCTCCAGGGGGTGCCGACGCTGCGGCGGCGCCGGCCGTCGGGTCAGCCGCCACAGGCCGTCCCCACGCGCGCACACGCGCAGCGTCGACGGGGCGCACCCGAAGGCGGGGGCGACGACCACCGGGATCGAGGGGCAGGGTCGGGAGTGGCCCAACCCCGATCTGGCGCCACACAGTCGCGAGGGGGGGGCGAGGCCAGCGGCAGTTCCACCGTAGGCGGCCCGACGGCGCACCACCGCGGGGGGCCGTGGCGGCGCCCGCCGGCCGGCATCCGCCATGGCAGTCGCGCGCGACCGCCGACGCCACGGCGGTGGGGCGGAAACGTAGCCGTGGCTTCGGCCACAGCCTTCATGGATACGACAGTGGCCGCTGCGGCAAAGACAGTGGCGGCAGTTGCGGAGGGGCGCGCCGGTTCGGTCGCTGCCAGCCTGTCCGGGGGGTGCGCCACCCCTGGCGCCCAGCAGGCCCGGCGGCCGCCGCACGACGGGCGGTGATGGCTGCCGCGCCGCCACCGCCGCCGCGCCAGCGCCCCGCCTCCGCGACAGATACGACCGGCGCGTCCCCCGCCGCCACTGCTGCTTACACCGCTGCGGCCGCGGTCGCGGCCGCCGCGTACCGCTGCGTGCAGGCGAGCGTCGTTCGCGCGGTCGTCGACGGCCCACCGATGGGTCGGCGGCAGGCGCGGCGGCAACGCTGCGAGCGGCGGTGGCCGCCCCCCTCACCCGCCGCGCGCGGGTGAGCCGCGCGTGGCACGCGACGCGCGGCCGGGCGAAACAGAGAGAGATTTGGCATGCGGCCTGGCACGTGGCGCACGGCTGGTCGGTGCACGGACAGGGGAGTCACTGATTGACAGAGTGCAAGGACGCCGCCCTGCCCAGCCCAAAATGAAAGAGGGCACAAGCGCAGCAAACAGCCTCGGCGCGTGCTACCTCGGAGAGATGGTCCGAAGGAATGTATACAAAAAAGCAAATCATGCAGAAGCAACGATGCAAACGATCTCCCGCAGGAGCGCCACTTTGCCTTACAAACACAGCGCATCCCGTCCCAGTTGGCTCGCCGCAACCCACACTTCTTTCACTCTGCAACAAACGTCGGCTGCGGCTGCGCCGCCAGCCACGCCGGGTAGCGGCGTCGCCACCCGCCCCTTCTCCTGCGGCTGTACTCCCCCCTGCGACACCCTCTCCCTCCCCTCAATGCAGAGGCCGCGCGAATGGCAACAGGAAATAACGGCGGGCGGCGAGGAAGGCGACGCGGGGGCTCCCCACAGCCCGCCGCTTGCTCTTCAGCGACAATACATGGCACAGCAGCTCGCTCACCCGCCTGCGCGCCCGCGAGCGGGGCGCGGCCGACCCGACCGTCGGGCGCCAACGGGTGACGTGCGCTGATGACAACTGCCACGCGCGGAAACCCCCGCCCCACCCCGCCCTTCTCAAGTCTCCGTACCCTGCACCCCGGCACGTCACGCTTCCCCGCCCCGCCGCTCTCCCCTCCCCCCACCGCCAACGGTGCGCCGCCTCTCGCCCGCGCCTCGACAGCACCGTCAACGGCGAAAGACCGCCGCGGACCTGCCGTCCGCCGTCGGCCACGGCAGCGGCTAATGCCAGTGACGGCCACGCGCGGGCGCCGCCCGCTCTGAGTGCTTGCGGCGGCCGCACCCGCGCCAGCGGTGGCCGCCGCGCCCGTCCCTGCGCCTACCGCGGTAAGCTTCTCGCCCGTTTTCGCACCGCCGCGGTCGTGGCGACCGCACGTGGCGCCCCGCAGCGTGGCGCCAGTTGACGAAGCTGCGTCGGCGGTGGCGGCTGCGCCATCACTGTGCGTCGCCCGCCCTTATGCGGTGGCCGTCCGTCGGCCGCCTCGCAGTGGGAGGGGCACCCGCGCGGAGGCCGCATCGGCCGCAGGCGTCGTCAGGCCGCGCCTGGCAAGTGTAGCCGTGGCAGGGGCGGCGAGTGGCTTGCCATCCAAGGCAGCATGATGCTGCACTCCTCTACACACGCGAACAGCACTTTCATGAAGCAGCATCACATAGTGGGAAATACAACGAAAAGCAAAACGAACTTATCACAGACTTGTAGGAGAGTTAACAGAGTTAACGCCATCATCCAAAGAAGCGCTCAATCTTTGATGTCATCATATAGGTGAGGGTGCACAAAGGCGATTTTGGCCATTGTGATCAGTGCAGCCGACGACTCGGCTGAATTTCAAAAACATTCTCTTTAGACAGCACAATAGCATCTTCTTCGGAACTATGGTTAACTGCTTTCATCAAATGCAGCAGAAATTGTCGTTTCCAGCATATACATCGCACTTGACCGCGTTTTTCACCCCATTGAGGGCGATCCGTCGCTGGAAACCATGCAAACGACCCTCAGCGAGAGCGTGGACACTTGCTCGAAAAAGGACAGACTTGCGCGACATTGCGCAACGCTTGCGGACATTTCCATATCAAGAACCTACAGGACAACGTTCTGTGTCTCTGTCACGGTCCCGTTTTAGGTGCACAGCATCCCGTTCTCACGTACCCCTGCAACGTGCACTTGCCTCAGAAAAAAAATAAAAGAGGCTCATGGGGTAGACGGCGGTCAGTATTTGCTCATCCTCAGTAGTACCCTGAACTGAAGTACAGGGAACTGCGTGCAATCGGAAAGCGGCCGAGTTTACCAGACCACCCGCGATGCCCCCGCCGCGGCAGCGCCCGACGGCCGCGCGTCCGGCCACGGGTATACAGTCATTCTGCATTTCGGTTGCTTCCTTTACTATGCAGGGGTGCATAGTAACGAAAGTATTGCTGTCTTCTTCATTTGGCGCATGCCATCGATGTCAAGAGGGATAATCAACTATGCGAAACTGTTTCTTAGCCATTCATGCGACCGGATAAGGATGTTTGACCAATGGGCAGTTGACCAAGACCCTGTCTTGACTTTGACCACATCGGCCAAAATTGGAAAGACAGCAATAGGTCGACCGACAAGCGTGGTCCACGACGGCGATCGTCCTCAGTGGCTTGGAGTCGCAACTAGAATTCAGTTAAATTGACCGCGACGAGTCGTGCGGACGCGTTTAAGAACAACTTACCTGCCCTCGCCGCAGCCGCCGCTGTCGCTCATCCACTATCGTCGTCGCAGCCGTCGTCCACGCCCTATCACTCCCCCCCGCTATCCATCCCGGTCATCAGCGGATCTCTTCTCCCCCCACCACCACCATGATCCCTCGCCCCACCAGCTGATTTGCCTCCTGCTCCGCGCTAATCCCGCGCCCAGCCCCACCCCACCACCCCTGGCCCCCTCCTGCCGGTCCAGCTTCAATCATCACCGATCCTCCCCCTGCCCTCTCCCCCATACTCCCTTGCCTCTCCCTTCGATCCATATCGGGCATTCGTACTGCCCCTTGTCGTCTAGGTACTTCTGATGTTTCTGTTATTCCGGTTCCCGCAGGAGGGTGCTCTTTGTGGTCTGGGGCGCATGTCTCCTCACCATGGCGGGGCAGATGTCTTAGTTGGCTCCGGTAGGTCCCATCATGTTTATCCAAAGAGCCTTAAAGCTGTGCCAGACAGTTGATCAGATACCTAGAGAAGGGTGCGGGGTGGCGGCCTGTGTACACGGGCTTGCGTGGCGAAAAATGGCAGGTGGGGTGAACGATGTCCCCAATCATAGCCCACAAACGCCAACTAATGATAAGCGTCTGCAGAGGGGCGGGGGCTGGCATAGACACCTTAAGCTCGTAGGGGAGGCGCGCTCAAGTGAAAGGGAGTAAGTTTACAGCGACGTCATGCTACTGCTCTGACAATGGCGATGACTAAGGATATGGCGAAGTCGAGAGCGCCTTGCGACGATGACGGACGGAGAATTGAAACAGCCCGATGAAGGAATTCCTTGCATGGACGGATTCAACTACCGACAAACTCCTACGCCGCTCAGTCCGGGAGACAGCAATCGACCCTTCGATTCTTCCTGGTCCATCAGCGATCTGGTGTAGAATACAACGCAATTGCGCTGGGTTCCCCGTCCTGGTTCTCCCAGGACAATGGACAACAGGGGTGCATAGGAATGGAGAAAGACTGTATGCAGAATATTACCCCTCATTCAGGGGCTCAAGGATACGTATTCGGCCGGCGTGACCGGACGGAGTGGGGAGGTCTTTTAGCCGTGACATCCGTTAACGCCAAAGGTACGCAGCTCAGACAACCACACTTCCTTGTGTCCGAGCAAACGTCTGCACAACATCGCTAGTTACCCGTACCTCCCGGCGCCGCACAATATGCTCCATCTTGCGGATGGAAGCGTAGCGTCTCTGGTGAGTCATGATGTTTTTGAGGTCAAGGTCGCCGTAGGAGTTTTCGTTATAGAAGTGAGAGCACCTGTGGTTACAGAAGAGGTCCGACGCGACCGACAAGTCGCGGAGCATCCACCGAAATGTGGCCATAGCGCACCGCAAGAACCCACACGCAAAGTCGTACACCACGTACCGCGGAGTTTGGGGGAAGCGCGACAGAACAGCGTGTATCAGCACCTGCGTGCTCTCCTTCGGGTCCAGCACCGCAATACCCGATATATTTGAGTGCGCGCAGGCACAGCACACGGTCAATGCCCCGTCTGAGAACTTTTCTGAGGAGTAGAAACTCTTTTCGCACATCCCACTGGATATCTTGTCGCCCTACTCAAACGGTTCGGCGCTGCACTGCTACCGACCCGGCGTATAAACGCCCGTGACGCTGGTGCACAAAGACGCTTTTGGGTAGCGCTCCTGGAAAATGGAGATCAACTCCTCGTCCGTCTCTCCGCCTTTGAGGTAGTGCTCCACGTACTCGTGCCGAGCCTAGACGTGCGCAGCATAATCCGAGTAGAAGGTCCGCACGCAGGTCACCGCATCCTCGAGGACACCGACAATGGGGGTGGCAGAAGCCGGCACCGAGTTAAACACCGACGTCGCGGCCTGCAACGCGACCACGACGTGCCGCAGGTCGAGGAGGCACACGGCTGCGCTAGACGTGGCTGCCTTCTCCCGCATGTCGCAGACCACCTCCGCCACGACCAGATCGATGCTAAAACGGGAGGTTCTGGAGTGCAGCACGCGGCTGACGTCCATGAGAGCGTCCAAGAGACGGACCTTGACCTCTGCAAGGACCGGGTCAAGGTTGAAGGCCAGCACCATCCGAAACGCATTCAACGTCGTTGGTGTCAAGCCTCTGCATGTGCGGCTGCAGGAGGGTCTTTGAGTTGTTGAACTCGGGCTCATCTTCTGGCTTCACGGTGCCACAGTCGCTTTTTTGCGCCCGTCGGTGACGGCCTTGTGAAATAGGGATGCGCGCCCGCCCATTGCCGACGCCGTCGGTCACTTTACCGCCTGTCCCCTTCCTGGACTCGTTCAGCACCGCAGCTGCTGCACGGTCTTCCTCTACCTCAATCCGGCATGCGTCGTAAGGCACCACTGCGTCGGGGTTCTCCACGCGCTAATGGGCGATGAAACCGGCCAGTCGGACCGCACAGTCTGCCCAGCGCTTCCGCTCCTTGGTGGGATTGACTTGCGTCGTCTTGTAGGCCGACAAAAACGACTCGGCCAACGGCAGGGCAGCTGCATCTTCCCTCCACACCAATCATCAGCAGCCTCTGAATTCTCCGTGTCGCCGAGGGCACGTCTTCGGCTTGGTCGCCAGCTCCCGACGAAGAACAGACAGGACAACGCCATCTCAGCCGACCTCAGCGTGCGGTCCGGCACGGCGACGGGGCTGTCAGGTACCAAGGCCTTTCGCATGAAGCGACGCGCCTGCTTACCCACGATCAAGCACCCCTTCCGGCTGTGCATGTTCAGGGCCGGCGCGTCCTCGCAAACATGCTCAAAAGAGAAAAGCTGCCAGTTGGCATCGTAGCCAAGGCAAATGCAGTCCGAAGTCACGACCAGGTAGCGGCCGCACTCACCATTGCGCTGACCGCCTCGCGGTCCTCCGGCGACACGTGATCCAAAAGCGGGTCGTCAAAGATGATGGAGAGGCTGCGGAGACAGAGGGACTTAGCTAGGAAGAGGAGGAAGCCACACGTGAAGTTTTCGCGGGTCCTTGCGCCTGTTCCGGCGGGCCGCGCACCCATCCCCACCGTGGCACCGCGCTGCCTCTTCTTGGCGTCCGGTTGGAACGCGTTCAGATCCGAAAGGTTGCCGTCGTCGCCGTAGATTCTTCCACCGTCCACGCCTTGGCCGCTGCCCTCAGCACCTAGGGAGGAGGTAACGGCATCAGCGGCAAGGGTGGCACAAAATTCGAGCGAGCTAAAGACGCTCGTGTCAGGCCACTATAAGGGAAAGTCTTCATTACTATCTCAGCCAAGAGCGACCGCAACTGTACCCAGCAGCTCCTCAACAGATGGCGCAAAACGACCAGGAAAGTTGGCCACGGATGACGTGAACCAGGGTAATAAAAAGCGCGACCATAAACGGCGCCACTCAAACGTACGGCAGGAAGAGCGCCAGGCAGGATGACCTGTTGATCCGCCGCGCACTGAGCAAGTCTAAGGCCTCACGCACCGCACGGAGTGACTTCGTTCTGCACTAAAAGCTTGCAGTGTTATCTGTATCCCTGGCCCAAGCAAACAAGAGCTTGGCAGGAAGTAGTAATTGTGGAAGAACGGGAGACGGTCAAAAAATGGAAAGGAATGCTGTCTATGGAAAGTAAACGGCAACCTCTTCACGGAAGGAGCGCAAGAAGGACGGAGGCACGAGTAGCACGCGGGCGACGCCCGCGGCGTGCCGCACCCCGAGGAACCCTTTCCATGTAGTAAAGTTATTGCAGCAATGCAAGAAATGATGGCAGATAAGAAGCGGCGTGGGACTGCAGAGCAGCAAGGGTGGGCCGATAGCAATGGTGTACAGAGACTAGCTCAACAGTGACACCGCGCGCGCACACAATGACGGAACGATCCGGTCGTGTGGATAAAGCGGCGGATCTCCGGCCGCCAAAGATCTCGTTTTGTCAAGCATACTGTGTCATGACGCGGCTGAGGTGATTCACCAGTCGGCGCGATATTTCTTCATCCCTCCACTGTCACCCCGTCGATCTTGCCAGTGGAAGGTGCAGCGCGGTTCCCTTTTTTGCAGCCAGTGACTTTCGGCCTTGTTGTGACGGTAGCTGATAGTTGATTCCACAGTAAGTTAACCCTCGAGGACCTCACTGCCAGACCTAGCATAAGCTTCGCACCAAGTCAATGGAGAAAGAACCGGATGGTCCCTCACGTCAAAAGGATTGCTCTGGTACCGCTCTGTCGGATCGGACCGCAGCAACCCCTGGGGGTCGCCAAATGCCAGGTATGGTCTCTCACCCTGTTAGGAGGACAGGGTAGCGTGCTTCCAAAGAAGCCGCGTGAGTGAGAAATGAGAAAACAAGAACATTTGGACCAGCCCCTACAAAAAAAAAAACAGGCACCATCTGTTCGAAGTACGTAAACGAGCACTCGGTCCCCATGAAGCTACGCGCGAAAGGGGAAATCAAAATAACAGATGCGAGAGCATGAGAAAAAACACGCGAGCTTCGCAAGTAAACAATATCGCCACCAAATATGGTCGAGGAGAGTAAGCGATTCTCAGTCATAGAAATATGGATGCGACTCGATGTACGGGTTATTCTGAGCCATGGCGTCGGGCGAGTGCTCTTCGCAATGGCGCGCCTGGTTGAGGTCAGGCTCGTAAAAGAAGACTCGCACAATGCGATTGGAGCTCGCAAAGCACCGATGCAGAACAGACTCCGGGGGCGGAAGGGGAAGCACGACGTCGTCGACGAACACAAAAACGAAATACCAACGCGTCTAGCACTCCTCCTGATACCGTGACGCCCACACGGACAGCTCTCGGCACCACAGGGACAGAGCGTCGAACAAGAACACAGAGCAGAGCAGGTCTGTCAAGCTGGGCACCGTCCGGCGCGACACGTACACTGAACCCTCCCTCTGTCGCTTGCAGAGCCAGTGACCGCCAGGGGTGTACCAGCAGATGCACTGGGCTCTGTGGTTTCCGGATGCGGGGGCTGTGGTCGCCGGAGCCGGGGTGCCGGTACAAGCCTGTGCCTCCTCGTCGACCGTCGGAGCGTCCGCTTCGACCGCACGCACATCGCCAGCACGCACCGGAAAACCAGAAGACGGTGTGGATGGCGGGTACTCGAAAAGGTCTTAATCCCGAAGGGAATATATTTCCGGTTCATGACAAGATGACCTATCGCTTCGGAAGGCGGTGTTGCGGACATGGTCGGGACCCCACAAGGGAGGCTGGGAGCTGCTCGTGTACGAACGGGCGACCATTCAGCCAGCCCGGCGTTGTCTCCTGCCGCAGCACGTGAGGCCGAGGAGACGGAGCATTCGAGCATCCTCGGCGAGTTCGCGTTGGTGGGCGAGACGGGGCTGGCCGACCGCGTCGGCGCTTCCTTAGTGTCTGATCGCAGAATGTAGTTGTGCGCCAGTCGCAGAAAGCCATAGGAGCCGGCAGCAGTTGGGACGCCTGCGTCCATGACGGAGGAGGGCGAAGCACCAAGCATGACCATCAGAGCGGTCAGCAGAGACGAGTCCTGTGCCGCTCCCGCCAAAAGCGGCGTGGCGAGTAATGAGGGGTAGGGGGCGGCTCGCGGGAAGGGCGCATGGGGGGAGATGTGAAGGGGAAGAGGCAAGTGGATCGTAAGTGGGTCGGCCAGGGAAGAAAATTGGCCAGTGGAGTGGCGTGTCAGCGCGTTGTTGCACCTGAAGAGAGGGGCAGGTCGCCGCTCTTAATCACGGGCGACCTGTCCACGTCGCACAAAGAGTATGGCGCTACATTTGGCAGAAAGGAAGCCAGCAGCTGTTCGAGATGGGGAGGAAACCCGTACATAGCCGTAGCTGCGCAGTCTCGTTCTTTCTACGTTAAGAACGACACAGGTTGACAGTCTTCAAACTTCAATAGGCGGGTGCTCTTCGAAACGCACTTGTGTGTTACACACCTTTATTTGTCGACTGAGCGCTTCTGCATTTTCACTAAGCTTCGCACTGCCCGACAGATCAGCGATACGGCTCCGTGGGTGACCCCCGTTCGAGGCAGTAACCAGCGTCGCACCCCCCCGCCCACGACACACCAGGCCCCGCGCAAATTAGCCTCGTACCCCGGCGGCGCCGTCTCCTTTGTGATGCCTGGATACATGGGTGGCGAATAGTGCCGGTGCTGTCACCAAACGACTCGGCGGCGAGCCCCTCGCGGCGTGGCGGAGCGGTCTGTGACTGCTCGTCCTGGCGCCGCCGACGCCGGGGCGGAAGGTGCTCTCAGAGGCGGCGGCACGTGGCGGCGGCGGCGGCCGCTGGCACCGCCCTCCCGTCTGGCACACTTCGATTGGATGTGCTGTGGGTGTCGGTTGCCGCCAACGGCGCTACATTGGCATGGGTCCCCCATAGACATATTTGCGGCCGCCGGCGGTGGCGCTGCGCTCAGTAGCCTGCATCCTGCTTTGTTGTCGACGGCTGGGCCCCAGGAGGCCCGCAGGCGGCGGGGAATGGGGCTGCAACTGATCTCATCGGCGGAGAGACCCTGCAGTGGCTATTTTCCTGTGGCGGCTACCTAGGCACGCCCGAGCGCGTCTTGTCGCAGTTGTGTATGTGAACGAGGAAACTTGCGAAGCTCCGAAAGCTGCGGCTGCTTGTGGTCAATGAGGTCTTCACCATTAGCGCCGCCTCCCTGGCTCTTTTTCTTCGCGTTCTGCGGCTCTTTCGATCGTCGGCAATGGAAACGCTCCCTGCAGTTGGCAAGAATATAATCTTTTCGTGACTGCCGCTTCTCGCTTGGGTGTCGTCACGGTCGGACGGTCTTCTGTTCTGTTTGCCCTATTATGTTTCTAGTTATTGTTCTGCTTCTCAAAACATTCTGACCTTCTACTTTGCTTCACTCTTACTTCTCCTCTGGGTGTCCATCACTTGCGCAATGCGTGTTTCTCAGTTGCGGGTGATCCGTTGCAGACGCTCCCTGTTGATCTTACCCACACCCGTGATAGATCGCTTTTTTTTCTAGTCTCTGCAGTGGCGGTCCCTCTTCCGGGGTAGCCGTGGCACCATCTGCGCATTGCGTGGCTCCCACTGCTACGACAGCGACGCCACTTTTTGTGCGATGCTGGAGCGGATCAGTATGGTCTTTCACGACCACTAAAACATTGACGCGATCGACCAGACGTCGGAGCAGTTTACAGATGACATGAGGCGGCGGATGCCGCAGTTGCCGCCGCTCTGTAACGCTGTGTAGGCGAACAAACATCGACCGCCTGCAGCACGTTCCCGAGCCGACGTCCGTGTCCGACGCGGAGGACGAAGTGCTGACCGCCGTGCCGAACAAGGTCGCTTTCGTCAGCTTAGAACTGAGCCGCGTCGTACCATTGCAGCTGTGCGTCAAAGTGGGCGCGCCCGTCACAGCCACGCAGCGATTGTCGGTGCTGGTGACGACTGTCACGGTCGGGATGGTCTCACAAGTGTCAGCTCAGGGCATCGAGTATGTGCTTAGTAACGGGCGGGTCATTCCGGGCCGTGCTATATGGGAGGCGTATGACGGCGCCGGGATTGTGATGGGGCGGCGGAGGCAGATCCCAATCATCCTTGCTTGGGCAGTTACTATTTACTGTGCGCAAGGTTCCGAGATGTACTGCGTTTGCATTGGCTTTGCCTTCGATAGGACGTGGGCATGTGATGGTCTGGTTCATGCCGCCCTGTCTTGCATGTGCTCGTTTCATTCTCTCTGTGTCAGGGTTCAGACGATGAAGCACATGTGTACGAGCCCTGTTTGTCTCGAGTTCTGGAAGTCTATGGTGGAGTAGTAGAAAAAATCCGGGTATTGTACTTGGGTACACGCTGCGCTACACCAAAAGCAGACACGCAAGTCAAAAAATTGCTGCACGGCTCCCAGCTTCTCAAGAGATACTGGCATGCCGATGCCCCTAAAGTGCTGCTCTGCAGAGTCCCCGTATGCTTGTGTTTGGTACCGCAAGTCCGAGGCTTCATAAACTTTGCGACCAACGCCGACCTCAAACTCAGCCCCATTCAGCTCCACCGCTGCAGTGGCAAATATCCCTGGATCATGGTCACCGCGCTTGGGAATAGCAACACGGGACATAAGCTTCGTGCCCGACACTCGAGCTTCAGGACATGGCGGGCCGGTCGAAAGCTCGACGCGTAACCTACGGATAAAGACTCCTCACGAACTAGGTAGAGCTCGTATGTTCAGGTTAGATGGCCATTTTTCCGAATATGGTGCCCAAACACAAGTCCAGCAGGCACACTCACATAAACAGGATCCAAAGAGAAGGAAAGGGGACAAGATAACGTACCCGATCTTGTCGATGGACCTAATGACTCTGTGCCGGAGGCACTCGGCGAAAGTGGTCGGGCGCGGATGGTTCGTCATGAGGCAAAATGCGGTGTGCATTCCGTGCTCGTACAAGACATCAAGGGCTCTCGGCTCGGTCGTGATAAAAAATGCCGACACATTGCCTTCGAGTATGTGAACGCCGTCATGCTGGCTGAACCGCCCGGGCATGTCCCCTGTAACCACCTTCTGACCGTGTTCGTACAGCATGTGGCCGAGAAGTGGCAATACCCGGGCGCTGCCAACAGTAGAGGCGGAAGCGGCCCCCCCAGACGCACCCACACCGCCGAATTCATTGGCAGTTGCGCCTGCTTCTGCAACGACAGCTGCGTCATGAGGTGCAGGGCCGGCACGTGCGGCAGGGGCGGCGCCGGCAGCCGTGCCGGCAGCCGCAGCAGCCGAGGCTTCACCTGAGGCCTCTGCTGGCTTGTTGTGGCTCTCGTTGGCGCGGCGCACCTTTCCCGCCCTGTTTAACGTAGGCGGTACGCGCGTATCCCCGCAGGAGCGGTTGACAATCCACTCGTATGCGCTGTCCACACCTTTCGGCGCCGCCAGCGCCTCCGGGCGTCTCGGCCCCAAGGCCGCACCGCCCGCACCGCCAGCAGCTACAGAATTGCCGGCTAGGCCAACGACAGATGTAGCGCCGTGGGATCCTGTCCGACCGCGTCCGCCACTACCATTGCCTGTCCCTTTCACCCCGCTTGCCTCTGAGTTTGAGTGCAGTGCCGGCAGGCTCGCCCTCAGTCGGGTAGATCCCGCGGTTGACGAGGTGTTGCCTACCGACCCCGCGTCCGCACAGGTACTCCCGCGAATGAGCCCCTCCACGGGTCGCGTCGCACGTCAGCATCCTGCTGGACAGGCAGGGACCGATAGAAGAGCATTGTAGCTGCTTTCGGCGCCTTGCGGGCACCGCTTTCGGCCCGGCATGTCTTCTCCGTCGCGTAAACGATCAACGAGGTGCTCTAGCCACGCCGCACCAGCAAAACGACGGGAGGTCGCTTCCGTTCTGCACACTGGCGTGCTTGCAGCAATGTTGTGCGGCCTCAATCGCCGAGGCTCCATGTTTGGGGACAGTAGGATGCTCCCTACCGCGGGCCATTGCCGGGGCGGGAGGCAGAAGAGCGGAGGAGGGTGGCTAGAGCACAGGGCAGTTGGGGGGGCGCGAGCAGTGGAAAAAGTATAGAAGAAGGACGAGGGGTGGAGGGACGGTGGTGGCGGTCGCTACGACAGCACTATCTCCCAAAGACATATCGAAAGAAAAGGGTGACGAACGGGTGCCGCACCACGAGGTGCGGGAGGAGGAGGCATTGGGGGTTCAGGTGGCGGAGGGGGATAGCCGCGCGCCACGTAATTTAGGCGCAAGACTGATATACCCGAGTTGCTCGCGTGCAGCAGGTCGGTGTCCACCCTCAGGCACCGTTCTGGTGCTGGTGTGCCACAGTCGTTTCATGGCCGCCTTTCGAAGTAGCGTGACGTCGTCGTTGTAATGCCTCCGTTGATCCAGGGCCCTGATCTGTTCTTTATGTACTGTCAGTCGTCCATCCTGCTGACGTTTGTCCAACTGCCCCTTCTCCCAGGACTAGCAGAGGAAGTGGCTGCTCGTTAAGTAGTAAGAGCGTCCCGGCCTGGACAACAACGGTTGTTTTGTCCAAAAGAATGAGAACGCTGCTTGACTATCCTACTCCACGTCCTTCGGGCTCTCGCTCACGCGCCGCCCAATGCGCCATTCCTCGTGGTCTCTCGTATTCCAGAACGAGATATGATAACAAGCCACGATGGCCAGAAGGACAAGCCGGAATCCAAGAGGGCTCACGAAGGGTAGTGACGAGAGGGCGGGGGGGGAGGAGGTGGGGCGGTGCAGAAAATGATGGAAGCTGAACCGCACCATTGCTTGAGTGGCCACGTCTCTCTTCTTCTGCTGGTACAACTTCGGGGGTTCATGTGCTCGCGCGCCAGTGGGGGACTCATGCGCTTGACTGCACAGCGATAGGAAGCTAGTAGCCGGCGTCGGCATCGGCGGCGGCCAGAGGGAGCGCATCGGCGATAGCGACGCGCCGTGCTGCGAAAAGTGCCCTCTCTCCTCCCGACCACTGCCCCGAAGTGGGCGCAACCTTCCTCCGCGCACGGGCTGCACAGTGGTGTCCTTTCGCGTATTTCTTGTCCTACTTTGCTTCGCCACTGTACTGAGAATCACAGCTGACTAGCGCATCAAGTCGCACTTGAAAGAAGTTAGAAGGACTTCGCAGTGCTGTTAATCACATCCTAATTACGTCGCCAACACGCCTGAATGAGTTTTTTGGACGGGATACGAGCTCACACTCTCAGCGTGCGAGGAAGCACCCATTTTCGAGGAGCGTTTACGAGGAATGCGAGGGAAAAACGAGCTCGTGGTGGATCTAGCAAAGAGGTGCACGGCGCAGCTCTGCGTACGCTTGCGGTAGGAGGTGGAACGCTCGTCGGCGTTGGTCAGTCGGCGTGGGACCGCCAAGAGACACCCTCCAGCCCCCGGTCGCGCAATTTAAATTGTGTAAGCACTGAGACACCAATCGTATGGCTTCTATGCTGGGCACAGCTCGAGTCCTGATACTCCTTGTGCACAGCGGTCACTAGAGAGTTTTGGCATGTAATCTGACGGTCGCTTTCGACTGTATCTCGACTGTATCTGGATGGACGTGAGGCGCCGGATTTTTGCTTCCGACGTGGACTCCAGTGAGTTTTAGCAAGTAAAATTCCGGTAGTCCGACGGTGCTGTACACACCAGTGACACAGGTCGTGGCGCACTGCCGCCGGTGCGGTGATGCAACCAGATGTGTGGTCGTGCGGTTGCATCGTTGGTGAGTGAGCGCGTTGGGAGCATCGGTGTGCGTACAGCGTACTGTGGTGTGTATGGGAGGGGGGGACAGTAGAGAGAGCGGTGAACGCGGCGATGACCCGTAATGACAGACACCATCGCGGGAGATAAATTCAAAGGCGAGGGAGCACACGACCAGCTGGAAAGCAGGGGCCTACCGCGAAGGGGCCGTGGCCTGCCGCTCAGCAGGTGCGGCTACCGTACGCATGCGAACAAATTCACGCCCAATAAAGAGGACGGGGAGGCTGTGCTGTGGCTCGCAGTCTGTCCGCAGAGACCAGCAAAACGCTGAGTGCGTAAAAAAAATATTGTATTGAAAGGGGGGGACGGCGGGCAGCGTTGGCTGGGGTTGGTATGCGGGTCGGCATCGCGGCCCTAACGACGTGAGTGGTGGTGGTAAAAACAGAAGATCGCAGGGATGAGGATGCGTGGCGGAGATGGGTACGAGGGGACCAGGACACCACGCGGCAACGCAGCACGTGTTCTAGGCCGCAGAGTTCTCCGCTGAATTTGATCACCTGTAATGCTGTGAAGGAGGCTGCCAGGCGGTCCCCAATGTACCAAATCGGGTCGTACCAGTACGTGTTCCGGCCGTGCCACCCTTCAGCAGAGCTCCGTAGCCTCGACACGTGGTCGAAATGCACCGCCGATGTACAGTCCGCTCGATACGGGCCCGACGGTATATCCCGAGAATACCGTCGGGAACGGTCGAAAATTCCTCTATCTCGACGGTATCTCCGCAACGTGGCACAATGTACAGTCGAAAGACCGTCAAAGCGACCGTCGAGTTACATGCCAAAACTCTCTAATGTCCTGAAGGCCAGGGAAAACAACACCGCTTCGCACGCACAGTTTTTTGGCGTGCTACATGTGGGTGGTAACCGCTCGATTTCAAAAAGTACCTCCCGTGAGGTCGCTTCGTACGAGGCGTGTGCTGGCGCCTCCGCGGCCGTGTAGAACCGCCCGTCCGCGTGGCCCGCCCGTGGCCTGCGTGCCCGGTTGCGGCTGTCCCTGCCCAGCGTCAGCCATACGCCTTGTCGCCTGACTCCGGCCTCTGGCCACCTCTATGCTCGCCACATCCCGTGCGTGTTGACCATCCTACCACTGTGGAACGTCTGTTGACCGAGCTGGCCTGCGCGTCACGGCGGTGCGGGTCTCTCAACTCCTAACGGTCGGGGGAGGAGCACACGTGGCTTGTGGACCGGTGCTCCGTGCTGGACGCCTTTGATCTTTTAGGGTTTGCCGCGTCCTCTCCCCGACGCTGTGTGTTCTTGTGGTCGCCTGCTCAGGAGTTTGGCCGGGTCGCGGTGGCGCATCCTCCACGTGCTTGTTCTGTTGTTTGGTCGTTCCCGCAGGCTGGTCTGTGTTTCGTCCCTCGGACGACGCGACGGTCGACTTCAACTCGACGACGTGGCGGACTGGGATCGGTTGTGGAAGCGGGTTTTTTTTGTTGGCTGCCCCTTGTTGCATTTGCCGCGCGTGCGGCAGCTCCGCGCACGCGTCTGTTCTCCCTGTCCGCTCTCGCTATCACAAGGTGCATTTTTGACGTGGTGGTCGAGTGGACGGCCGCGCACCGTGGGCGCGTCACACCTCACTGCGTCCAGTGGCGGCTGAGAGCTTGTACGTGCACATCTCCGCCTCCCTCCTCACTCCTCACGCTCTCGGGGCGTGACGGCGATTGTGCCGGCGATTGGGATTGGGACTAGCCAACACGGCGCTGTCTCCCTCCTCTCTCCCCGCGAGCCGTTCCAATGGTGTTGCCCGAGTGTGCGTCGGAGCTTAGCGTCCGCGGCCGCGTCGCTGTCGCCGGCGGTGGTGCCGAGCCAGCCGCCCTCAGCGTCGCCGCCGAGGAAGCCTCCTCCCCCGCACCGCCTGTCTCGCTCTACTGTCCGCCGGGGGCCGTGCCAGTCGCGCCCGCCCCCACCGGTCGGGGTCGCCGGCAGGGGCGCCTGACTGGCCGTAAGCGCCCGTCTTGGGCGTTGGATGCAGGCATTGGCGGAAGCAGTGGCGTCAGCGGAGGTGGTGGCGGCGGCGGGAGCGGTGGCGGTGTGCCCGTTGGGGACCACCGAGTGGCGTCTGAGATGAGGAGCGACGGCCTACCTGCTTCTTCGGCCCGAGGGGGTGCGGTGGTGCCGTTTGCGTTCCCGCAAGGAGGCGGCGGCGGGTTGCTGGCAGAGTTTAGCGCCGCGACTGCCGAGGCGGTGGAGGCGCCGGGGCGGTCTCGCTGTGACGGGCGGGAGGGGGACAACGGCACACGCTTTGAGGTTGGCGTCAACGTGGTTGGCGGCCGCAGCCCAAGTGGTTCTGCTGAGGCAGGCGGTGCAGCGGCGTCACCAGGAAGTCACGGACCATCCATTTGCGGACGAACTGTGCGCGATGTCCCGAACAGGTGCGTTTGTTCTTTTTGGTTTCGGAGCCTCTTTTCTCTCAGGCTGGTTGTTATTGGCTAATGCTTGCTCGGCGAGCTCTGATGTTTTTCTTCTTGTCCATGCGTTGCAGCGTTCATGGGCAGGTTTTGTCTGTGCACGTAGTCTGACGGCGTCCTCACACGTCGACTGCTGAGACTCTGAACCATGACGGAGTCAATGTTTACTGACACATTGATCTGCTTATCTTGGTTCCTTGCTGGGAGATGTCTTCTCTGTTCGCTCCTGATTGTGGTGTATTGCATTTTGTTGTTCTCAGTGGGGTTCTGGCTATGAACCAGAACGCAGCGGGGGGCCTCTACCACGGTGCCGGCGGCAGTGGCAGTGGTGCTGGACGATATCGGGCATCCGACGCGGGCAGGGGACACAGGGGTGGCGGTGACGAGATGGACGCTGCCGGCAATGGGGGATCATTCGACGGGGCAGGCGGTGGCCGTGGCGGTCCTGCTGGTGGTGGCGGCGACGATAATGGTAGCGGCCGCGGCGGAAGCAACGGTCGGGACTCTGACCAAATGATGGTTGCTACCAACGAGGTGGATGAGCTGTATGTGGACCCAGATGATGCGGACTCAGTAGCCAACTTGGTTACCGGCCTTCGCGAAATGCTCGATTATGTGCGAAGAAAGCCGTTGCTGGTGGGTGGCTCCGCCTCCTTCATGCGCGACTACTTGCGCACGCTGCTCGCATCCAACTCATCCGCCGCCGACGTGGCTGCCTCTGTCCGCGACGCGCGGGTGACGCGCGTCCGCTCCGCACTAGCGTCGGCCGTTTGCGCGGGCGACTATCAACACGGACTCTCGCCGCCGCCGCCGCCGCCGCGCTCTCCTGGCAGCGACCAGGACGTTCCGATGGAGGTACTTGGGAATGGCGATGGCAGCGGTGCCTACGGTGTGCCGGCGTCTGGTCACCCGTTCCCGCCGGGGTTTGGGCCTCCCATAGCCGCGAGCGGTTCGGCTGGGTTTCCCGCGGCTCCTGCGGGCGATGGAGTACCCGGTACGGCGGGGATGGACCACTACATGGCGGGTGCCGAACCCGTGGACGCGTCGCCGGGCCACTCGGATGGCGCGCTGGTGGTATCGAAACCAATGCCGAGTGTGGGTGACGCCGGCTCTCTCTTTGCCAACCTCTCTGACGGTCTTGCACAGCAGGTGTTTTCTTACCTCGACGGCGCCGAGCTCGCCCAAATGCACGGCGTGTGCCAGCGGTGGCGGGAGCTCGCGTCCGACCCGGACCTGTGGAAGGCTCTGACGCTGCGCCACTGGCGAGCGTTGGAATTCGACATGCACGTGTGGAAGTTCATCGACCCGACGGTCGAGGCGGGCGACCCGCAGAAATGGCGGCGCATCTACCCGGCCGTATCGACGCGCGCGCGGTGGACTTGTCGGCTGCAGAAGACGGGCAAGTTCATCTGCAACCTGGTCGCACATCACATTGCAGGGGCGGTGCTGGGCGACGACGGGTTGCCGTCGGTGTTGGTCGTGGAGCGGCGGTTCAACATCCATCACCTCAAAAACTTTGTTATGCCCAACGCGTCGGTGCTCTACTTCGAGCCTGAAACCGAGAGCGACTCGCTTGGCTTTCATGACTTTATCGATTACCTGACCAAGCGCACTCGTGCGGGGCTGGCGTTGGAGGAGCACCCACCGCAGCGGCGCTTCATCTTCATCCCTCCGTGCGAGTACTCGCGTGAGCTGGGCTACTATGGACAGAGCCTACTCGGCGTCGTGCAGGTGGCCTACCCTCCCATCAACCAATAGCCCTCGCCGGCGGCCATTGTCTGCTGTTGTGCAGCTGGGGTCGCTCTGTGATGTGCGGTTGTGTGCTGTGGGTAGTGTTGGTGAGGGAGTTCACACGGCGCGCCCGTGCAGGTACGGCCCTTGCGGATGAATCATGCCATTGGGGTTCGGAACACCACGGCTGCCGACGTTGAATTGCACGCTAGCTGCTTGTCTCGCTGCTGGGAGTAGTGTCATGATGATCATGGGATGATCCGTCGCATTGCAATGCCTGCTTTTTTGCTCTAGAAGCGTGTCTGTGTCTTTGCTAGCTTGAAGAGCAATATTCATAGCGCTCTCGCAACGCTCGAGCGTGCTTCTAGTGTGCTGGGGCGGCCGCCAGTCCAATTTCGCAGCCAAGTCTCGAAGATGAGCAACGCAAAGAAGCCGGGGGGACTCGTCACGACAGGAAGAACTTTTACTCCGTCGCCCCCGCCGTGCCACTCCCTGCACGCACACGCAGCCAAGCAGAGATGCCGGTGCAACGCTCAGTTCTGCATGAACTGGGACAGGAAGCGCCAGTCCGACTGGTACAGCAACCGGATGTCAGCAATGTCGTGCATGATCATCGCGAAACGCTCGACGCCGAAGCCCGCGGCAAATCCCGCATACTTCTCCGGGTCGATACCGACGTTGGTCAACACTGCCGGGTCGACCATGCCGCACCCAAGAACCTCCAACCACTTGCCTCGAAAGAGGACGTCGACCTCCATGCTCGGCTCCGTAAAGGGGAAGAAGGAGCCGCGGAAGCGCACCTCAATGTCCTTGCCAAGCATCTCCTCGAGGAAATGGGTGACGGTGCCCTTGAGGCCGCCAAGCGTCAGCTCCCCAATTGGCGCCACCGCCAGAATCTCAATCTGGTGAAACATGGCCGAGTGCGTCGCGTCGATGGTGTCCCGCCGGTACACCCGCCCCGGCGCGATGACAGCAAATGGGGGCTGGTTCTTCTCCATGAACCGGATCTGCACGGACGAGGTTTGGGAGCGGAGGAGCAGGTCGGGACCCTTTGGGTTGGACGGGTCCTTCAGGTACAAGGTGTCTTGCATGTCCCGCGCCGGGTGGTCCTCGGCGCAGTTGAGCGCGCCAAAGCAGTAGTACTCGGTTTCGACCTCGGGGGAAAGCTCCGGGTCGTCAATGACCGTGTAGCCGAGTCCCTCAAAGATGTCCAACGCCCGATCAATGGTGCTGTTGATGGGGTGCTTGTAGCCAAGGCGCCGCGGGTACACCCCGGGCATTGTCACGTCAATGTCATCCGCCGCCTCCGCCGCATCCCGCGCCTCTTGCGTCAAGCGCTCCTTACACGTCGCGACCGCCTCTTCAACCGCCTCCTTGGCAGAGTTGACTTCCGCACCAACCGCCGGGCGGTCCTCCTTGCTCAGCTTGCCGAGCGTCTTGAGTACTGCCGTGAGGCGGCCTTTTTTTCCCAAGAAGGCTACCCGCACAGCGTCCAAGGCGGGGAGATCGGCGGCAGCGGTGACGGAGGCCAGCGCCTCATCGCGGTCGGCGGCGACCTTCGCGAGGGTGGCGGTCAGCTCGGGGGAGAGCAAGGGGGGGGCGTCCGCCGGCGCGTCAGCCGAGGCAATGACAGCTGCCCTTCGCCGGACAGGGGGGGCTCGAGGGCAGACTGGCTGCCGTGTACATGCGGCGGCGCCGCTGCGACGCCGCAGTGGTAGCGGCGACGCGGCCGCCGCAAAGCAGCAAGGCACGCGGGGGGCGGCGCGAGAGCGGGAGAGGGGAGGACACATGGCAGCGGGCTACAAAGGAGATAAAGATGCAGCAGTACGCGGAGAGAGAAGACGAACACGTACGACAGCAACGACAAGGGGCGAGGTGGCGTCGGGAGAGACGAGGGCGGCACAGAGATGGGAGGCGGAAGGACGACGCGTGCCAACCACAGAACCGGGAGATAGCTCTATGTAATTGATAAAGTACGAATAGTTGACAACTACATGTTCAACTGGATGGGATCAGGTCGTACAGTCATTGCGCACTTATATACGTCCCGCTTATAAAAAACCCATTATATAACTGAGCGCAACTCAATCGCCCTCGCGTGAGACTCACCGCACTTGCAGCGCAGTTGACGCGATCATCCGGAGATGATCCGCGATCGAGTAATCTCTGCTGTCAAGTAGGCTTGACCTTGGCAATGTACCGCCGCCAGGACCCCTTCAGAACCGGCCCAGAAGCATTTCCTTGTCCATAGATGCATGATCCGAGAAATTGAAATCCAAGTCCACGATCGAGCGTGCTGCGGCCCTCTGATGGTGATGGATTCAGACGAGGTTGCCCAATCTTCTGTAAATTAGCACGAGGGCTACAAAGTGCGCCACCCCCATATACAAGTGAGGAATGACTGTACGTGCGACCTGGGGCGTTGGTATTTACCCCCTTCCTGTAAATACTGTGCCGTTGGGTCTCGGGAGCGGGAGGCAGGACAAACGCCGACGATCACAGGAGGAAAACCGCTCGTGCATGTAGTATCTCATGCAGAAGGGCACCCCGTCGATTGTGTAAGGAAGAATCGTCGTGTGGGCCGTTTGCAACGCCTCAGAGCACTGTAGTTCAGAGCAAATCGCAATCAAGTCGCCTCAGTACGCTCGACTGGAGGGGGTCCCTTACAGCAGCCGTCGGCCCGCCCCGGATGGAATGCGGTCGGGATTCAAATGCACTGCCGGACGGAAAGTCCAGTACATGGGAATGACAACGAGAGGCCAGAGAACAGATCGTTACAACGTTCCTGCGAGCTGGGCGTCATCACATCATTCACAGTGCTGGAATCACATTTCCCCGTCACACGTCCCACCAGCTGGGCATCATGCCGGCCGCCCCCGCTGAATGGGAGCTACCCACGGCGCATGGATGGCTGCCACCCGCGGCTGTCGCTGCACCGCGCTACTCCCCCCCCCGCAGCGGTTGCCTTTTTCCCGCACTGCTGCCGTCCCCCGCTGTCGCTTCCCCTGGCTGCCGCCGCCTCCGCTGCGCGGCCGCCCCTGGCTGCCGCCGCCCCCGCGGCGCGGCCGCCCCTGGCTGCCGCCGTCGCCGCCCCCG
>ENA-ORXT01002395-ORXT01002395.1-marine-metagenome-genome-assembly--contig:-NODE-2395-length-22618-cov-6.398163_pt1 | contig 22618 bp, 13 predicted proteins | sample MGYA00237868_ERZ511482 | MGnify/ENA metagenome assembly ERZ511482
CGGCAGCCCCAGCGGCGGCCAGCCGCCGCCGCGTCGCCGCCAGCCGCCGGCGGTCGACTGCCGCCCCATACGCCGCCGCCCCGTGGGTGGCGGTCGCCCGGAAGCGGCGGCGGAGCCACGACAAGTACGCCCCCGTCGCGCAGAGGAGGGCCACACTCGCCACCCCCCCCGGCGTCCACTGCAGCGTGCCGTACATGCCCGCCATGGTCGCGTGCTTGACGAGCAACGCGACGCCGACGCCCGCCGCGGCGCGCGGGAAGAGCACCCCCCCCGCGTCGCCCGGCCCCGCCGACGCGGCGTACGTCAGGTGGTACCCCGACGCGACGTAGGCGGCGCCGTGGAAGGCCGCGCACGCCGGCAGCAGCGCCGGGGTGATGGTCGAGTAGACGAGGCCAATGAGGGAGACGACCATGGCGCCCGGGTAGAGGGTGTGAAAGTCGGGCGCCGCGTCGGCCGCGCCCGCCACGGCGGGCGGGTGGGTGTAGGTGGCAAACACCTGCAGCTGCGGCAGCGCCGCGTGCATCTCTGACAGCACCCGATCGTCGCCGTGGCGGAGGAGGTAGGCGAGCAAGTCGAGCGCCTTGGCCACGCACCGCGGGTGGGGGGACGCGAGGCGCTGCCAGAGTATGGCCATGACGAGGGGGTAATGGGCGGCGCTGGCCGTCTCTTTCGCGACCGTCTCGAGGAGCTTGGCCGAGGGGGGGGCGGGCGTATCCGACGTGGCCGCCCGCGTGTCGTTTTCAACTTGCGTCATGACCGCGTTTTTGAGCGTCGACGCGACGGCCGCCTGCATCTGCCGCGCGCGGCGGCGGAGGGAACCCCAGTCCACCCCAGATATTTGTCTGGTGAGCGCGTCCATGGCACGGCAAGGGGGGCGCGGCGGGGAACGCGGGGGGGAGATTCAGCGAGCAGGCGTTGGCCCCGACGGCGGAGAGGCGGCCGGTTGATAGAAGCAAGGACCGGCGAGTGGATGCATAGAAGACAGGAGAGGAAGGAGGTGCCGCAAAGGTTCAGCAGCGGCCGTCAGCACCGGAAGAGCGCAGCGGCGAGGGGGGCAAGAGTGGGCAAACGCCAGCGAGGAGATGGTCGATGGCGGCGGGGATAGGGCTTCGTGCCACAGGCCGCGGCCTGCGGCCGTCGCACATGAACGTGGCACGGGACAGCGTGCAGATTGGGCCTAACAGACAATCGTCACAGCGGTGGATCGGACTGCAGTAAAATATATTTTCGAGAACCCACATGATCAATACGACTATAATTGTTTTTCAAAAACGTGTTTCCAAAGTAGGCCCGCATGCAACCGTTGCGGCAGAACGACATGCCGCACAGGGTGTGGAGCGCCACTCAGAGAATTGTTGAAAGCTGGAGCATCGCCACATGTATTGTCGTTCCGCCAAAAAGTGGAGAGTCCAGGCCTGTCAAAGAGGAGCTTTTGTGCGTTTGATTGGCCCAAACGTCGATCTGCCTGTCTGGGACTGTCCAGCTTTTGGCGCAACGACCATACGACAGTGGTTGACTGCCTTGCTGTCAGGATCCTAAGTACCTGCAGTACCACTGACACCATGTCGGGGCACAATTAGGACGATACTTGCCGATTCGAATAAGCGGGTCAGACTGTCAACCCTCGGCTATTAATATTTTCCATCGTTCGGGCCATGGATGGACAAATGAAACTTTATCGCCCAGATGATTGATTAATACGTTAATTAACTGTTAAATATCTCATTTTTAATCAACCAATCCACCCTTGCCGCGGTCGAGCCCGTGGCCCCAGAAATCTGGTCACGGCAGCATCAGTCATCTCCTGGTATTAAACGAAAATTCCATAAGATGTACCCAATGGCGGAATGATTAATCGTACCTTTTACCATAGACTGTTTGAAATATTTTGATGTATACATCATGCATATGATCTCATGCAATCCATCCATGGTTTGAGCTACTTCCTGCATTGTCTCTCCCGTTCCCTGTGCTCCATGCGCTCTCTCATTGCTTTTTTGCATGACAGGCCATCAGCTGCCTGACCCCCACCCCCTTGCTGCTCGTGTAGGTCCTGTTCTGTTGCCTCATTGGATGCCCCTTCGCTGTGTTCTGGTGCTCCCTCCCCGTCCTCCCCCGACGACAGATATGGTTGTATCTGTACGCCCACATCTTTGCGGGAAACACCGGCTGCAAGTCAGCTGCCAAGAAACTGCCAAGAACAGAAAAGTGAAACAATGTATGGACACAGACACGGCGATAGGGCACATTCTGTCAGCGTCGTCTCTCGGTGAGATATCCGTTGCCGCAGTCTGGTCGAGCCACCTCTTTCCCGTCACCATAGTTAAACGTACTCCTTGTCACTTCCCATCTCGTGCTCCACATGTTCGTCCCCCTCGGGTGGGTGGACTGATGCTAATAGCAGCGCACTGACAAATGGACGGCGGTCGCCGGCCACGCGCATCGCACAGTGGGCCCAGAGCGCCATGCGGTTTGATCCGCGACTGCCATGGCAGCTGCCCGGAGCTGCAGCTCCGGAACACACCGCCTGCGCAGGCGGTGTGATCCGCCAGCGGACACGCGGACAGCCGATGCACGCGAGACGTGTGATGAAAGCCCTTCCACGATGGAGTCAATGTGGTTAAAAGCCACCCCTTCTCATTCACTGTGAGGGTCTATAAAATTGGGTCGCGATCCAATTTCCTTCTCACCCACTGACATTTCTGCACGTTGCCGGATCGAGGCCAGGACCACCGCCGCTGATCAGGCTCGCCCCGCCCGCACCGGCCACTTGGGCGCGCACGGGGCTCCGCGAGCGGCCCGCCGCCACCCCGCCCGCAGCTCCATACGCGGCCGGCGGCCGAGGCGCGGCACGTCGCACGTCGTACCGCCCGCCTCACGGCGCGGCGGCCGCGCTGTGGTGTGCGCCAGCCCCCGCGTGCATTGTTGCGGCGGCAGAGGCGGCCGCCGCCGCCTCGCGGGCAGCCACCGCCGCCCCGTCCGTCGCGTCTGCGTGGCGTGCCGCGGCCCGCACGCACGGGCGGTGGGCGTCTGCGGCTCGACGGGCCGGCCCCCGTGCGCCCGGCTCCCGCCGGCGGAGCACATGGCGTGCCGGAAGGGAGATGCCGACCATGGCGGGGAAAAACGGGAGGCGTAGCGCCGTCATCGCGAGCCCGACCATCGAGGCGAGGGCGGCGTCAGACAGGGCGCGCTTTCTTGATGGGTGGCTTGCCACCACCCACCGCTTGGACCTACGACAGACGCTGTCGACAGTTTTGTCCCTACGGCACGGACTGGTGACTGCCCACGCCATGCCGCGACTCTATTAGGACTCCCGTGGTCTGCGGTCGCCCCATGAGGCGTGGTGTGGGGCATCAAGAGAACGCTTTTCTTTCACATGGTACGCCCAGGAGCCACCTGTCGGCTACCCACGAGGAGCGGCGTAGTGGCCCGTGTTCTATGGGCGGCAAGCGTCGGATATTCATGCTAGGGACGACGGTCGCCTGACGCTGCAGCCGACCGCGTGCGGCACCAGACGGCACCCGGGAGTGGGGCGAACTTGACTGGCCGCTACCGAGCGACAGCGCCTGTCCCACGCACTTAAAATGTGGGGGGTTCGGGCCGCCCCACCCCGCCGTCACGGCGTGGCCGCGGGGCAGCACGTCCCACAACGGTACCGCCCGCCGCCCACCACCACGGTCCGTCCGTCTGCCCCCCGCGCGCGCCCTCGATGGGCGCCCCCGCTGGCCGCACAGAGGAGCTTGTGGCCGCCACTCTCCTCTTCCTTCTCCTCCTTCACAGCCACACTAGCCCCGCCGCTGGCGCGTTGGTCGTCCCCTTTCCCCGCGGCGCTGTGCCCGGCTGGGGCGCCCTCCACACCCTCTGCTCCCTCGAGTGTGAGGTGCGGGATCCCACGTCCTTTGCCGTCAACGACGTCCGCATCGACCGGAATGACAGCGTGTGTCACTCGCCCGTCGACGTGCGGTCCGTGCCGGGGCTCATCGGTGACACGGTTTACGCCGCCGACGGGCTCCTCGGCGTGCGCGTGCGGCGCGTCGCCAACCGCGCGGTGCTGCCGGCCGGCACCTTCGTCACCGACGTGACGTACGACCGAGCGATTGAGCCGTCCGTGCCCTGTGATGGCGGCGGTACCGGGCGCATCACTGCCGAAGGGGCCATCGTCAACGCCCTAACGCTGACGCGCAACACTCTTGCGGGCGCGATGACGCGCGTCAACGGCAAATTTGAAGTACTCGCCGTCTCCCGCGTGACCCTCGGCCTCTGCGTCGACACTTTCTGCTCCACCGTTGTGGCCGTCGAGACGACCTTCCCGGGTGCCATCGTGCCGTGCAACGCATCGGCCGAGGCGCTCGGCTGCTCCTTTGGTGGCACGCCGCTGCTGTGGTACGCAGGCACCGACGGCGTCGAGCGACCCGTCTCTGCGGGCCGCATCGACTTGCTCTCGCTCGGCCGCGGGGTGCTCGGCCGCTCCGACGGCTTTGGCGCCGCCGTCGCGGCGGCGCTCAACGTATCGGCGGCGGCGGTCGTCCTCAATGAGCAAGCGACGCTGATGGACGATCCGCCCCCTGCACTGGCGGGCACCCGCCACTGGCTCGACGGCCGCGGCCCGGCGACGTTGCGCAACGGGTCGGCCATGCCGTCGCCATCGGGTGGGGGCACCTCCTGGGCCGACGCGCTCGTGTGGATCATCTGTGCGGGCCGCCGCGTCTTTGTCCACGACGCGTCGCTGTGCGACGGCGTTGCGCCCTTTATCCCCGCCCGGCAGCTGGTGGTGGGAGACCGCCGCGACGACCTCCCGGCGCTGCTCGAGCAAGGAATTAGTGCCTCCCTCACGTCCACATGGCTGATCAGCCCGAGCGTGCGGCTACTGTCGGCGGTGCCCGCCGACGCGCCCCTCTTTGCGCCGACCGCCGTCGTGAATGATACCGAAACGGCCAAGGACGGCCCGCGGGCGGCGTGGCTCGACGGGCGCGGCGCGCGGGAGGTCAACCCGGATAGCGCCGAGGAGCGGGAGCTGGCGGCCGCCCTCCGCCGCCGCACCGCGTTGCTGCCGCTGCCTCCAACGTCAGGGCTCTCGTCGGGCATCTCAGCGGCACTTTCCATGCTCCAACCGTCGCTCGACGCGCTCCAAGCGGATGCCGTGCGCCTGTCGGCCACCTACGATCAGTCGGTGTGGGGGGTGGAGGAGCCCGACCAGCCTGTCAATGCGGTCACGGTCGTGCTCGCAGCCGTCGTGGTTGTGGCGGAGCTCGGCGTCCTCGCCTCGTTCTTAGCCAGTACGTCTTTGTGGTCCTGGACCGCCCTGCGCGCGTTTGCCATTACCGCTATTGTCGGTATGTCTGCACTCGCCGCGTTTATCTCCCAGTACGTGCTCGAGCTCCGCCACGAGGAGTGGCGGGCGGTCGCCACCCGCGACGCGCTGCTTGTGCAGGTCACGGGCGTTGCCGCGCGGGTGGCGCCACTCGAAGACTACCGCGGCACACTCGTCGTGCGCACAGAGTCGCTACTCGTCGCCGCCCGCAATGGGTACGCGGCGACGCGGCTTTTGTGGCTTATGGTTGGGGCGTCGGTCGGGTACGTACTTGTGGCGGTGGGATTGTTTTTCTGGGTGTGGCATCATTGATGGTGTGAGAAACAGGGGGTGGCGGTGGTGAGCGCGGCTCGTTTGCGTTTGGTATGTGCTCGTCAGGAGGCCGAGTGGACGCGTCGCGGCCCTATCTTCGCAGGGAAAGATTGCGCACTTTCGTACAGACTGGTCGCGAATGCAACTGCTGGTACAACAAACAGGGCTAGCACTGTCCGAGGTATTGTTTAGCCTCCAACAGGAAGACCAATGGGCCCGGCGATGGCCCTGGTGGGGGCACGGAGCGCGCCAGCACCTCGTCCACAGCTTTGAAAAAAAAATGAGACAAATAAATGAAAAATCCACAATTGTTGTCATTGAAGATCACGTTTCAAATGGGGATCCTTTCGAAATAGTTCACGGATACTGCAGGCGCGGCCGTCGTGCTACGTTTGCATGAGCGGCGGCAAGCCGAGCACGGCAGCGGCGTGGCCGTGGCGGCAGCGTCTTGTGTGGCCGCGGCCCGGCGGCCCGCAAAAACGCTTGACAAGCTCTGTTTACGCTTCTCCTCTTGACGGTAACTCCGTAAAGTTCACCTGTTGCTCTCTTCCCTTGCCGCTCTCGCTGCCTCTTGACCCGCTCGTCCCTCTCCCGTGCGCCCTGCCCGCCGTCCGCCGCGGGAGCAGCCCGTCTGCGGCGCACCCCCCTCCTCCTCGCACCCTCCCCGTTCCCCTCCCAGCCCCGCTTTCGCCTCTTCCTCCCCCTCTCTGGCCCTCATGGTGACCGCCCGGTGCAACTATGACATCCTGGGCGTCCCCCGCTCGGCAACTGAGGCGGAAATCCGGTCGGCCTACCGGCGCGTCGCCCTCGTGACACACCCCGACAAGAACCCCGGCGACGCTGGCGCAGACGCTCGCTTCCAGGAACTGCAAAACGCCTACTCGGTGCTCTCCGACCCGCACGAGCGGGCGTGGTACGACGACCACCGGGAGGAAATCCTGCGCGGCGACGACGTCCTCGACGGGGGGGACGACGGCGACGACGATGGGCGGGGGGCATGGGGGAACGCTCGAGCCAGGAATGTACGTTTGGCAGCAGGGCGGGTGTCCGTATGGGTGGATGGCGGTGCCGCGTGGTGTGGCGGCGGTGGGCGTGCCCATCCGAGGGCGTATGCGTCCGTAGGTGTGTGCACGTCGTGCTTTGGTGCAGCCTCTGACGAGTCGCTTTTCTCCGTGGCCCTCCCCGCTTGCTGGTCAGCTGCGTGTGGCTGGACTTCACTCATGTGCCGCCTCTGCTCTTTTCGACACCATCTGCCCCCCCGCCCGCCCCCCCCTGCACCCCTACCCCGCAGCGCCGCTCGTCGGGGCTCGACCTCTATCGCTACTTCTCCTCCTCTGCCTACACGCCCGCTACTTTCCACACCGTATTTGCCACGGTTTTCGACACGCTCGCGTCGGAGGAGCGGGCGGCGCCCAACCCCCCCCCAGAGGGTTTGCTCCCCCCCTTTGGCACCCGCGGCTCGGGCCACGGCGTCACCCGCGCCTTTTACGCGGCGTGGTCCCACTTTGCGTCGGCCAAAACGTTTGCGCACGCGGACGCGTACAACCCCGCGACGGCGCCGAGCCGCGACATCCGCCGCGCGATGGAAAAGGAAAACCGGTCGCGCCGCTCCGACGCGCGGTCGGCCTTTAACGCGCTCGTGCGCTCCTTGGTCGCCTACGTGCGGCGGCGGGACGCGCGCGTTGGGGAGGCGGAGCGGGCGGCCGACGCGGCGGCGGCGGCGGTGGCTGCCGCGCGCGCGGCCGAGCGGGCCGATGCCGTTGCGCGGCGCAAGGCCGCGTCCAAGGCCGCGGCGGCGGCCATGGCGGCAGAGGAGATGGACGCGGGGCTCGCTGAGCTGGTCGAAGCGACCCGCCGCGAGGAGGCGGCCGAGGCGGCCGAGGCGGCGGGGGGGGGGGGGGGGGGCGCCGCCGCCGGGGGCGGCGGCGGCGGCGGCGGCGACCGGGAGTGGCTCTGTGAGGCGTGCGCCAAGCGCTTCCGGAGTGAGAGCCAGTGGCGCAACCACGAGCGCTCCAAAAAACACCGGGCGATGGTCGACAAGTGGAAGCGGCAGGCGTTGGCAGAGGAGCGCGCGTTTCAGCGGTTGAACTTGGGCGGCGACGGGGCGGGTGGCGGCGCGCAGGGTGCGTCAGAGGGGGACGACGGGTCGTCAGACGGTGGCAACGGCGGTACACGGACGGGCGGGTCGGGGGATGCAAGTGGCAATGACGACAGCGACGCGTCGTCGGTGCTCAGCGGCACCCGCAACGGGGGCGGCGACGGCGGCGCCAATGGGGCGGCGTCGGTCGCCGCCACAGACGACGGCGCGGCCGGCGACGACGGCGACGGCGGCGCCTCTGGGGGCGACAGCAGCGCCGCCGCGTCGGAGGAGGAGGTGCTCCGCTCCATGGCGCGCGGTCGCGCCAAGCGCGCGCGCAAGGCCGAAGCCAAGCGCCGCTCCGCGGCAGCGTCTGCCGCTTTCGGCGCACTACTGCAGCCAGCATCATCCACAGAGGAGGAGGGGGCGGCGGCCACGTCGGATGGGGCGACGGGGGACGCCTCTGGGGCAGCGCAGGAGCGCGGAACGGACGCTGCCAGCAGCCCCAGTGATGATGGCGGCGATGGCAGCGACGATGCCAACGACGACAACGGCGCGGACGACGATGACGCGGCGGCGGCAACGTCGGCAGGCGGCGGTGCGCCCGCGACGGCTGTGCCCGCCACGCCCGCCGGGCGGCCGCCGTCGCCGCCGCCACCCGCGCCGCGGCGGCCCAAAAAGGGCAAGCGCGGCAAGCAAAAACCGGCGCCGCCTCCGCCGGCCGCCCCGACCACCGCCGCCGCGGCCGCCGCCGCCGCCGCCGCGTGGACGTGCAACGTGTGCGGGGCCACCTTTGAGACGCGCAACCGCCTCTTCACGCACGTCAAGGAGCGGGGGCACGCGCTTGCTGCGGCGCCGCCGCCGCCGCCGGCCGTCGAGGGGGGCAAGGGCGGCCGCCGCCGCCGCCGGGGGAATCGATAGCCCCTCGCCGGTGGGGGGGGGGGGGGGGGGTGGGCGCCCATCTGTGGCCGTCTTGCTGGACGGCGACCGCTGCCCTGATGGAGCTTGGGGCGTACCCTCGGCCTTTTTTTTTTTTTTGTGTCACGTCGGGGGTGGGGCGATGGACGGAGGCGCGCAACGGTGGAGGCTGTTGTGTCGTCGCTCGCCGAGGGGTGCGCCGCGCGGGCGCCGCTCGGCGCGCGCGCCACCGCGGTGATGGGGTGCCGACGGCGCGCTTGCAAACGACCACAGGGCGAGTAGGATGAGGGCGCTCCAGCGGCGGCAGGCGCTGCGGCCAGGTGCGGGCGCAGAAGTGCATCACGCGGCGGACCGTTGCGAATGCTCGGCGTGATGCAGTGGTGTGTGCTCGGGTGGACTCCGAGACGTGCCTCCGCGCCGTCAAGCCGCCATGGTTTGTTTGCTGGCCCGTCCGGTGACGAAGTGGTTGCTCGGACTGCCGTCCTGGTTAATATGCCACCTTTGCGTCCCGTGCACATCTCATCCTCTCATGGCGCTGTTCCTCTGGGCTGACCTAGGCCGTACGCAGCCTTGACTGTGTCACGTTGCCTGGTGGCTGAGTGTTTTGATCGCTAGGGTGCATACCTGTCGTCGAGGGTGTTCGCCTTTATTTTTGGATGCTGCTAGTAGTAGCAGCGAGAGCTGTCCAGCCGTTCTCCTCAAATACACACAACTAACCGCACGAGAAGAGCAGGATACCAGTGTATAGATGATCGCCATCTTCGGGAGGGGTCCCGTGATGGCCCCAAACGCCAACCCCAACCTCTCGGGAGTCGACGAGGGTGCAGTCACTCCACGGTTGGTTACTCCTGGCTCGCCCGAACAGCCAGCCTGTGTACCAGAAGCGGCCGCATCGAGAAAAGCAGAAAAAAGCAACTGCAAGAAAATGGTCAGTCTTTGGCCGATACTGTTACGGGGGACGTTCCCCCGAGCGGGGGCGCGCCGGTCGACAGGCCCCCACTGTGCCCACAGGCGCCACAGACAGCTTGCGTCAGACAGCCAAGGAAAACGTTCTCGTCACTGCTCCCAAAAGAAGAGTTGATAGGGAGGTCGGAAACTCTAGTCCGTAGAGAAATCCTTATATCATCAGGGCAAGCTAGGAGTGGAGGGAGGGGGGCAGGGAAGATAGAGACGCACGGCAGTAGAAGCGCATCGCGGCTAGCGTACCTCATGCAACAGAGAAAAGCCGAGCGGCAAAAAGGATGAAGCAGTGGAGAAGTCTGGATGAAATGAGTTGTCCTCGCAGCCCAGTGCACGGCTGGCCCTGTGGAAAAGGCACCTTGATGCCAGCAGCGTGAGCACACGGGTGCCGTCGGGCGTCACGCCGGGTGCGCCAGGACGTGCGTCGCATTGGCGACGACGGCGTGCACTCGGATCCCCGTTTCGGATCAACGTCCGACGAAGAGCATTTTGATCCCAACAACGGTGAATCATAAGTGTGGTGAGCTGAGCTTTCGAATGGGTCAGTTGAGCTTTCGAAACGGTCAGTTGAGCTTTCGAAACGTGACGAAGAATACAGCCACCAAAGATGTGTGCAACCCCCAAAGGACAAGATCGTTTCAGCCTTCAACATCATGGCTCCCTCTGCAGAGGAGCTATGTGCAGCTCTGCTCAAGACAGAGCATGAGTCAAGAGGAAGGCACAAAACCGTCCCACACCCCATACAGTTCTCCACCAAGCCTCATTATAGACGTTTAACGACGAAAGCGGCACGCGGAGTAAGCTTCGACCACAATACGATGTTAAGGATGGGGAGCGCAGGGCGAGAGAGGGAATGAGGAACACAACCAAGCGGGCTGTATTTGCAAAAAAAAAAACGCGCACAGCCTTGGCAACAGAGCACCATGCAAGCCCGGGCGTATCATCGCAACGCATGAAAATGTACAAAGAAGTCACTGGAGGAAGCGTAACCCCAACCACCTCATGCCGCGCAATTCATGACGGTCGACGGTGGCGGTAGCGACATGACGCAGCATGTCGCACCCCCCCACAATGACGCTCTCATGCAGCGCTGCATGTCTTGCAACTCCTGGACCACTTGGGGCGGACAATAGCGCTCTGGCCCGTCTCCGAGCGCCACCAAACCCTTACCCCTTTCCACGGTCATCCATCAACGCGGCCAGCTCCGACACTGCGGGCGGCTGCGGCACCCGTTTCCGCTGCCGCAACCCCCGTAGCGTTGGTGACGCGGCGCGCTTGACCCCCCCCGCCGCTGCCGCTCTGTTCGTGGTCGACGCCGCCGCTCGGGCGGGCGCCCGAACCCGGGGTAAGGCGTCTGCAAGGGACGGTGTGAGGGCGTTAGCACCCAACGCAGCGAGCGCACGGGCGACTGCCCTGCCACCACCACCGCCGCCGCCGCCGCCGTCGCCCTCTTCCGCGCCACCGCTCCCACGGGCGGCAGCCGCGCGGGTGTGCCGACGCGGGAAGGGGAGTGCGTCCGACGGCTCAGCGGCAGGCGCGGCGGCGGCGGTGGAAACACTGCCCGCCGCCACCGCACGCGAGCCGACGGGGGCGGCGGCACCGGACGCCGCAGCCGCCGTGGTGGCCGTCGACAGGGATACGGCGGGCCGGCGGGCGGCCGCCTCCGCCGACAGAGCAGATGCCTCCCGCTCCGCCCTGGTCACGCGCCGCCGCTGCTCTGCCGCCCGACTCTCCTTTCTCCCTGCGGGGCGACGAGCCACGGCCGCTACGGCCTTTGGCGGTGGGGCAACAGTGGCAGCGGGGGCTACGTCCCCGCCCAGCTCTGCCGCCGCCACCGCACCCGCGTTCGCCGCCGCTGCGGCGGCTGCCGCCGTCGCCGCCGCCGCACGTGCCCGCCGCACGGCCGGCTGCGGAGGCGCCGGTGGCGACCGCCCTGCCGCCTCCTCTGCGGCGACGCCCGCCATAAACCAGCTGGGCGTTTCCCCAGGGGGCCACACCGCGAAGTGCCGCTTGTGGCGCACGTAGTAGAGCTTGTAGCTCGCAATGGCACGTGCGTCTGCCGCCGCTGCTGCCGCCGCCGCCACGGAGCCTTCCGCTGGCACTCCCGCTGCCAATGTGGCAGTCTGACTCGCCGTCTGGCTGTCACCAGGTTTCTCCTCCCCGCCCCCATCGTCCTGTAGGCAATCATCTGGCACACACGCCCGCATCGGGGTGCGCCCTCCCCGGGGGAGCCCCGGCGGCGGCATGGCGACAGCCCGCAGTACCGCCTCGCTCTTGTGTGTGCGCCCGTATACCGCCGTGTAGCGGCTGCAGAGGGCCATCCCCAGCTCGACGGCGTACGCATAGTTGGCGGTGCTCTCCGCGAGCCACATCATGACCGCGTGGCCGGCCGGTGCCGCCCGCGTGTCCCGGTAGGGGGCGGTGGACCCGTGGCGCCAGCGGGTGCAGGAGAGCATTTGTGCCGTTTCGACAATCATCTTGGCGAGGTGTTTGTTACAGTGGGCAGCGGCGGCGACCACGGGGTTGGCGGAGAGGTAGAAGAGGTTCATGGGTCGGCGAGAGAGGTTCGCCGAGCAAGAACGTGGGGAGGTGAGAGCGGGGTGGGGGAGCGCGCAGGTGCAGGGGGACTGGCAGAGTGGATGGTGAGCGGAAGGAGGAAGAGCGGAGCGGCAGCGACAGGGCGACAAAAACGCGAAAGGAGGCGGCAGCGACAGCTGATGACGTCCGGCGTGTGGCGACAGCCTGTGATTTCCGACACTGGGGGGCCACCCCACTATGATACTGTACCAGTGCGCTGGAGGCCCCACCCAGATCGCCCCGAAAGAGGGATCCGGCTGCAACCCAAGTGATCAGAGCATGACGAAGCCGCGCAACAGCGGCAACTGATGGGCAGGAGCGGGTCCTGAAACTGGTCCCCGATTTGCGGAAACGCTCCCAGGCCAGCAGTGGTCCCACACCCAGGCAGGTGTGTCGCGATGTTCAACCAAACTCAACGACACGAAGAACGAAAGCAACAGCGCATGCGAAACACAAAAAAAAACCAGCCAGGTTGCGGAGATAAAAACAAACGGGAGCCACCCAATGTCTATTCAATTGGCCCCTCCTCTTCTCAAGAACAACAAGGTCCTGCTGACATTCAAGTCCAGCACCGCCTCCTTCCCCCCTCAGGTAGAGGGCGCAGACGTTGCCCCCGATGGCGCACCCAGCTCCGCGTCCATCACGCTCATGTGCGGGAACTTCGCGCGCTCCTCCAGCTGCTTCTCCGCCCACAACACGCTGCGGAGGAGTCCCGGTAGGCGGGGCATCGTCTCCTGGTTCTGTGAGGCCAGGATGGCCGCGTTGAGCTCTGACGCCGTCTTTTGTCGCTGCGAAGGCGACAGCAGAGCGGCCATAGGGCACTTGTCCGCGTCCGCAGGTGTGTCAAACGCCAGGAGCGCGAGGGTGGCTTCCAGCTCGCCGAGGTGCGCGGGGTGGCTTGAGCCCGTCGGCGCCAATTGCGCGGTCGCAAACGACAGCGCGCTGGTGGCGTCGCCAGACCGGATGAGCTCGATGAGCTGCTGCTGTTGCAGATGGAAGAACAGGGCCGGGTTGCGGGTGAGGATGTCCGCGTCAAGGGCAACAGCGCGGGCCATGGCGCCTGCCACGTCGCCTTCCTGGATGGATTGGCGGGTGCACATGCGCTCCGTGATGGTTGACAGCTCGACACCGGGCTCGACGCCGGCTTCGGCCGACAGCGCCTCTGCCGCTTCTTTGTAGCCCTCAATAACCAGGTAGTCCATGACGAGCTTGTTCAGGGCGGCACGGTCAACGTCCACGTCTGCTAGCTTGGCCTCCCATTGGGACTTCGTGTAGGACGGGGGGGGCTTGGGGGTGGGCTTTGGGGCTGGCTGTGTAGTGTGCAGGACAGGAGGTGGGGGGCACACACAGAATGGCGAGGGCACAGGAGGGAGCATTAAGCAGAGAGCATGACCGGGGGCAAAGTACGTGCAAAGCAGACACACCGAATGAAAACAGCGACGGGCGCAGTGTCGTACGCGAAGCAGAGTAACAAGCGTCAGTACTGGCACCTTGAACGACTCCCATAAGCACGGGCGGCCTGCGCAACCACACCGCCACGGTCGTCCCAATTGAGCTCAGCACCGCTACAAAAAGGCAATGAGGGCGGCAGCGTCAGCAACAAAAGGCGGTCCTGGCGGGCACGAGACAGGCCAGGGCATCGCTTGCACACTTAACCCCCAGACGCTCAGCGCACGACCGACAGCTCATGATGTCAGCCAGGGCGCCTCACGAACGAACCCACACCACCACGACCCACACGCAACGGTCTGCACGAGGGATGGCATAAACGCACCATGGTGTCGCCGTGGTGCATTCGTATTCCAGCACCCCGGTGAGGACGAATCATCCTCACCACACCCTCGATGGTTGGGTCACCAGGCACAGCAGCCGAGCCGCGAAGGGGAAGAAGCGGAGTGCGAGGGCGGGGGGCAACAACAGCAACGAACGGCAGGTGCGTCAGCAGGCCGCATGGAGAGGAACAGGCGAGTGCGGTGAAAAACGAGGCTCGCAAGCACCACCCTTTTATTTGGTGTCATGCGCATCTTTCAAGTAGCCCCCCTACTCCCCTCATCGCAGCACCACACGACTGGACCGGTGACGAGTCTAACGCCACCAAAGAGCAAGAGCTTGGTCCCAGCGAGGCTCGGCGTGCTCGCGGCCTGCCGCGCGCACCGTGCGTAGTGAACCATGGGCATTGTGGTTCCGGCTTCACCTGGCACTGTGGCCTTTCCTACCAGGTGACAGTTGCGGTCTTCTTGGGCTGCTCGCTGTGTGTTCGAGAAGAAGGCAGTACGCCCCGGGCTTCGGTTGTGTTGCTGTGCTCCCGCCGTACCGCTTCCTGTTGGCCGTTGCTTGACGGCACCCTGTCATCGCGGGCACGCACTACGCTTTTTTCTTTGGCTGTTGCCTCCCCCACTCGCGTCCTTGCTACTCCACCATCCTCCCTTGACGCTTGTGCACTCGCCGCTGACCCGTTGGCGTCGGCGACGTCGTCGTGGCCAACCCCCTCGGCTGCCACGTGGCACATCCTTTGTGGCCCGCCATCGTCTCTGCCGTTGGGCTGACTCCCCCGTCTATCTCGCTGTCGTCGGACGTAGAGGAGCGCGCTTGGGCAGGTGGCGGTCAGCGCAGCGGTTGAGCGGTCGAACGCGACCGGCGCGGTCCGTACAGGTTGGCGGCGGCAGTGGGTGGCCACAGTAGCGACGGCGGCGGTGCGGCGATGCCGGGTAGCGCTGATGGCTCGCGGGGAGACACAGGGGGGGGTGGCAATGCCGCCAATGGCCGGCACTCTGCCTCGGGTAGCGCCAGAGGCACGCCGCCCTTGGTCACTTCCGTCATGTCGGCGTCTCGCAACCGTTCTCCTATTGAATGTGTCAAGGAGATGCTCGGTGGCACGCGCGTCCTCCGCCGGCGCCGCTTCCTCGGAGTTTCGAGTATGTGGCTGTGGCTGTCGCCCGGGATGGAAACGCTACACTGGAGTGCGGAACCCAATCCCATCGACGCTGAGGTCATCGTCTTGAATCACGTGAATCGGCTAAAGGCCACCGACAGGGAGGTCATGATCAAGAGCCTCGACGGTGTGCGGGCCAACTTCATCCTGTCCTCGGTTGACGCGGCGTACACTTGGTTGTTAGGGCTGGCGTGCTTGGTGCCCCTCGGCGCGTCTGTCGAGTCGCGGTACCGGGCGTTGCAGACGCGGAACCAGTACGACCCGCTCACGGACCAGTGGGATGGTACCCCGCTTGTCAAGTGCAAGCGGGTGCGCGACTATGTGCTGCTCGGCACCATCGGGCGGGGCTCCTTTGGCAAGGTCAAGATTGCGCTTTCCTCGACGGACCGCCAGTTTTACGCTGTCAAGGTGTTGGTCAAGCAGGCTCTCCGCAAGCAGCTGCGCGTCACCGCCTTTGAGCAAAAGGCCAGTGGGGAGCCGTCGCGTGCGGTCAATCTCGACGACGTCGTTGCAGGCGGTGGTGACGGCACCGTGCGACAGGGGGGCCTTTCGTTACTGGCTGATGGGAGCAATGGAGCGGTGGGCGACAGCGGCGTCGGCGGCGGCGGAAGCGGCAGCAGGTCGGGGAGAGGCAGCGCGTCGAGCAAGACGGACGAGCTGATCACCGACCTTATCCCTGAGATTGCCATCATGCGTACGCTCCACCACCGCAATGTGGTGGAGTTCAAGGCCGTCTTTAACGACGAGAGCAGCGACCGGGTGTACATTGTGGTTGAGTATGTGTCCAGGGGGTCGATTATGTCCTCGGCGCGTCTACAGGGAACACCCCCGTTGACCGAGACGCGCTGCCGAGAGGTGTGTCGAGACGTGCTCGCCGGCCTTGCCTACCTGCACGGCCAAGGTGTTGTGCACCGGGACATCAAGCCCGACAACCTGCTCCACTGCGCGGACGGGACCGTCAAGATCTCTGATTTCGGCGCCGCCCACTTGGTCAGGCCCCCCGTGGGCCAGCCACAATCTACTCCCCCTGTCAGCATGGACGCGGGCGCGGACGGGTCGGGGGGGGCCGGGGCTCCACCCGCGGGGTCGTCTGCGAATGGCCAGCCGGCCGGTCCAGTTGGCGGCAGCGGCAGCTTTCGTGACCCCACCATCGTTGCCGAATCGTCGGCACACTCTTCTCTGTCGCCGTGTGCGGCGACCACGCCCAGTGGCCACCGCGTGACGCCATTGCGGGAGATGGTCGGCACGCCCGCCTTCACAGCGCCAGAGTTGTGTCTTTTCCGACGCCCCCCCGCTCGGGAGGCGGTGGCGGCCGACCCGTTTGCGGTGGACATGTGGAGCGTGGGCGCGACGCTCTTCTATATGGTGTTTGGGCAAGCGCCCTTTCTGGCCTCTTCCGTGTATGACATGTACGAGGCGGTGTGCACGCAGGAGCTGCAGCTGCCGTCTTCCCCTACCGTGTCACCGTGCATGGAGCACCTGCTGAGGCGCCTACTGGAAAAGGACCCGTCCACGCGGCTGACCCTACCAGAGGCGCTCCAGTCGCCATGGTTAGTGGAAGACACGGCGGCGCCGGAGCCCACTCCACCACTGCCCATTCTTGCTCGCGTGTTTGGGCGGGGGGACAACGCCAGGTGAGTGTTTAGCATCAAGGCACGGTGCATGGTGCATGACATGTCCTTATCTTTTTGTCTCGTCGGGGTGGAATGAAGCTGAGTGATCGGCTTGTGTGGGCATAGTTTGTGCTTGGCTCCGCTTTGGCGACAACGCCTGCGTCAATGACAAGTTGGCAACTCTGACTGTGTCCCCGGTCTTTCCCTGAGCCCTTGCCGTGACGCCCTTTGCGTGGCGGTCGTGGACGTCCGGAACCGCCCACCGTCGGCGGTGCCGTGCAACGTGACCGCCGAGCTGCTCGACGAGTCGGGGGCGGCACGGAGCTGCACCTTCACCCCAGGCTGGACCGGGTGGCGCGCTCCGACTGACAACGTGTCTGGTCGATGCATGTTCGCCTGGCGGTGGGGGTGTTCGCGTGGGCCGCCGGGTTTGGAGCCGCTGCCGCCGTTGCCTCCGTTGCCTCGGTGTGTAGGGTGGGTTCCCACGTCGCGGCACGCCGTGGCCGGGTTTGGCTGACCGGCGTACCCCCCACGCCGCCGCCGTCGGCGGTCTGTACGGGGCGCACACGGCCCAAACAGAGCCAGCGATGGGTGGTGTGGCCGAGGGGGGGGCGAAGGACGCTCCTCTCGGTCCGGGCGTTGACGCAACGGCGCACGGAGGCGGGCGAAGGGAGGGGCGCAACGGTGGTGGCGGTGGGCGCGGCGAGCGCCCCTCAAGGCGCGCCCGGCATCTGAGGTCGTGCCCGCAACCTCCGGGGGACCCGCGGCCGGTCGGCGCAGCTGGGCGGGGCCGCGTGTCGGCCTCGGGGTGTGCGGTAGCGCGGCAACGGCGGTGACTCTGGGGTGGACGGGGCGGGGGTGTGTCCCGACCCCCGCCACTGCCACTGCAATGGTGGCCGCCACAACCACCGAGGCGACTGTGGGGCAGGTGCCGTCTGGCCCCACCCGGTGCGCCGACCACGTCCGTCCACGGGTGGCTCGCGTGGCGCGGAGGGCGCCGCTGCCGCCACGATGGCGGCACTTTTGGGGGTGACTGCGCGGCGGTGGTACCGTCGCCGCAGTGGGGGCTGGGGGAACGGCTCCCCTTGCCTGCCCGCCTCCCCCTACTCTTGCAGCGCCCCTGTGGTGGTGGGCGACGCTGGGGGTGGGGGGATAGGGAGGCATGCCAGCGGTGGGCTGCAGTCGGGGCGGGACGGGCACGCCCTGGGGGGGGGCGGTGGACGGGGCCGCGTGCCGGCGCTGGGCGGGGTCCCTCGCGGGGCCTGCGGCGTGTGGGAAACGCGTGGACGCGACGCCAGCCGCCGCGGGGGGGTGGCAGCGCGCGGCTGCTTGACCACCGTCGCCGCCTCGCAGTCGGCATCGGTCGGCCGCCGCCGCGTCGACGGCCGGTGCGCCACTCGGTGGCGGCGCCGCCCGGCGGCGGTCATCGTTGGCGTCGCCGCCGTCGGCGGCCTGCGCCGCAGCCGGCCGCCGGGGGTGGGGATGCTTCCCGGCGCCGCCCGCCGACGCTGGCGACCTGCCCCAGGGCGGTTTTCTCACCGCCCCACGCCTCTTCGGCGCAGGCGACAGTGCGACGGCACTTTATGGGGTGCTTGGACCGCAGGCGCGGTGGCAGTGAAGCGAGGTACTGCGTCTGGTGCCGGCCCCCACTTGCAGCAACAGAAAACAGCATCCAGCCGAGGCTCTTGGATGTACAGTACTAATACTAAACTTGAGTCAGAATGTCCAAAACCGCCATCACTCGTCTGGAGACATTCAAAGATTGTCGCTGCTCTTTCAAATGTGAGATCAAGTGCTACGGAAGTGAGTAATTGTCATGTGTCGCACTCCACCAGCCGCCGCGCGAACCGCCCCATGGGCATCGCCGCCCTCCGCGCGGGTGCGACGCCCCTCCTCAATGCCCTCAACGAGCGCGGCGAGACGCCCATCGGGCCCGTCGTTGGGTGGATGGAGCGCGCCATTGCCGACGCGCGGCTGCCGTTGCCGCCAGCCACCGCGTCCGCGTCGACCGCACGGCGGGCGACCGCGGTCGCCCGCCGTGCCCGACCGGGCGGCGGTCGCCGAGCGGATGGCGGGGCGGGGGGAGGATGCGCGGGCGTCGGTGCGCGCGCTGGCCCTCGCAGCCGCGCGGGTCGTCGGCCTGAGCCGAACCGGCGCGCACCTCGTCGCGCGCGTCGTGGGGAGGTCGGTCGGGCTCGGCGTGCGGCGGGGCGTGCGCTTCCGCCAGGGGCGCCGAATCCGTCGGCGCATCGAGGGGCGCGCCGCGGCGGAGCCGGCCGCGGTAGGCGCCCTCGCCGCCCGCCAGGGACGCGCCGCCGCCGAGCCGCCGCGCGTGTGTGCGGGGAGGGGTTGATCCCATGGGTGCACCGTCCCGCTGCTTCCCGAGAACCACCTGCGCGTCGCAACCGGGCGTCTTTGGCGCGGGCGCAGGCCACCGTGTGACCCCAGAGCAAACGAGCTCAACCACGAATGACCACCAACTACTGGGCCCTGGCTCGGCCGCGGCGGATTGCGCGCACCAACAATCGATACGGTGGGGGCCTGAGACCAGCGACAGCAGAAGAGATTCTGACGCAATCGAAGGAAAAAACTGAGCTATGGCACGCTCCAACGCCAGTGGCAGAAGAGAGGACTCATCCCCCCTCCTCATGGGCGCTCCCAATATCAACGAGTAGCGGCACGCGACAGCGAGCCGTGTTCCCCCCACCACGGGGGCCCGCCCCCTAAAAGAGGCCGACCACCTGCCCCCACTTGTCGAGGTCCGCCGACGCTGCCTCCCGCGCGGCCGTCGCCTTGGCCTGGTCCTTCTGCCGCGCCGCCCAGTCGAGCCGGTTGGCGCTCGCCTTGAACTGGTCATACGCCTTGTTGGCGGCCTTGGAAGACGACGACGCGTCGCTGAGCCGCTTGGCTGCCGCCCCGAGGTCGTTGGCCCGCAGCCGCAGCGCGGAGCGGACGTCCTCCCACGACTTGCCCGCAATGGCGGCGACGGCCGTTTCGGATAGGTCCTGGCGGGAGGCCTGGTAGATGGCACGGTACTTGCCAACCTCCTCGTCATTCAGGTCCTGCACGGGCGGGGGGGAACCAGCCAACAACAGCGATGGAGGAAGACCGAGAGCCCGATCGAGGCAAGCCCACACGCACCAGCACACGCAGTTAGTGGCACAGCCCGGGTGGCGAAGTGGCCGTGACCCCTCAAGACCTCACTGGCAGCATGCCCCCGGGCGGTCACGACTCGAGCGCAAAAGCGCAAGCCCCCACGCACCTTGTACAAGACCGAGCCGGTGGACTTGTCGGCGTAGCTGTACGGCGACGACGCGCCACCATAGCCAAAGAAGCTCTGAGACGCTGCCGGCCCTGCGGACGCCGACGATGCGCCGCCGACGCCAACGACGGCGGCGGCAAGTGCGGCGAGCGCCGCACGGCGGGTGACCGCCTCAGGCGGGGGGGCGCCCATGCACACGGCGGGGGCACGGGCTACCCGGCCAGTGGCGGGGAGCGCCGGGGCAACAAAGGCAGAGGAGCTGCGGGGCGGGCACCGGCGGGGGCGCAGGTGCGGGGGCCACCGGCGGCCAGCGACACGGAGCGAAAGCGACCACCAGCGCAACCAAAAGCGTCAGCAATCACCCAGGGGGAGAGGGGTACCCACACGGAGCGGAAACACGACCAGGCGGAGCGCCACGTCCCAATCGAGGCACCCACAACGTACCGGGCCATGGCGATGGGGAGGGAGTGCGGCGGATACAGCTCACTACGGCGGGGTGCGGTGGGTGTGGGAGCGTCGATGCGGGCGTGTCGGACCACGGGCGGTGCGAGTGGTGGCGTCGGCGGGGGCACCACCTGCGGGCAGACGGGCGCGGCTGAAGAAAAAATCCGGCACGGCAGGTCCCAACGGCCCCAACGGGCACACTGGCCACAGGCGGGCGGTCCGACGCACGCCCCTCGCCGCCCCCAACGCCCCCACCAGCGCCTCGGCTCCGCGACGGCTGTGGCTGGCGCGCCCCAGAGGGAGGGGCGCGCCCGCCGCCCAAGCAGCAGGCGCGACCTGAGCGGCGAGGTGCGCGGCCCCGCGGGGCAATCTGCGTCGAATCTGCGAGGTGCGTCCTCTCAGCCTCGCGACTCGGTAACTCCCGACACGCCCTCGCGAGCGCCCCCCCGCCCGCCGGTGTGTGTCTGGCGGCGCACCGCGACGGTCCACGCAGCGCTTGTGGCCCCCCCCGCCGCGCGTCGGCCACCCCCACCGCCGAGCGGCGCGGGGGATCTGGGGCACCGCCGGCGGTGGTCACGCCGCGCGTGCCGGCCACGTCGACCGCTGCCCGTGCGGCACCGGGGCCTGTGCGGCACGGCGGGGGGCCGACCCGCCCCGCGGCTGTGTACGCTGGCGGCGCCCGCCACTGAAGGGACACACGCGCCCCCCCGGTGCCGTTGAACAGCGCGTCGTCTGTTTGGTGGGCGACGGACCCACCCTGTGGCACCCTGCCCGTACACCAAAACGGCGCCGTCACGCGAGACGGCGGGTCCCGGCGGCGGCGCGTCCGCTCGCCCGCGGAGCGGCGCCAACGGCGCGGCCCCCGGTTTCCGGCGCGGCCCCCGGTTTTCGGCGCGGCCCCCGGTTTCCGGCGGCCACGCCGCAGCGGCCACGGGCGCGGCGGTGCCATACAACCGTTGGCGGTGGCCGACGGGGTGCTTCTCGACGCGCGCGGGGGGGAGGTTCGGCCCTTGTGAGGACCCATCTCCAGGCGGGGATCCTCGGCGGGCAGCCAGACATCAGTTCCAGGCCAGCCACGTGGTCGACGTCACCGCCCGCGCGCCGCCACACCGCAGCGCCGGCCGTCCGTGCGGGACCGCAGGGGCGCCCCTCAGCGCCTCGACAGCCCCGCGGGCGTCCCGCCGGGCCGTTGTAAGCCCCTGCGCCCGTGCACGGCAGCTGGCAGAAAAAGGCGGCAGACTGTTGGGTGCGCCTATGCCAACCACAAGAAGAGGATAGAAAGGGAAAGAATGCTCAGGAACCAGCAGGCACCCCCATCAGGTGCCACAAAAAAACATATACACGTGGGCGCCACCACGCCAATGCCGACCACCCCCCCGCCCTCCCCCCCCTCCATTTACCGCCGCCTAGTCCACCTACGCCCGCTGCCGCGAGCGCGCCGCCTCAACCCGGTCGATCAACACCAGCGCCGCGTCAACGCCGTGCACGCGCACGTACTCCCCAACGACCGCCCGCCACCAGTTGACCCGCCCCGCCGCCGGCGTGTCCCGCACCCCCGCCGCCGCCGCACGGGCAGCGACGCGGGAGCGGGCAACCTCCGCCTCGTACAGGGCGGTGAGGTCGCCGGTCGACGTTGGCCCGCCGGCCCCCCCCCCCCCGACACGGCAACGACGACCGCGCCGCGCGCGTGCGCGGGCGACGCAACGCCGGCGAGGCCGCTCACCCGCCGCGCCGCCCACAGCTTGCACGTGCGGTCGCCGACTTGGGCGCACAGCTCCCGCCAGCGGCGGTCGGCCCCCGCTACCGACGTGGCGGCGGCCGCAACGGCGGCGGCAGTGGCGGGCGGGAGCCGCGCGGCGGCGGTGAGGGCGGCCACGTCCATGACGTCGGCGGCCGTCGGTGCAGCGGGGGGGGGGTGGGGAGGGGTGGGCGTGGGGGCGGCCGACGGCGTCGGGCGGGCGGGGGGGGGCGACGCCCCAGAAAGAGGGGACGTCGACGGGGACGCGCCGAGCGGAGACGGCGCCGAGAGGAAGGGCGGGGAGCCCGCCGTCGACGCTGCCGACGTGGACGACGAGGCGCGTGACGGCACCGACGAGACGGCAGACGTGGCGGGCGACGTGCCCGCCGCACCGCCGCCCGCGCGCAGCAGGCGGCCGCTGTCCAACGACAGCGGCGCGTGGCTGGCAACGGCGGCCGCCGCCGCCGCCGAAGC
>ENA-ORXT01002397-ORXT01002397.1-marine-metagenome-genome-assembly--contig:-NODE-2397-length-22614-cov-15.805298_pt1 | contig 22614 bp, 15 predicted proteins | sample MGYA00237868_ERZ511482 | MGnify/ENA metagenome assembly ERZ511482
CTCCGTCAAACACATCCTGTGGATTCGCTTAGGCCCTCCCATGCTGTCCGATAGGGGTTCCCCATCCGTACGCGCTGCAAATAACCGTGATGCCGGGCCGTTCGATCTCCAATTCACACAACCGCGAGCACACCAGCTGAAACAGCACGAACGGCCTGTCCTGCTCCAGTTCCTGACCCGCCAACCAGACCGCGGCATGACGCAAGTCCTCGCCCTTCGCCAATCAGAATCCGAGATGCTTTCGCAACTGGGCAGCATGTGCAGTTCTTCTGAGCCCGCCGCCCATAACGCTTCAACCCAGACGCTTGGACATCGATCTGACGGGCCACGAAACGAACCGCGACCGCCGGCGCCGACATCACATTGTCAGCACAAAAGCCAAGCATCCGGAGGCCGCACAGCTGCATTGCCCTGTGCGTTCTTGCTAGGTGTAGGTTGCTGGTGCTTTTGTGGGTGGGGCGGCGTGATCTGGGTCTGATCTCGCTGGCTGGGGTTGGTTTCTCTTGGGTGGATCCAAGATCCAGCTGGTGATGATCAGCGCGGCCATGACACAACCCGCCATGACCCATGCCGGGCCGGCGCCGTAGGCCCCGAACACGACTGGCGCAGTGAACGCGCCAACAGCTGACGCTGCTGAACCAGCTGCTTCGGCCAGGCCTTGGGCAGCAGCACCATCGGCATCGCTCGTGACCTGAGCAACGTTGGCCTGGGTCGCCGGGCTCAACATTGCTTCGGTGAGGCCGTGCAACGCAGCTAGCAAAAAGATCACCCACAGAATCGGCACGTAGCCGTAGGTCATCATCAACGGTGCCGACAGCAGCGCAGGGATCACGGCCATCCATCGGGCACCGAAGCGGTCGGTAAGACGACCCGCAGGCTTCGCAACGATGAGCATTGGAAGTGCGAACCCGGTGAGCGAAAAGGCGATGACCCGGGTCGACGCGCCGAGGTCATCCAGGTGGGTTGCCCACAACGGTTCGAACACGCCAATCGAGTAACGAAACGAGACGACAACCAGCATTGCTGCGATGACGCGTCGGTCGCTGACGAGTCGACGCAGTACCTTGCGGTCAGCCGAAGCGATCTCTGACCCACGCTCGGCCTCGGGAATCTGAACCTGGACGACGGCAAAGGTCGACAGCAATACGAGGCAGCCAAAAACGAAGAATGGCAGCCGAACATCGGCAGCATCTGACAACACTGATGCAACTGGTGGTCCGAACACGAACCCCGCGAGATACGCGCCGTAGAACGTGCCCAGGCGCTCGCCCTGGTGCTCGCCCGCAGTCAGAACGATGGCTCGACGCGCTGGCGGGATCAGTACACCGAGCCCTGCGCCGAGGAGCGAACGGGCGGCGACGAACTGCCACATCTCGGTCGCTGCTCCGAACCAAACGAGTCCGATACCGGCGGCCACTACACCAGAGCGCAATAGCAGGGTGCCGTACCCGCGATCGGCGTAGCGGGCGAGCCAGAGCTGAGCGATGAGCGCAGCAATGAAGGCCGATCCCGAGATCCATCCGAGGTCAGACGACGACAGGTCGTAGCGTTTCTCGAGCTCGGCGAGCAGCGAGAAAACACTGCTGACGCCCGCCATGGTCACGGCGGCGGTGAGGTACAACCATTTGAGCCCACGCATTCCAGTGAATCTAAGGCTCCGAGTGCGGTGGTGCCTAACGCATCGGTCTTGGGTGCAACACCGGGTGTGACTCCGCCGGTTGGGAAGCGGCTCGAACTTGGGCGCGAGTCATCACTAGCATCGGGGCCTATGCGCATAGGTCTCAACGCAACAGCATTAGTCGCCAAGGCTTCGGTCGAAGCGTTCGTCGAGCATGCCCAAACGGCCGAGTCCGACGGGTTCGACAGCTATTGGGTCGCCGAACATCCGTCGGGCGGCCTTGACGCGCTGACCGTGTTGACGGTGGTTGGTCAAACGGTCGCGTCGATGGAGTTAGGTACGGCGGTCATTCCGACCTATCCACGTCATCCAATGGTGCTGGCCGGTCAGGCCCTCACCACGCAATCCGCAATCGACGGCACGTTGACGCTCGGCATTGGGCTCTCGCATCAACCAATGATGAACGAACTCGGCCTGTTCGATGACAAACCAATCCGGCATCTGCGCGATTATTTGTCGGTGCTGATGCCGCTCATCGAAGAGGGGTCGGCTGACTACCAAGGTGAGTCGCTGTCGTGCAAGGCCACGGTGTTCCGCCCGGCAACGAACCCGCCACGGGTGTTGGTCGCAGCACTAGGCCCACAGACACTTCGATTGGCTGGCGGCCGGACTTCTGGGACAAGTTTGGCGTGGGTGGGGCCCCGCACGATCCGCGATCATATTGTTCCCACCATCGGCGAAGCGGCCGAGTCAGCGGGTCGCGACACGCCTCGGGTGCTTGCCACCCTGCCGATCTGTGTGACAGACGAACCGGAGGCGATTCGCACTCGCATTACCGCCACCGCGGCCATGTATGCGCAGTTACCGTCGTACCAGGCAATGTTCGAACGCGAAGGCGTGACCGAGCCAGGAGAGCTTGGCCTGGTCGGCTCCGAAGCCCAGGTCGAAGAGCAGCTCGCAGTGCTGGCCCAGGCAGGTGTCACCGACTATGCAGCTTCTGAGTTCACGCCGTCGCCCGGCGAGCGAGATCGCACCCGCGCACTGCTGAAACGATTGGCTGCTGCCGGCCCTGCGTGAGCGAGAATTGGTGCCAAGCGGGTAGCGGCATCGTTGCCAGGTACGCAATGACACGGCGGCCATCGGACGACGCGGTGATGCAAGAGCCGTGGTAGAGCAACGACGAGATGCGCTCGATCTTCGAGTCGGTCAAGACCTGGGGCCGGCGGGGAACCGACGACGAGTTCGATTCTCTCAACCTACTGACCTTCGAGCGGCGAGCTGTAGCGGTGGCCGAGGCGTGCGCCCCTAACGACAAGTATCCGTCCCTGTTCCCGTCGCCGCACTGCGCATCGAAGCAGGCACCGGCTCGCCGGTGAACCAATCGCGCTGCAGCTGTAGCATTCACGTTCACCTCCTAGGACGCGAGGGCTGCGGCCAAACCTTCGAGGTCGTCGACCGTCACGGTGAGCGCTGAGTGGTTTTTGAATCCAATGACCTTGTCCACCGGCTCCACGAAATGCACGCAAACACCGCCATGGGCCGATGTGCCAAAAGTCAGTCCATCGTCGGCGAACGAGGCTCGCACGCCAATCGCCTTCCACCATAGGTAGTCACGAGTGATATGGCCTTCGCTGACGTTGGCTCGTGCCGTTTCGACTCTCCAATGGCCGAAGGTGGCAGTAAAGGTGTCATCGTCGACAGTCACGCCGTCAAGTCCCTCTCGAACTCCGAGCGGCCACCAAATGGCCTTGAACGTTCGGTCGAATCGGTAAGGAAAGAACACCCTGTAACGGTACTGCTCTTGGCCGCCTCTCAACGCTTCGGCCATGCACTTCTGACCAGGACGTCGGGTACTCCTCGAGGCTGGTCAGGTCACCACTTAGTCTCTTCGTTGGGGGCGAAATCGTCCCACGACGCTGGTGTCGCGGGATCGACCGGTTCGGTCTCGGTCTGTTCGTCGGACGTGATGGGTTCGTCGGTTGCCTGTCGGTTGGCGTCGGGATCGGCATCAGCGGCCCCTGAAGCATCGACGGCTTCTGATGAGTCTTCGTCGTGATGGCTGGCTCGATTTGGCTGGGTGACGAGCGCTGCAAGCACGGTGGTGATCGGTACTGCCGCAACCAGTCCGATGGACCCGCACAATGTGCGCACGATCTCTACTGCGATCAGCTCGGCATTAGCGATCTTGTCCAGCCCCTGATCCGACACGGCGAAAAGCAGCAGCAGCGGCGTGCTGGCACCGGCGTAGGCGAGCAGCAACGTGTTGACCGTCGATGCAATGTGATCGCGCCCAACCCTGATGCCGGACACGGTGAGTTCGGCTGCGCTCAGCTTGGGCGAACGATGGTGCAACTCGGCCACAGTTGCAACCTGAGTCACGGTGACATCGTCGAGCGCGCCGAGGGTGCCCAGAATTGCGCCTCCGAGCAACAGATTGGTCAGATCGAGATCGGTCGCAATAAATGGCAGCAGTAGCGCTTCTTCGCTCGCGAGTCCGGTGAAGCCGGCGATCGAGAAGAACAATGCGGCGAGTGCCAAGGTCAGGCCCAACGACATGATCGTGCCAGCAAGCGCAACCGTGGTGGTGGGGTTCACTCCGTGGGTCATGTAGAGGCTGACGAAGGCGATCGCCACCGCTGCAACCACACACACAAGCAGCGGGTCGTTTCCATCGAGCACCGATGGCGCAATGAACGCGACAAGCACGAGTAGCGTGCTGGCCATGCCGACTAGCGCGGCGAATCCGCGCAGCCGACCAAGGGCGATCACCACGATTGCGAACAGGATTGCGAGCCATATCAGCGGCGACCGGCGGTCGAGGTCGGCATAGAACCAGGTATCGGTCGACGATTCGTAGCCTGCAATGACAGATGTGCCGATGGAAACGTTGGGGTTGATCGAGTCGAACTCAAGATTGACTTCTTGGAAGTCAAACGGTTCGCCCGCGAAGGGGCCCTCGTCGACTTCGAAGGCAACGAATCGGCATTGTTGCGGGCGTTCAGCGGTGGAATAGGAACAGCGGCCTTCGTTGATTTCGGTGACCGTCGCCGCATAGCGGTCTGAGCCAAGGCCGAATTGTTCGCCCTTTTCGATGGCAGCTTGGCGCCCGGCTTCGCTAGGCCACAGCAGGACCAAGGCAATGATTGTCGCGACGGCTGCAACCACGACCAGCACGAACACGGCGCGTAGCAGCGGGTTGGTTCTGAACGTCGACCAGGCAATGGCGTCGTGGCTGTGGGCATGGGAGTGCCCGTGGTGCAACTCGGGTTGGCCCTCCTGGCGATCGTTCACCGCCCAAGACTAAGTAACCCGGAGCCCCAGGTCGTGTCATGTCGATCCAGTGTCTTTGTTTGAGTGCCTATCGGTGGCAGGTCAATGGGCTGTCGGCGTGCGGTTTGGCGGCGAGATTGGCTGGGTCAACACCATTCGGTGTCAGAGCTGCGACGTGCGCCGGTCAGTCGATTGACCATCGAGTCATGGCTGATCGCATCCACTGATACGGGCGCGGCGCAACGGCGGACGCGCGTGTGCGCCCGGGTCGTGGTCTGAGCGGCGAAGTCGAGTGCGACCGAATCGCCTTCGATTGCGATGGTGTGGAGCCTCTACTGGAAAGTGTGTGGGTGCGACCTCATGAAACACGCCCAGTAACTCAGTTCGAGCGGCAGTCCATAATCAGCTTGACCGAGGCGGCCATAGCAAGAAGAGACGCAACCAACACGAGCCAGAGGCCAATGCCGACCGACACGCCGCCGTCGAGACCAAGACCGTCGAACGTCGAGGTGATGTCAGTGATATCGATCACGGCGATCAACGCTGATAACGATGCAGCCACAAGCGCTCCAATCGCAAAGCCAGTCGTGCGGCTCTTGGAGAAGAACGCCAAGGCCGCGGTTGCGATGGCCAGGATCAGGGTGATGGTGCCGTCGCCGTCGAGGCCACCAACGTTTTCAGACAAGAAGCCCAGGTCAATACTGGCCCATGGCAAGACACTGCCGATGATGATGAGCACCGACGCAACCAGAACCCCGATCACCGTGGGGCTCAACTTCGAGCCCGGTGCAGAAACAGCTGGCGCCATAACACCGTCAGCCATAGCGCCTCCAGCGAGCGTGTTCGGCGGTGGCATTGCGCCCGGAGGTGCCACCGCAGCTCCTGACGGCTGGGACGGCGGTGGAACAACGACCGTGTTTGTCGACTCGGATCGGTAGTCAGGATGCGAACTGGGCGGGTACTTCTTGCCGTCGGCAGCTTCCCACCATCCGTAGCTGCTGGAGTTGTTCGGATCGTATTGGGGATGTTGCTCTGGTGGGTACCAGTTGCCGTCGCCCGCCTCCCACCATCCGTAGCCGTGCTCACCCATGGTCCACTTCCTCTCGGACGTCCGCCGTCCATTTGCCGTTGGCCTCCACGGTAGTCGCCGTCGATCACTCGATGCCTAATTCGCCGCCTGGACTGGCGACGTGATCGCGGCACGGCGTCCGAGGCGACACATTGGTGCATCCCTGTTGCTGATACACCGTGTCCACTAGCCTGGCAGCGCCACTCCTGTCTGGGACGGCTTTCTAAGGAGCGCCCCTTGAGAGGGACAATCAAAAGTGTCGGCCTCCGACACCTACCTCGTTCTGCACGCACGTTCGCACCTATCACCATCATCATGCTGCTCATGAGCACCATCATGTTTGCCTCGGCGCCCCCTGCTTCAGCAGTGCCTACGCCAACTCGCTCACAAGCTAACAACAACGCGCCCATGGGCTTTTTCGCCAGCGATGGCGATGCGCCCAACCCGGCGTCGTTCTGTGAAAGCCCTGACTACTTCGACGAATGGAACGTCAATCCGGCGGCGACGAGTCAAGACGGACCGTGGACGATCGACACCGGGGCTGGACAGTTTGGCGGTGGTGTCACCGCGACGCTGACCGAGAACAGCGAACCAGTGTTGCAGGGTCAGGCAAAGTGGGGTATCCGATTTGGCGGCGGGGCCCAAGGAACCGTCACCCTGTCTGAACCAATCTTCTACTCGCAGTGGATCGCCAGCGACATGGACATCAACGGCGAAGGGTTCGAAGCCACCGCGACCTACAACGGGCTGGCGGCTCCAGTGACTGCCACTGCCGCATTCGGCGCCAACACCGGTCACACCGTCACCACAACCCAGCCAAACATGGCAACGATCGTCAAGAACACCAACGGCGGCACCCAGCCATGGACCTTGACCGGACGTTCACAAGTCGACTTCCTGGGACCAGTCGACGAAGTGTTTTGGAACAAGACCGGAGCCTCTGGCTGGATCGCGGGCTTCATGCCAGCCATGGGCTGCGCCGCGTTCGGCTCGGCAAAAGAAGTGAGCTCGCCCGCAGTATGGAATGCGACCACGCAGACATTCAGCACGCAGTACACGATTCAGGTTCGCAGCAACATGCCCAACGGCGCGACCATCAACGCCGTGCTAGCAAACGCAGCGGCAACGCTGCCGGCATTCGATCTTCCGCCTGGACTGCCGGAGATTCCGATCATGGGACTCGAAGTCACCGACTCGTTGGTAATTGCCGGTTCAACGATCCAAAGCGTGTCGACCTCGTCGACCACCGCCATTGCAACCAATCTTAATCCGGCCTACAACGGCGACGGAAACACCGATCTGATTCTGCCGTATAACTTGGCGCCCGAGACCACCGAGGTCATCATCATCGACGTCGAGTACGCGCCCGACTTCAGTGACCCAGTCTGGGCTGACCGATGCCATCAGTGGACGAACCAATCAACTGCCACCGGTATCGCCGCAACCGCGATCGTCAACGACATCAGCGACAACGGGAACGATCCCCGTGCAGCCGAGACCGGAGGCGATGCCAGCACCGAAACGCCTACGCCCAACGAGGTTTGCGTCGAACCCGAGATCGACATAACCAAGACGCTCAACGGCACGCCTGTCCTCAACAGTGACGGCACCATCGACGTTACCTATGATCTGCTCGTTGATAACATCGGCGACGTCGACCTAACAAACGTGTCAGTCACCGACGACCTCGGCGCAACCTTCGGCGCCGGTTCATCGTTCAGCAACATCGTGACGAGCGCAACGGGGCCGTGTGCCGGCGAGACGAACCCCAACTTCAACGGCACCGGAAACCCAGAGCTCCTCAACGGCGGCGTGACGATTCCCGCAGCCGGAGCGAACAGTTGCACAATTTCAGTTTCGTTCCGCGTTGACCCAGGCGATCCGGTCGTGCTGAGTCCTGGCACGACGTATCCGAACACGGCCGACACCACATCGATGGTTGGAACGTTGCCAGCAGTCGCAGCGACCGATGACGAAACGTTCACTCAACTCTTGCCCGCCGAGCCGTCATGGGAACTTCAGAAGGCGACCGTTTCTGAGCCCGCGGAACCCGGCGACACACTTGACTACACCTTCACGCTTACAAACACCGGTAACACCACGGTCTCCGACATTATTATCGTCGACGACAAATGTGCCGCCGCGCCCGCGCTGACAAGCGAGACCCTCACCGCAGACACCGTCCTCGAACTGACCGAGACCCAGGTCTGGGAGTGCACATCGGTGCCAGTAACCGCCGAAGAAGTCGATGCTGGCAGTGTGGATAACAACGCCGAGGCAACAGGAACGCCTGAGCAGGGCACCATCGATCCGGCGCCGAGCGCGATCTCAACGCCAATTTTGCCAGACCCGGACATCACGGTCGTCAAGGCGAACTTGACCATGCCGACCGCTGCGGGCGACACGATCGATTACTCGTTCAGCGTCGAGAACACCGGCAATGTGTCGATCAGCGACATCGTCGTTACCGACGCCAAGTGCGCCGCGGCGCCAACGTTGTCCAGCGAGTCAGTCACCGCGAACACCGTTCTTGAGTTCGAAGAAGTCCAGGTATGGGAGTGCACGTCGATACCGGTCACCCAGGCCGAAGCCGACGCAGGAGTTGTCAACAACTCGGTCGAAGTCACCGGAGCTCCGGCTGGTGGCGTGCTCGACCCTGCGGCCGATACCCACGTGACACCTATTGTTGCCAATCCAGCATGGTCGCTCGTCAAGGGCGCAACGACGATCCCTGGCGCGGCTGGCGACACCGTCGAGTATTCGTTCACGCTCGTGAACACCGGAAATGTGACCATCAGCGACGTGGTACTGGTTGACGCCAAGTGTGCAGCCGGACCTGCATTGATCAGCGAGTCAATCAACGCCAACGGGTTGCTCGACGTTGGCGAGACACAGATCTGGGGTTGCACCTCGGTGCCCGTTACCCAGGCCGAAGTAGATGCCGGAGTTGTCGACAACGAGGTCGAGGCGACCGGTACGCCCGCGGGCGGTGTGCTTGAACCCGCCGAATCCACGCATCAGGTCGGTATCGACGCTGACCCAAGTTGGGATGTCGTCAAGGCAGCAGCCACAACTCCGTCGAAGCCCGGCGACACGATCAACTACACCTTCACGGTCATCAACACTGGCAATGTGACCATCAGCGGCGTCGCCTTGAGCGACGCAAAATGCGCAACACCTTTCGTTGTTGACTCTGAATCGCTCACCGTCAATGGCGTTCTCGACGCGGGCGAAAGCCAAGTCTGGTCTTGCACATCTGTGCCGGTCACCCAGGGCGAAGCTGATGCTGGACAGGTCGACAACTCCGTCGAAGTCACCGGAACTCCAGCGGGTGGCACACTTCCGCCGGCAATGGCCGATCACACGGTTCCCCTTGAACCGGCACCAGCATGGGTTGCCGGCAAGACATCGACGACCGTTCCCACCGAAGCTGGCGACACGATCGACTACACCTTTACGATTCTGAACACCGGCAACGTGTCGGTCAGCGCTATCACCCTGGTCGACCCAAAGTGCGCTTCGGGCCCCGTCCTTGAGAGCGAATCGGTCACGACCAACAACATTCTCGACTTCGAAGAGACCCAAGTCTGGTCGTGCACCTCGATACCGGTGACGCAGGCCGAAGTCGACGCCGGCCAAGTCGACAATGAGGTTCAGGCAACAGGAACTCCCGCTGGAGGCGTGTTGCCACCGGCCGATGCCGAACACACGGTCCCCGTCGTCCCTGCTCCCTCGTGGGATGTGGTGAAAGCCAACACCAGTGTGCCGACCGAAGACGGTGACACCATTGAGTACAGCTTCACCGTAGTGAATACGGGCAATGTCACCATCAGCGGCGTGACGCTGAGCGATGCCAAGTGCGCCACCGCCGTCGTCCTCGAATCAGAGTCGATCACTGCGAATACTCTGCTCGACGCGGGCGAAACTCAGGTCTGGTCCTGCACCTCGATTCCGGTAACCCAGGCCGAGGTTGATGCTGGCGTTGTGAACAACAACGTCGAAGTGGCCGGTGTGCCTGCGGGCGGCGTGCTGCCACCAGCCGCCGATGATCACTCGACGCCAATTGCCGCGGCTCCGTCGTGGGACGTCGTCAAGGCAGCGGCCACAGTTCCTAGCGTTCCTGGCGACACCATCGATTACACATTCTCAGTAGTAAACACCGGCAATGTGACCATTGGTGGCGTTGCGCTGAGCGATGCTAAGTGCGCAACGGCCTTCGTGCTTGAGTCAGAGTCGGCCACTGCGAACGCCGTCCTCGACGCGGGTGAAACTCAGGTCTGGTCCTGCACCTCGGTACCTGTTACCGCCGCCGAAGTCAATGCCGGCGCAGTCAACAACTCGGTCGAGGTAACCGGAACGCCAGCAGGTGGCACGCTGCCTCCAGCAACAGATGACCACGTGACCCCGGTTACCCCGGCGCCATCGTGGGCTGTGGTCAAATCGACGTCTTCTGCGCCAACCGAGGCTGGCCAAACGGTCGATTATGTCTTCACCGTGATCAATACGGGCAACGTCTCGATCAGCGGTGTGGTAGTTGCCGACGACAAGTGCGACGGCGCTCCGGTGCTCGCCACCGAATCGGTCGACGCCAACGGTGAACTCGACTACGACGAGACTCAGGTATGGCGCTGCACGTCGATTGCGGTGACCCAAGCCGAGGTCGACGCGGGAGTGGTTTCCAATGCAGTTGAAGTCACCGGTACCCCCGCCGGCGGCACGCTCGGCCCTGCCGAAGACACTCACGACCTGCCAATTGATCCGATGCCGGCATGGGAGATCGTGAAGGCGAGTTCGTCCGAGGTCACAGTCCAACAGGCAAGGCTCGACTACACCTTCACGTTGATCAACACGGGCAATGTCACGATCAGCGGAATCGTGCTGCAAGACGTTAAGTGCGACGGCGGCCCGGTGCTCGATAGCGAGTCGATCACGACCAACGGAGTGCTCGACGCAGGCGAGACGCAGATCTGGTCGTGCACCTCGAACCCGGTGCTTCAGTCCGAGATCGACGAGGGTGGGGTGAACAATGAGGTGACCGCGACAGGCATGCCTGCGGGTGGAACGCTGCCGCCAGCAACCGACGAGCACGAGGTTCCGGTTGATCCTCAGCCTCGATTCCAGGTCGTCAAAGCAACAAGTTCGGTACCAAGGTTCGAAGGCGACGTGCTTGTGTACACCTTTACCGTTGTTAACACCGGCAACGTGACGATCGGCTCAGTGCAGGTGCTTGACCTCAAGTGCGCAACGGCGCCAGTGATCGACTCAGAATCGATCTCCGCCAACAACGTTCTCGAGTTTGGCGAGACCCAGGTTTGGTCGTGTACTTCGGTGCCGGTTACCCAGGCCGAGGTCGATGCGGGCGTCGTGAGCAATGATGTCGAAGTGCAAGGCACCCCCGCCAACGGTGTGCTCGAGCCCGCAGTCGACGATCTCGAAACACCAATCACCGCCGCTCCATCCTGGGCGGTCGTCAAGGACACGCCATCGGCTCCAACCCAAGTAGGCGAGACGCTGGTCTATACATTCCGCGTCATCAATACTGGCAACGTGACGATCGGTGCGGTGGCGGTTGTCGACGATAAGTGCGTAACCGCCCCCGCACTAGAAAATGAATCTGTCGCCGCCAACATCCAGCTCGACTTTGGCGAAACGCAGACGTGGTCGTGTACTTCGGTGCCGGTCACCCAGGTCGAAGTTGACGCAGGTGCGATCCTGAACAATGTACAAGTTACTGGCACTCCGGCTGGCGGCGAGCTGCCACCAGCCGAAGCCATGCTGACCACGCCAGTTAACCCCCAGCCACGCTTCGAAGTGGTCAAGGCAAACACCACCGTGCCTGGCATGGCTGGCGAGACGATCGACTACACATTTACCGTCGTGAACACGGGCAACGTCACGATCAGAGATGTGATGATCGGAGATGTCAAATGTGCAACGACACCCGTTCTCGACAGCGAATCGCTGAACCCCGACATCGATCTTGAGTTCGGTGAGACCCAGGTTTGGTCGTGTACTTCGGTGCCGGTTACCCAGACCGAGGTCGACGCTGGCGTGGCGCTGAACACCGTGACAGTCTCCGGATCGCCTGCTGGCGGAACCCTAGAACCTGCGATCGATGAGCATGCGGTTTCGATCTCGGCGGTTCCGTCCTTCGAGGTCATCAAGGCCTCAGCGACCTCGCCGAGCTTGCCAGGAGACACTATTGCCTACACGTTCACGGTGGTGAACAATGGCAATGTCACGATCAACAGTGTCGTGGTAGCTGACGCCAAATGCGCGGCGCCGGCGACCCTCGACTTTGAGACGATCACGCCAGACGCGGTTCTTGCAGTTGGCGAGACGCAGATCTGGTCATGCACATCGTTGCCTGTGACCGCGGAAGAGATCGATGCTGGGATTGTCGAGAACACCGTTTCGGTAACCGGCGACCCGTCCGGTGGCGAGCTAGACCCAGCAACCGACGATCATGACATCGCAGTGACTCCATTGCCGGGTTGGATCGTGGGCAAGACCGCCCTCAATGGGGCTACCGCTGCCGGCGACACAGTTGACTACGAGTTTGCCGTCATCAACACCGGCAACGTGTCGATCAGCGAGATCGTCCTCGCTGATGCGAAGTGTGCGTCCGACATCGTTCTTGCGAGCGAGTCAGGGCTGCAGAATCAAGCCCTCGACTTCGCCGAGACTCAGGTCTGGTCCTGCACCTCGGTGCCGGTCACTCAGGCCGAAGCCGACGCTGGCCGGGTCGAGAACACCGTAGATGTCAACGGTTCGCCAGCGGGTGGCGAGCTACCAACGGCCGAAGGCCAGAACACCGTCCCGATCGTCGCAAACCCGCAGTGGGAAATCGTGAAGTCTTCTCCTTCGGTGCCAGGCAAAGAAGGAGAGCTCATCGAGTATTCGTTCACGCTGGTCAATACTGGCAACGTGTCCATCGCCAACATCACGCTGGAAGACGCGAAATGCCTGGCTGCACCCATGTTGGTCTCTGAGACGATGACGAGCGATGCAACCCTTGAGCCGGGCGAGACACAACTCTGGGCATGCACGAGTATTCCCATCACCCAGGCCGAAATCGACAGTGGCGAAGTCTTGAACAGCGTCACCGGCAGTGGTCTACCAAGTAGTGGCTCGCTGGCCCCTGCAACCGACGATCATGTCATCGGCGTCACCGCCAATCCCGTGTGGTCAGTCGTCAAGTCCTCGCCGAACGCCTCAGCTTCGGCTGCCGGTGAGACTCTGGCGTACGGCTTCACGGTCGTCAACAGCGGCAATGTGAGCATCAGCGATGTCAGCATCTATGACGCAAAGTGCGCGACCACGCCAACGTTGACGTTCGAGTCGCTTATCGCTGATGGCGACCTGCAATTTGGTGAAACCCAGATCTGGGAGTGCACCAGCATTACGGTGACCCAGGACGAGGTCGATGCGGGAGTTGTTGAGAACAGCGTGCAGGTAACAGGCACGCCAGCTGGAGGTGAACTGCCACCAGCCGAGGGTGCTCACACCGTGAACGTCCTCCAGGTTCCCGACTGGACCGCGACCAAAGCGAGTAACTCGCCAGCTCCGCAAAGCGTCGGCGACACTCTGACCTATGACTTCGTGCTCACCAACACGGGCAACGTCACCATCGTCGATGTCGTACTGGTCGACGGGAAGTGCGCCACTGCGCCTGCCTTGCTTCGTGGAGACACCGACGGTGATGGAGCCTTGGATGTTGACGAGGCTTGGGAATATCGATGTGTCTCGATCGGGGTGACGCAAGCTGAGCTCGACGCTGGTGTTGTGCTGAATGAAGCAAGCGCTTCTGGAAGTGCGCCTGGCGGCCTGCCTGCCCCCTCGATCACTGCTCAGTCATCGATCAGTACCGACGCACGCGCCGTCGTGCCAGCACCGACGATCTTGGCGTTTGAGGTGCCAACAGCACCGGTAACGGCGCCTGCGGCGCCAGATCCGGAGCCGGTCGCGTCGATCCCCGCCCCGATACTGGCCATTACCGGGCTCGAAAGTGTGAGACTCACCGTTTTTGCGTTGATGGCGGTCGGCTTCGGTTTCTGCATGACCGGGCTGAGTCGCGTGAACCGCCGTCGCCGAGAGCGCTAACTAACACGGCAGCTTCAACCGCGGTGGAACCGTCATGCAGCCGCAGGTCAGCAACGTTGAGACACCAATGATCGGATCGCGGCAATCAGGTGCGGCTGATCCATTGCTCGCAGAACCAGCCAGCGAACCGGCCCGAGTGCGACAACGCACCCACCAACAAAAACGTTGGATCACCCCACGGCGTGTCGTGAAGCTCGAGCCAGTCCCACTGAACCTCCTCACCCGGCGGATGCTCAATATCGACATGGGCACGGCCTTTGACACCCGAACATGCTTCGCAATGCGGCCGCAGTTCTCGACGCCGGATCTGACGACAGAACGTCTCATAAGCGCGGTCGTAGCCGCCGCCTAGTTCTTGGATCTCGGCGAACAAGACCTTGGCCCGCAAGTGCGGATCCTCCCGCAACCGCTGCCGGACATACGGCTCGATCCGATCAAAGGGATCAACATCGCCCTCGCTGCGCTTACGGACACCGACCTCGCGATCGCCATTCAGATACGCCCGGACCGTCTTACGGTCAAGACCAGTGTGACGGGCAATCGCCGACAGCGACCACCCCTGTTTCTTCAATGCGTGAACTTCCATGTCTTCTTCCTGTGTGATCATCAGGAGGAGGACTCCTCTCAATCGTTGGGCTGTTTCGCAACAACCAGCATGAGAGGAGTCCCACCCCGTTTGGTGGACCCACAGGGTGAGGACTTTCAGTGACTAGAACTGGGGACTTTCACGTGACTACAGGCAAAACCGGGGGCAGACCCCAACGTATGACCTGGTGCCATTGCTGTACATGCGTTACGACTGCTTGGGGGCCCGCCGCTTAACGAGTGAACGCTCGAAGAGTTGTACTTGTTGCACTCATGGCATATTCGAGATTTGCGGTAGGGAAAGTCGAGCAACGACTTGGTTTCGCCGCAGTCTGCGCATGTCTTTTCCTCGCGCTCAACTGGCTTCATTGGATCTCCACCCCGACAGCGGAGTGGGTATTGAGCGTTAGCAACCTTCTTGATTCTTAACGACTAGCACGGACTGGTATATCTGGCCGTCAAGGTCTGGGTAGAGGCCTAGCCAAGTACCGGGATTCGATTGGTTCGGATTTGGGACCCCTGGAATGGACATGCTGTACAGCACTGCTTCACCGAGGTTGGTCGAGGGCCCAAACCCGGGCTTGGTGCCAGTCTCGATGCTATTGAACGTCGCATCGAAGGAGAGCACCGTGATGCCTGGTCCGTCAATCACCGACAATTGAACGAGGCAAACTTGCTGGCCTATCCGTTCAGGGCCGATATCCGACCCAGTCGCAGCCCAAGAAATAAGCGGCTGCGACCAGCTCTCGACTACCACTTGTCCGAGGATGTCCGGCCTGTAAAAGCCATTCTCGTCTGCAATGACGACACCGAATTCTGGCAGCGGTAGCTCTTCCACAACACTCTTGCTGTGGGTCAAGATGAAGGGCCGATTGTCTCCGAGAATGCAAGTTCGGTCGAATCGAACCTCATCGCGAACAGCGTTGATGGCAGTGTTGTCAGGCCAGGCCGATTTCACGGCGGCATCGAAGCCGTCATCTTCTCGGCATTCGACAGATGTTCTAGGCACCGCCTCAAGGATCTTGTTGAGTGAACAAAAGTCGCTTGTCTCAAAAACGCCGCCCCGATAGTTCTGGGTCTCAATGCACTCGTCATGCACGACTTGCTCTACGACAGGGCTTACCGGGGTTGGAGTCGGGATGCGTTCCAGATTCTCGTTGATGAAGTCATTTTCGATCTGGCGCACTACCGGTGAGATACGAGACTCGACTTCGCCCACGCATTCGGCAACCATTGCTACTGACTCTTGCTCTACCACTGCCAACCTGTCCAAACTCTCCCGCGCGCTCTCGAGAGACTCCTCGTCCACTGTGCCCGGCGCACCGATGCCGAGCTCCGACACGACGTCTATGACGCTCTCAGTGAAGTACAGGTCAAGGTCGGACCAATCGGTTGCGGATTCGTTTACAAGTGTGAAACACCGTCGACGTTCCTCGACCAGCTCTCGGATGCGTAGGTCGCTGGTCTGGCGCTCTTCTAGTTCAACCAGCAGTACAAGCTGGCTCTCTGACATGACCACTGGACGGGGGACGTGTCGATCGATGCAGCCCCCTGGCCCGTACAGCGCCCTACTTGCTTCATCCGACAGGCCATCTTCCTCGACGATCTCCGGGCTCACCCCCGCCAACAATTCGACCATGTCAAGCGCTGCTTCCGCAGCAAGCACTCTGGGTTCCGAGTCTGGAAGAGGCGGCGGCTCGTACAAGTGACCCGCCGCTTCCATGCAAGCAATGATCGCTGCCTGCCTCTCTCGCGCCTCCGTAACAACCTGATCGTCGCTCTCGCCGATTCCAAGTGCGATCCGTAGATCATCGCTGGGCGTTGGAACAGGTAACGGTTCGGGCGAGGGGATGGCACTCGGCCTTGATTCAGCGGTTGGGTCGGGCCCGACCGAGGGCCCAACAGGTTCCTCGGTTGCTGTCATAACTTCTGATTGCGTTTCGGTTACCGCTTGGCCCGCTGGCTCGCTCGACGAGGCGCAAGCCGCGACAAAACCACTCAGCGCTAGTAGCAACATGGTGGCGCACTGTCGAGGGTTCACTCGAAATCTCCAGTTAACGTAGAGCCCATGGTCATGAGAACGACAGTCTATGACGCTATAGTCATCCTAGCGCTGGTCTCGGGCTTGCTGCTCCTGCCATTTGCTCCGACAGCGGCAGCCCAGTCAAACACGATCGAGGGTGTACCCCGGGATACTTACCGCGACGCTGTGGACCAGATGATGAGCGTCGATATCGAGGTATTCGTGGGGTTCAGCGAAGTCGGCCTCTATCCATTCCTCGACTGGTCCAACGACGGCTGTTCAAAATCTCCCGACGCACTATCTGCAATCGACGCTCTTAGCTCGCCAGCACTGCTTCCAACGCTTGCGGTAGCAGGTTATGACTTCACAAAACCCTGCCAGCGACATGACTTCTGCTACCGCAACAACGGCAACAAACGCCTCAATCGCGACCGACAAGCACAATGCGATCTCCAGCTCTACCGCGATGCGAAAAAAACCTGCGGGTCTTTGAACTACGTCTGCAGAGCAGCAGCAGAGACGTACTACGAAGGAGTACGCATATTTGATCAATACCCCTATCCCGAACAGAAGACACCAGATTTCTCTGGTCCGGTCAGCTTCGAATACGTCACCAATCCAATCCCATGCGATGGCGTATCTCACATCCTTGGAAGATTCACCGGCTTCGGCGGTGAGCCCATAGATCTCGTGGTGATTGCTGGAGACGCTCGAGTGACGCCCACGGCACCTAGCCCGACGATACCGTGGACTTGTGTTCCAGGCGGGAATGGTGGCTTTGGGCGATTCAGAGGCACCGGACGCAGCAGCGGTCGAACGGTCGAAGTCGAGGTCCGATATAGCGACTAGGCATGGCGTAACTCAACCGGAGTGCCTGCGGTCACGTGAAAGTCCCCAGTTCTGGAATCCGCCGACAACACCCGGGCCGGTGGGAGTGCGATGATGCAATCGATCGCACCAACCGTGGCCGAGATTGTCGAAATGGCGCTTTCAACGTCTTGGAGCGTGATCGGCCACCTGTCATTCGGAGGCGTCGGGTCGCGGTCCGCTTCATGGACGATGCGGTTCCTGCGACTTACGATGAGTTGAATTTTCCTCTTTTCGTCGGCGGCGTTCGAGCTGAGCGCTGTTGCTACAGATGGCCAAAGCTGGCCATCCCAAACGAGTCGCACCGCATCTGCAATCTTGCTTGGCTGCTGGAACGAGAGATGTCCATGACTTCGCCGCACCTCCTCGTCCATCCAAACTCTTGGTGCGGTCCCTTGGGATGCCCGTGTTGCAGCATCAACGCTCACCGAGAATCGGCGGAAAGCTCCGGTAGTGGGCCTGGCCCCATCCGCAATTGCGATCATCCCTTCGCGAACTACTTCGTGCACGTAGTGATCGAGGGCACTAACACTGGCAACCAGGGCGGCACGTAATAGCTCGTTGGTATTCAGAGCGCCCGTTGTTTGGGCATCCACAGCGGCGGCTAAGCCGAGAACATCGCGTGCCTGCGTGATGTTTGCTGCGAACTGTGCCAGCGGATGCGTCATGCGGTTAGAGACAGCACCTGATCCGCCAGTTGACCGAATAGTTCATTGAACTGATCTCTATTTTCTAAGGTATTTTTCAAAACGACACCACTGCGACCCGTGTCTTCGGCCTCAAGTGCGAAGACTGGCTTCTGACAATCCTGCGAGAGTGCGACAAGACTGTTGAAGTCTGGGATCTGGACCATAACCATCGAGTCCGTCGGGACCGATGCGTTCTGATAGGCCTCTTCGGGTAGTAGGAGACCCGCCTGTTGCGCTGCGGGGACCAGACGGTCGCGTACCGCTCCACACAATTCATCAATCCATCGTTGAAACGACGACGCCGGGGCCCCGCCCCTGGGGCGATAGTTCTGTACAACAACGCCAAGCAGCTTCGTGGAAGGTTTCGGAAACGGGTAGGCAGCGTCCCGCAGGACCTGCATTTCTGCTGCCTGGGAGCCCCATTGATGCCACTTGGGCAAGACCCGTGCCAATGAGTCGATGGCCATGACAGAGAAAAAGTCCGGCGCCGTTGGAACGATGAAATAGTCCGCTGTGGCCAGCAAGTTCTGGTTAATGGCGCCGAGCCCCGGACTCATGTCGATGACCACATAGTCCGCTTCGTGATGAGCGGCCGTCAGGTCGATCAGGTGGGCGAGAGAACCAGGCAGGTTTTGCAGAGCCTGAATTGACCCTGACAATTCTTGCGCTATTCCGAGCGTGGTTTCGTACTCGGACAAGCGAATATTGCCTGGCATCAAGAACATTCCATCTCGACCTGCAACAGGTACGCAATCGATGGGCTGGATCTCGACCGGCCGTGCTTCAAAAGCAGGAGTGAGCCCTGCATAAATGTTTCGCTCGGGGTGATCTACATAGAAGGTTTCAAGTTGAGATGGCCCCTTGTATCCAAGGACAAGTCCAGTCAGGTTGCACTGTGGATCTGTGTCTACCACTACAACTCGATGCCCTTTCTCGGCCAACTTCCACGAGAGGTTGAACGCGGTGGTTGTCTTGCTAACCCCGCCCTTGTGATTGAAGAGAGCAATTCGCTTGGCCATGTTGTGAGTCCTTCCGTGCACAAAGAGACAAGACTACTTCGATACCGCTCCGCGAATGTCGGGCAGCCATCACTTGGCACGAGGCGGCGAACGTAACCCAGCCAACCGCAAGCGAGCACCCGGCAACTCAATCGACCCTCAGTGCGCCAAAAACGGCCCGAACGCGTCGAGCGCACGGCTAGCCCGCGCGGCTAGCCACTGGTCGCAGCACGTGCCGCCAGCCATAGTGCACCGAGGTGTCAGCGTCGAGTTCGAAGCCGAAACAATTCTTCATCCGGGGGTGTTGGCCAGCGCATTCATCCCAATGAAATGGGAGTTGTCTTGGCTCTGGCCAAGTGTGATGCTCTGACACTCCGATCGCCGAACCGCTCGCCGTGATCATTTCCCAGAGCCTGTAGAAGTCTCCCTCATGCTCGGCGGGCGGGAGTAAGACCGCGTGCATCCCCGAAGTGCAATGCGGTGATGGATACAGCACGAGGATCGCTGGAACAGGCTTGTCAATGACGAGCACCGCTCGATTTCCGAGCTCGGCATACTGTTTGGGAAGTGACAGGCAGGTACGCCCTGGCGGCTGGCGTCTCGCGAGAATCGCTCTTACCTGGTCTGGGCCGCTGCCAAGCACATAGGTGTGACCCAGAGCTGCGAAAGCAATGAGCAGCGCGGACTTCAACTCGACAAGTCTCTCGTTGTCGGTAATCTGCATTGGTAGGACCAGGCGGTCGAGTGCAAGTTCGTGGCCGCGGGTAGTTCCTGACGTGGCGCAACTGGACAAAAGCAGACCGCTCGTCGCAGCAGTGAAGGCACCGAAGTTGCGGCATGAGTGGTTGGCGCGACGCAGGGCTATTCGAGGCGCTGCTCCATGTTCATAGGGGTGCGCATCGTCGTTGCAGGAGCCGCAGCACAGACACCGTGCAGCTGGCAGCTCGCCGCGATATAGCTTCTGTGGGGCATGCTCTTCCTCCATCTTCCCGTCTGGGCCCAGGCTGCAGCCTGGACAGAAAGCCACTTTGCACAACGGGCACACCACCAGCGTGTCCTTGTGCTTACGCTCAAGTCGTGACAGCACAACGCGCTGTCTGTCTAGCATCTTTTCCTTGCGCGCTCTAGCTCCCATAGGTGCCTCACATTGATTTGTACTACGCCAACCCTACCAGCGAACACTCGTTCGTTTTCGAGAGTTTCTAAGAGGAGGCGGTCCAGAGAGCCGTGCTGCTCTCAATAGCCCCCAAGTACGCCCACGAACTACCAAACCGAGACTCATGGTGATCACGCAGCTCGCGCGCCGCGTCGCTGATGTCGGACGGTGCAACATTGCACAGGTTTGCAGCGACACTCCAGCGTTCTAGCCGCACTCCAAGACACGCGATGACATTAGATCCGCCTATTTCAGCCGAGTCGGCACATTTGCAGCAGGGGGTCGTGCGTTCGATTCCCACCAGCTCCACTAAGAAGAATCGGTGCGGCTGCACCGGTTCTTCTTTACTTTTTGCTGCGACGCGGATTGGCGATTGCACACACGCGCCTGTCGAAAGTTGCACACACAGGTGTTGCGCCCCCTCAGAAACAAGGTTGGCAGTTGTGTCGAGCCCCGTTGACGCTGAACTTAAGCCACGTGAACCTCTCTCAACCTGATGCGGTCCAAAGGGGTTGCAATAGTGCGCCCAACACGAAGATGAACAACAACATGAACATGGAGAAGAGCAGCAACATTGCCGTAATTTATAGCCCGCTAACGCCAGAATTCATATTCTGACTAGGCCATATTTTATAGTCTACGAGCGCCGCAATTTATAGCCAGCGCTATCATGCTCGAATGAGATACGTGCCAAGAATTGTCGACACAGAACTCGATGATCGTCTTAGTGCCTCGGGCGCAGTCGTGATTGAAGGCCCAAAGGCATGCGGCAAGACCGCCACAGCATCGCAAAAGGCCAACAGCGAGGTGCGGCTCGACACCGACGAAGAAGCTAGGCGAGCCATACAGATCGAACCATCGATAGTCCTTGGGGGTGAACATCCGAGGCTGCTCGACGAGTGGCAAGTTGCACCTGCGATCTGGAACCACGTACGACGTCACGTTGATGACAGCGGCGGGACACCTGGTCAATTTATTCTGACGGGTTCGTCCATGCCAGATGACGACATCAACCGCCACACGGGTGCTGGCCGGTTCTCATTCCTCCAGATGCGTCCGATGACTCTGTTTGAGACAGGCCACACCAACGGATCGGTATCGCTCACGGCGCTCCTCGACGGTGAGCGACCATCATCACCCGATCCTGGCCTCACAGTTTCAGACATCGCGGACCGTATCGTGATCGGCGGATGGCCGGCACGATTTGATTCATCACCAAATGACGCGATGCGATCCAACCGTGACTATCTAACGCAGGTCAGGGAGGTTGAAGTGAGTCAACTTGCCGGAGGAAAGAGAGACCCTCAAAGGATTGGACGACTGCTGCAGTCGCTCGGACGCAACGTCGCATCGGATGTTAAACGAAGAGTACTGGCCGCTGATTCTGGACTCGCTGAGACGACAGTCGACGAATGCCTTGACGTACTCAAGAGGCTCCTGCTTCTGGAGGACCAAGCGGCCTGGTCTCCGAGCATGAAGTCAGCAGCGACGCTCCGGCGCGGCGCGAAACGTCACTTCATAGATCCATCACTGGCCGTCGCGACCTCTGGAACAGCCGGACCCGACTCACTACTGCGCGAGCTTTCACACATGGGTTCACTCTTCGAATCACTCGTAGTAAGGGACCTTCGGGTGCTGTCACAACCCTTAGGCGGCACTGTGTTTCACTATCGCGACAGCAACAACCTCGAGGTCGATGCCGTCGTTCAGCTAGACGAGCAATGGGCCGCATTCGAGGTCAAACTCAACCCCAACAAGATCGACGATGGGGCTCATGCACTCAGTCGGCTGGTGGACAATATCGATACAGATGCCTGGGGTACCCCTGCGTGCTTGGGAGTGATCACCGCCACCGGATATGCCTATGAACGCAAGGACGGCATCATGGTGCTCCCGATCGGGACCCTCGCCCCTTAGCAATCTCGCGACCAGCGCTTTACGAGCGGGACCGCTGCACCATGTTTGTAAGCAGGGTGGTCATGGTTATTGGTTAGCTGATTGGGTGGGCCAACGAGGGTGCGGCTACCTGGAGGTCATACGAGTTTGAAGACACCACTAGCAGCGCAACGTGGTACTCCTGTACAGAAGCCAACCCGACGTTCGTTTGCTCAGGTCCGTACACCAATAGTGGCTTCTAGATGACTCGCACAGGACGCCGCTTGAAACGGTTCGCTGGACAGTTGTGCGTTTGTTTGTTACTTGCGTCCTGTGCTTCTGCGGGTGATGGTCAGGTCAG